>ENA-ORLY01000609-ORLY01000609.1-human-gut-metagenome-genome-assembly--contig:-NODE-609-length-48891-cov-4.701459_pt1 | contig 48891 bp, 38 predicted proteins | sample MGYA00243071_ERZ508832 | MGnify/ENA primary metagenome ERZ508832 (study PRJEB26277, sample SAMN04329777) | human gut metagenome | biome: human-associated habitat | host: Homo sapiens | place: USA... | reverse complement strand
TCATCCACTGTAAGATCCTGTGACAACAATGCTCCCAATAGTCTGTGCAACTCATATGTTTCATCATGCTCAGGCAGTTTCTTTGCTAATCCAATCATAATAATATTCAGCAGATCAAGATTTCCTTTCCATTCATAGGAACCTATTAAATCTTCTTTTGTGAGATGTACATAGCTCATGGTGTTTTCCTTCATATTCATGCATATCCAAATGGAATACACCCGTTTAATATCATCATAGCTAGAATTTTCAAAATCGCGTTCTTTTTGCGAAGAAATCAGTCTGCTCACATAAAAGATTGCTCTGTTTAAAATTTCATATCCATTCGGTTCATCTTTTTGTGCCTCCACATTTATAATAATCTGTGATAAACCATCTTTCATACGTACATAAAAGACAATATCAAATCTTATCAGTCCTTCATTAACTTCTCCATTTTCCGTGTTAAACCCAACCAGCCGTTCTCCATTTTTCTCACTGACTGCATTTGTAAGACCAGGTTCCACCGGCACAGTACCAATATGAGGTGTTCCCTCAATACTGTCCACCACTTTCTTAGGGTCCATACCCTTAAATTCATCAACAGTCTTCACCAGTATATGTGCCAATATACTCTTTTGTCCTAACAAGCGCTTCGCACTCGTATCATATTCTGCTTTAGAATCTGTTGCTTTTATTGCATTTTTTAATTCTGCATTCACCGGTATCCCTCCCTTGGATGGATGTTTCATAAATTTCTTCAGTCATCCCCCAAAAGGCATCAGACCATATCTATATTATAACTTACTCATTTCCTTTATACAATTCATTTCCATATTAAAAAACACCCTTCTGCATGTTTCCATACAAAAGGGTGTCTCTTTCATTTCCTTTATCCGATGTGTTTTCCACATGAGGACTGATCAAATGCCTGAAAAAACACATCCTGCCAAAACTGTCTGGGTATAATTACTCAGCAACAGTCTCGGTAGCTGTCTCAGTTGCAGCTTCTTCTGTAGCTGCTTCTGTGGTAGCTTCTTCAGTTGTAGCTTCTTCTGTGGTAGCTTCCTCAGTTGTAGCTTCTACAGTGGTCTCTTCTACAGTAGACTCAACTGCTACTGTGCTCTCTTCTGCAACGGTTGCGGTCTCAACAGTTGTCTCTGTAGCTGCTGTGCTGCCGCAAGCTACCATGGATGCTGTCATAACTACTGCTGCTAAAACTGCTACTAAATTCTTTTTCATAATAATTTCTCCTCCTAAATCAAAACCAGGCATTTTAAAACTATGCCGTTTCTTTAATACGAAAGTGAGGATACCACCTTTTTTTTGGTTTGTAAATAGTTTTTTTCTAATTTTAAAACATTTTATGAATTTTATAAGGTTTTGTTCACAATTTGTACATATTTCGACTTTTTCTTCCTTTTTACGCCGATTTTGCATTTGTAAATCCGAAAAAATCCTGTATCATATAGGATGCCAGGGTCAAAAAGTCAAAAAAGCCGACGCATACTTGCTTGCAGAAGGCGTTTTGACTTCTTGACCCGTCAAGATAGGAGCATAAAAGTGGGATGCTAATCCCACGATATGCGACTATCAGGCTGGATAGGATCATTAACAACCGCACAAAGAAATGCAGCATTTCCTTCCCGGGAAATCCTGCAAAATGGAGAAGCAATTCATGAAATCATCCAATTACCTGTTAGAATGCTGCGTCGATTCCGCATATTCTGCCCGTATGGCAAAAAAAGGAGGTGCAGACCGCCTCGAGCTTTGCTCTAATCTTGTCATCGGCGGTACGACGCCCACCCTCGCCCTTTATGAACAGATCAGAAAACAGACCGGCATCCGCATCCATGTTCTGATCCGCCCCCGCTTCGGCGATTTCCTGTACTCGGAGGATGAGACAGCCCTCATCTGTAAAGAAATCGATGCGTTTCGGGCAGCCGGAGCCGACGGCGTTGTAATCGGAAGTCTTTCTCCGGACGGTTCCCTGTGTACCGAACAGATGAAACGTTTCCGCGAACATGCCCGGGATATGTCCGTCACACTGCATCGTGCCTTTGATATGTGCCGCGATCCCTTTGCAGCCCTTGAGGAAGCGATTTCCTTGGATATTCAGACCATTCTGACTTCCGGTCAGGCTCCCGACTGTCTGCACGGCGTCGATCTGCTCAATAAACTCCATCAGGCAGCTGACGGCAGAATCCATCTCCTTGCAGGTGCAGGCGTCTCTGCCAAAACGGTTCCTGCTCTCCTTGAAAAAACGTCCCTGACCCAATTCCATATGTCCGGCAAGACCATTAAAAACAGTGAGATGGTCTACCGCAACCCGGAGGTTTTTATGGGAATTCCCGGTATGAGCGAATATGAGATCTGGCAGACTGATCCGGAGGCTGTCGCAGCTGTGCGCACGATGCTCGACCGCGCGGCAGATGAAGAAGCGTAAATGCGCAAGAATGCGAGCTGCTGTGTAAGGGAGATGCCGACATGCGGCACAGCGCAATGCCGATCACTGATTGAATAAAGACGTTCCCGAACAGATTTGTTTCGGGAACGTCTTTTCTTTTCGACTATTATCTCTCACATTTCCAGAAGTAAGCACTATATCCCGGCAGCTCACTTCCGCCGCCAAAATCATGCTCCTGTCCGGTGATCAGATCCACCGCACGACCACAGCCTGCATCGAAGTGGGCTGTATAGGGCTGCTCCTCTGCATTGATCGCAACCAAAACCCGTTCTCCATCTACGGCGCGTTCAAAAATGCACTGGCGGTTCGTCAGCACAACACTGCGGAATGCGCCATAATTGAGGGCATTGGAGTGTTTTTTAGCTTCTGCAAGCTTTGCGATCCACTCTGTCAGCCCGTTTGTCTGAGGCCCATCGAAGCATGCACGCAGTGCAGGATCTCCCTGGCTTTTCTCTCCCTTTGCGCCCCATTCACTTCCATAATAAACGCAGGGGATTCCGGGCATACCAAACATCAGCGCATAAATAAGCGGCAGATGTTTTTCATTGGTAAGGATGCTTGCCACTCGCGTCACATCATGGTTGTCCACAAAGCTAAGCAGATGCTTTCCTTTATAAAGGGTCCAGTTTTCCGGGCCGAACTGGCGCAGCAGAGAGTGGACAATTTCAAACATATTCATACTGTTGAAGCTGGAATACAGTCCCTTATAGCATTCATAGTTGGTGGCAGAATGCAGCATGGAATCATTCATCAACCGGTTGTAATCCCCATGCAGCATTTCTCCGACGAGAAAGAAATCCGGCTTTAAGCTGTCGCAGAAGCTTCTCAGACGGCGGACGAAATTTTCGTCCAGACAATAAGCGACATCCAGCCGCAGACCGTCAATGTCAAACTCGTCAACCCATCCTCTTACGCTTTCCAGAAGATACTGGACAACCTCCTCGTTCTGTAAATTCAACTTGACAAGATCGTAATTGCCTTCCCAGCCCTCGTACCACAGACCGTCATTGTAATTGGAGTTGCCGCCAAGATTGATATGAAACCAGTTTAAATAGGGGGAATTTTCCCTGTTTTTCAAAACATCCTGAAATGCCCAGAAGCCGCGTCCTGCATGATTGAACACGCCATCCAGCACAACCCGGATGCCTTCGCTGTGAAGCTTATCGCAAACCTGCTTAAAATCTTCATTCGAACCGAGGCGGCAATCGATTTTACGATAGTCCCTTGTATTGTACCCATGGGTATCCGATTCAAAGACCGGTGAAAAATAAATCGCATTTGCCCCCAGCTTTTTGATATGATCGATCCAGTCCAGCACCTTCAAAATCCGATGTGTCTCCACCCCGTCATTTTCAAACGGTGCTCCGACAAAACCAAGGGGATAAATCTGATAAAATACACTTTCATATGCCCACATAGTAAATTCCTCTTTCCTGCCAGTATATTTGCTGACCTGTCTATTTTACCATTTTCCTCCGGACTGCTCAATATCAGAATCCTACACTTTTCCAATAGAATCAATCAATCCCTGATGTTTTTAAAAAATGATTCGTTAATATGACATCGATCCCCATATCAAAGAAGGCTTTTGCTTCTTCTGCATCATCCGACCAAAATAAATTACAGATCATCCCCTTTGCATGAGCCTTGTCGATCATGCTCCGAGTCAGAAATAATTTGCAGAATTGTACCCGGCTGCACTGATACCGAATGGCATTTTCCACAATGCTGTAATTCATATGTCCCTCCAGACAGCATCTTTTGATATCCGGCGCCATTTTTAGTGCCGTTTCCAAAACATCCTTCTCCCCGGTAATATAAACCATGTCTCTGCATTGGTATTTATCCAGCAGCTGCAGGATTTTTTGAAAGGTATTCTCATCATAAGCCGGAATTTCTCTGTCTTCCAGATCCTTCAGCACCATCGGCTCCGGCTCCCTAAGAGGCATCGGCAGCGGCTTATTTTCTGTATATATTTCCATCAGCTCCTGTCCCCTTTCCTCCATGATCTGATTTTTAAGAACCGGACCGCCAATGGATTTGATATGAATATTCATAACTACCTTACCGGCAAACTGCCGCAGCACATCTTCAAACAACGGAATACGTACTCCTTCATATTCCGAATGAAATTTCTTTCCTGCATCCAGGTTTTTCATCTGTTCCCATGTCATATCACAGATCGTGCCTTTGCCGTCTGTCGTCCTGTCTACTGACGGATCATGGCACACTGCCAGCTGTCCATCCGCCGTCGGCCATAAATCAAATTCAATCTCATCTGCTCCTAATGCCACCGCAGCTGCAAATGCCGGCAGTGTATTTTCCGGTGCAACGGCGTTAAATCCTCTGTGTGCGCAAAATTTTCTTTTTGACATTTTATCCATTTCCTTTCTTTTTTCAGGAAGCATTTTTTAATTTAGGATCCAATCTATCTCTCAGCCAGTCTCCGATCAGGGAAATATCTAAGATCAGTACCACTATGATAATACTGGGCAGTACCGCCAGCCACCAATGCGTCAGCATATAATCTCTGCCCAGACTGACCATCACACCAAGAGAGGTGCCGGGTGGCTCTATTCCAAGTCCCAAAAAAGACAAGGTGCTTTCGAGCAGAATAAATCCGCCCAGCTCCATGGTGGTCTGCACGATCAGTGGGGATGCAATGTTTACCAGAATATGCTCAAACACAATTTTTACTCCGCTTGCCCCCATAGAACGGCTCGCTTCGATAAACTTCGCATTTTTCAGCTGAAAAATCTGGCTTCTTACCAGACGGCAATAGGAAGACCATCCTGTGATTGCCATAACGAGAATTGTCGTAACCGGCTTTGCCCCCAGAATACAAGCAAAAATAATACCGATAAATGTGGTTGGTATAGATAAACGTACATCTGTAAAGAAAGACAATACCGCGTCTATCCATTTTCCGCCCAGTCCGGAAAGAATCCCCAATGCAGTTCCAGTTACCGTCGCAATGATCATGCCGGTAAAGGAAATCATGATGGTGGATCTTGTGGCATAAAGCAATCTGATCGCAACATCTCTGCCCAGATTATCCGTTCCAAATAAATAGGGGGATGTGGGATCCTTAAATTTTGGCATTTTTAATCTTTGTGTAAGATCACTTGCCCCCAGATCGATCGGTGCAATCACCGGTGCAAGCAGCGCCGTTATAACGATTACTGCCAGTGTCACCATTAAAAAAATTATCATCGGTGGAATGATCCATCTTTTTCTACCGAGCTTTCTGTTCCGCATACTTATCCTCATTTCTGTATTTTATCTGAAATCCTTTAATGATCGCGTATTCGCGGATCCAGCAAACCATAAGAAAGGTCTACCAAAAGATTCACAAATGTTACGGAAGCCGATATCACCAGAACGCCAAATACTACCACAGGAAAATCTCGCTGCTGTGCACTGGAAACAATTAAGGTTCCGATCCCGGGCCACGCGAATACCGTTTCCACAACAACAGATCCTCCGATCATAGCACTTAACTGTGCTCCCAAAATCGTAATGACCGGGATCAGCGCATTCCTGAGGCCATGCTTTAAGACCACCTTCCATTCCCGCATGCCCTTTGCTCTGGCACAATCCAAATGCTCCTGTCCGATCACATCCAGAAGCGAGCTGCGGGTAAGTCTTGCAACATTGGCAATGGGACCTACTGACAACGCGATTACCGGCATGAGAAAGTGCTGTGGAGTTCCGATACCGCCGCTTGGCAAAATTCTGAGTTTCAGAGAAAAAATAAAGATCAACAGGATTCCCAATATAAAATTAGGCAGAGTACTGCCTACCACCGCACTGCTCATGGTGATCCGGTCTAACAGGGTATTGTGCTTCACCGCTGCCAGAACTCCCAAGGGGATTCCGATCACAATGGTAAGTCCCAATACAATGCTTCCCAATGAAATTGTCGGAATCATACGCTCTGCGAAGAGATCGGAAACAGAACGTGCATAGTAATAGCTCATTCCGGTATCCCCCGTAAAGAGCCCGACAAATGATTTTATGTACTGCTGCCACAGCGGCATATCCAGTCCCAGATTTGTCCGCAGGATTTCTTTTGCAGAATCACTGGCTCCGGCCAATGTCAGCCATTCAATCGGATCTCCCGTTACTCTGGTAAGGAAAAAAACCAGAGTGTAAACTGCCCATATCGTCAGTACCGCCTTTCCTACACGCAATATAATATAACGTTTCATTGCTTTCCTCCATCCGTGTATAAATGACAGGCAACCTGATGTCCATCTGCCGTTTCTGCCATCTGCGGTCTGATCTCTTTACAAATAGCAAGTGCCTTTTTACAACGCGCGCAGAACGGACATCCAGAGGGCAAATCCATGGGACTGGGGATCTCTCCCTCCAGTACTTTGCATTGATCCTGTTCTCTGGGATCCGGTATCGGTACTGCCTGCATAAGGGCCTGGGTGTAGGGATGAAGCGGATGCTCAAACAGATCTTCTTTCTCCGCCAGTTCTACTGCCTGCCCGAGATACATTACAAGCACTCTGTCACTGATATGGCTTATAACGCTCATGTCATGTGAAACAAAAACATAGGTCAGCTTCTTTTTCTCCTGCAGATCCTTCAAAAGGTTTAATATCTGTGCCTGAATAGAAACATCCAACGCAGAAACTGGTTCGTCACACAATAAAAGCTGCGGATCCGTCACCAAAGCTCTGGCAATGGCAATCCTCTGTCTCTGTCCTCCTGAAAATTCATGGGGATATTTTTTCAGAGAGTCTCTGGATAATCCCACCTGCTCCAACAAAGGGAGGATTCTCGATTTCTTTTCCTCTGCACTCATCCGCTCATGGATCCGTAACGGCTCTTCCAGAATTCGCTGAATGCTCATGCGGGGATCCAGAGATGCATAGGGATCCTGAAATACCATCTGCATATTTTTTCTAACCAAAGGAGGCATATGTCTGTGTATTTTTTTGTCCCCGAACTGCACATAACCGCCAGTCGCTTCCTCCAACCCCATCAGCATGCGGATCAGGGTTGTTTTTCCACACCCTGATTCCCCGATGATCCCCAGTGTTTCGCCCTGATACAGGGTAAAGGAAACATGATTCACGGCATGTACCATTCCAATTTCTTTTGGAAGCAGTGCTCCTCTTTTTACCGGATATTCTTTACATAGATCAACGACTTCTAATATTTTCTCTTTCACAAGGCACCCCCTCCAGGCCCGCATTTTTCTTTTTCCTGCTGCTGCGGAGTATAGAAGCATTTGTATAAATGTCCGTTTTCCCCCTGCATACCCGGCTCTTTCTCATGGCATACCTCCTGTGCATAGCTGCAGCGGCTGCAAAACCGACAGTACTGTACCGGTACTTTCATCTTTGGAACCTGACCAGGGATTGTATACAGCTTTTCTTTTCTCTCTTTTATGCTGGGAATTGCTGCCAGAAGCCCTCTGGTGTAAGGGTGGCATGGATTTTCGAACAGTTCTGTACATTTTCCTTCTTCTACTACTGCACCGCCATACATTACCAGCATACGGTCACAGACAGCGGCCACTACTCCCATATTATGGGTTATCAGTATGACTGCTATTCCCAGCTGATCCCGCAGCTCCTTCAGCAGGGAAAGGATCTGGGCCTGGATCGTCACATCCAACGCCGTTGTCGGTTCGTCTGCGATCAGTACCTTCGGGTTACATGCCAATGCAATGGCGATCATAACTCTTTGCTGCATACCTCCGGACAATTCGTGAGGATATTGTTGGATCCTCACCTCCGGTGAAGGGATTTTTACCTGCTTTAACAAAAAAACAGCCTTTTCATAGGCTTCTTTTTTAGAGATTTTTTCATGTATGCGTATGATCTCTACGATCTGATCTCCTATCGTGTACACCGGATCCAATGCGGAGAGGGGATTCTGAAAGATCATGGAAATTTCTTTTCCTCTTATCCGGCAAAGCTCTTTTTCCTTCATCTGAAACAGATCCTTCCCCAGATAAATGGCCTGTCCGCCCTCCCTTTTGGAGGAAACAGGATCCAGCAATCCCATCAAGCTGCGCACAACCGTGCTTTTTCCACATCCGGATTCTCCTACGATTCCGACAATTTCACCAGGATAAATATCAAGATCCACTCCATCCACTGCCGGAATTACGTTTTGTCCCGAGTAGTAATAGCTTTTTAACCCTTTTATTTTCAGAATAGCTTCCAAATAACTATACTTCCTTTCAAAATCTGCTTCCCGGCAGATATCTGCCGGGAAGCAGCCCTGTCATTATTCTGTAACTTTCAGATCCCCTGCACGGAACGGCATGATCTGGTTTTCACAATATGTCATATCCCATTCCAGACCATCTCTGATACCATACAAATCTTCTGCCTGATACAAATAAGTGCCTGGGCAGTAGGTATCGAATACTTCCATCAGGGTTCTTGCTGCCTGCCGCTGTTCTTCCAGATCCTTGCTGTCGATCAGTGTATTTCCTGCTGCCACAAATTCCTCTGTAGGTGTCCAGCTTCCTGTTTCCGGGTTTGCCGGTCCGGAGCCTGTTCCAAACAGGAGCCATAATGCACCAAGGGGATTATCAAACCGGGAAGCAGAGGACCATGCCCGGATGTCTGCACTGAAGGAGAATTTGTCTGTAAATACAACTTCTGCTTTTACGCCGATATCCGCAAGCATGCTGACAATGGCCTCACCTGCCTGATTGCCGTTTGTATAATAACCGTCCGCCATTTCGATGGAAATAACCTCTTCCCCGTCATATCCGGATTCTTTTACTAATTCACGAGCTTTTTCCGGATCATACTGTACACCGGGATAGTCCTCAATATATAAATCTCCATAGCTTTCAAACTGATGCCCATTCGGAACCTTTGCATATCCGGACCAAAGGGTATCTACCAGTGTCTGGCGGTCTATTGCCATCGTCAATGCCTGTCTGAATTTCTGATTTGACATAATGCTGTCTTCATTTCTGGTATTAAATGTGTATATATGGATATTTTTAATGGAGGTTCCCACCACGCTCACACCGGAGGTTCCATTGATCGTATCTACCGCATCAGAAGGCACATCATTGATAATATCTACTTCCCCTGTGATCAAAGCGGTCATACGGGCAGATGCTTCCGGATAAGAAATAAATTCTATACTCTTTGCAGCAGGCTTATCTCCCCAGAAGCCGTCGTAACGCTCCAACACATATTTTTCAGGAGAGTACTGTGTCAGCTTATACGGGCCGGTACCGATGGGAGCAGTCTGAAAGGCTTCATCTCCGATTTCTTCAATATAATCCTTCGGTACAATGCTTGCTCCCCAGATAGAGCCCAGTCTCTGTTCAAACGCAGCATCCGGTTTTTTCAGCTTGAACTGTACCGTAAGATCATCTATCTTTTCGACGGAATCCAGTGTTTCATATAATACTGCAATGGTTCCATCTCCATAGCCGCTTAAAATTCGATCAAATGTAAATTTCACATCCTCTGCATCACATACCTCGCCGTTCTGGAAGGTAACATTTTCCCGGATTTTTACATTTAATGTTGTATCATCCTGCCATTCCCAGCTATCTGCCAGCTGTCCGGTGATATTTCCTTCTTTATCCGTGAAAAGCAGGGTATCAAAAATATTATAAAAAAGCTTAATGCTGGCAATACCGATGGATCTGTCCGGATCTAACTGTGTCGGCAAAGCAGCAAGACCAATTTTCAAAACATCCAATTCTGTTTCTTTTGCTGCAGCTTCTGCTGTATCCTCCTGTGAAGACGCAGTCTGCTCAGCAGTCGTCTGAGTCGCCTCTTTCTTATTTGCGGTATTTGCAGCAGAGCCGCAGCCACCAAGCGTAAGCATCATTGCCATTACTCCGGCAATCAACCGAGTCCTTTTTTTCATACATTCTCCTTCTTGTTGTGTTTTCTATTCTCTTTCCTGCAGTTCTAAGTTTTGTGTGCACATCATCAAAAGAACTGTTAACATCTTATGTCTCTTTTCTATTTGTCACCATCAGGAATGCGTAAATCGTTTGTAAAAGTTCTGCATATAAAAAATGCAGGATTTCCTTTCCGGAAAATCCTGCAAATCAGAAAAGCATTTTATGAAATTATCCAATTTGGAAAACTGCCGCTCTGTACTTCTATTACTGTGCGTTACCCGGTTCCAATGCCAACCCAATCAATCGATCCGCCTGATCTGCCATGAATAGCGGAATGTTCAGCACATCATCATCCAGCTTCGGATTTGACCTCCACGGGGAAGATGTCGTTCTCCCGCTGAATGAGGAAATCAACTTCGTAAGGCGGGTTGTTCTGACTCCAATAACGGGGCATGACTTCAAAAAATTTCTTATATTCTTCATTTCATCAAAGTTAAAGTAAGCTGTATTTTCATAACAGCGTCCGCCGAACTCTTTCAGAATCCAAGTCTTACCCACCTGACGTACACCCTTCAAGATTAAAGGCTTGCGGTAGGGAGAATTCTTCCAAGCCAGCAATTTTTTAAGACAAATCGTTCCATAGAATCGTTCCTCACATAACTGCAGTATGGATTCCCCCGATAAACAGATAGGGAATCGAGCACATCGCTCCGAATCCAAGACCGAACGCTTTCTTCCTTTCTATTCATCAAACATCATATATTCCATATAAAATTCCTGAAATTTCGCACTCGATCCAAGATTGATGGTCTTTGCCCGCTCTGCCAGTGCTGTTGCTTCTTTTTCCAGCCTGCGGTCATGCAGAATCCTTACCGCACCCGCCAGTGCCGCGTTTCCGCAAATTTTAATACGGGACAGGTCAATTTTGGGAAAAAGTCCGATTCTTTCCGCGCTTTTGGCCGACATATAGGAGCCAAAGCCACCTGCCACATACAGGCCTTCCAGCCCGGCAGCATCTATTTTTTCCTCCGCCAAAAGTGTCTCCATTCCTGCCCGGATCGCTCCCTTGGCAAGCTGAACCTCACGAATATCCTCTGCAGTCAGACCGACATTTCCAGCAAAACATACATCCTCTTCCAGATAACCGGTATCCTCCAGCAATCCGCTTTCCAGCAATCCTGCCACACCGTCGATCACGCCGCTGCCGCAGATGCCTTCTGCTGTAGAAGCCTCCCTGTCGCCAATCACATGTACCTTCCAGCTGCCGTTTTCCCAATTTACATGGTCAATGGCACCTGCCACACCTCGCATGCCGCAGGAAAGCCCAGCGCCCTCAAAAGCCGGTCCCGCCGCTGTCGCGCAGCAAATCAGGCGTTCCTTATGAAACAGGACGATCTCTCCGTTCGTCCCCACATCCACCATCAGCCGGGATCTGCCGCTGCGCGCGGCTGAGACACCATCCAATTCTCCGCAGCTGACATTCGTGTCAATTGCTGCCGCAGCTTCTTTGCGGCTGCCGTCCGCTCCGGGTATGCGGTCCGTTTCTGTAAGACCCGATCCAAGAATCGCTGTCGTAATATCCGCACCGACAAACGCAGACATGCAGCGCGGAAGATATACGTCTGCTTTCCGGCAGCTCAAATCCAGTGCTTCTCCTATCGTCCACCAGCCAAACAGCTCATCCGCTTCAAACGGCGCCCTTGAGAGACATCTGGGATCCTTCTGCGTCAGGAAATACAGCATCGACGTATTTCCGGTAATGATAACTGTCTCAATGGCCTCTGCACTTTCTCCTGCGTGTTCTGCCAGCTCTGTAAGCAGGCACGACACTGCCTCCCGGACGATTGCCGCAAGTTTACCTGCTTTTCCCTCCAGAGAAGCTTCCATCCGGCTGATGACATCCGCTCCGAACACGGACTGCGGATTCCATGCACCCATCGTTCCGACAGCCCTGCCTTCCCGATAGAGGACGGCTGCAATTGTCGTTGTACCGATATCCACTGCCGCGCCGAGGTGACGGTAGAGCCGCGCGTCGGGCGCAGCTTCTGCAGACGGCGCAGCACTGGCGCGCTCTGACGGCTGTGCGGGCGACACGCCGGCGGCGTGGGCAACTGGCGGCGCAGACGGCGTGCTTACACAAATGGTCTCATCCCCGTCTGCTTCCTGCCGCAGCGCATCGATTTTCCCGTCCGGCACTGCTTTCAGAAAGCAGGCAAGCCGGATTCCCTGCGCAAGACGCTCGACTCCAAGAAGTTTTTGTTCGGTCTCGGACGGTGCTGCAAAACTTCCCTCCGCATACACCATACACTTCCCGCAGGCATGCCGTCCGCCGCAGGGCATCTCCACACCATGTGATTTTTTCAGCAAACTGCTGACTGTTGTTCCCAGCTCTGTGAAAAAAGCTTCTCCATTGATCCAGAAACGGATTTTTTCGCTGTTATCTGTCATTTTTTATCCTGTCCTGTCAAACAGGCTCCGAACCGTCTGTTTTCTGCCAGCTAACAATCCGGTCTCCTATTTGTCCTTTGCTTCATATGATGTCGGGGTCAAAAGCCCCCGACCTTGATGCCTGCGGATTGTTCCGTGCTGCGCACTCCCACAATCCGGAGGTCTTCCTTATTGACTGTATTTCCAAAATGATATCCCATCGCACCGATGGATGCAAGCGGATTTGTCATCTCAGTCGCAGTGTTGCCGCAAAATAAAATCAGGGCGTGCAAAAAATGATTTCTCATCCTTCACACGCCCTGATTATTTCCGATAATCCTTTATTTTTCCGCGAAACACGCAGATATTTTTCATTCGCCCTTTAACAGGCTGCTGTCCTCGAAGTAATTGATCTTCATCGCTGCCTTGACATCCTTTAAGGTTTCCGCAGCCTTTGCTTCTGCAACCTCACTGCCCTTTTTCAGAATGTCGTAAACATCCGTCAGATGCTCTTCCCAGTATTTTCTTCTCTCACGGATCGGCGCAAGCTCAGACTGCATAACGTTGTTTAAGAACTTCTTCACTTTGACGTCGCCCAGACCGCCCCGCTGATAATGTGCTTTCAATTCGTCCAGATTCTGGTAATCCGGTAAAAACTCTGCAAAATGCTCCGGTCTGCAGAACGCATCCAGATAGATAAATACAGGGTTTCCGTCTACATTTCCGGGATCCTCCACACGCAAATGATTCGGATCTGTGAACATGCTCATAACCTTTTTCTTCACATCTGCTTCTGTGTCAGACAGATAGATACAGTTGCCAAGGGATTTGCTCATCTTCGCCTTGCCGTCGATACCGGGCAGTCTTAGGCATGCCTTATTGGAGGGCAGGATGATCTCGGGCTCTGTCAGGGTGTCCCCGTAAACGCTGTTGAACTTATGTACGATTTCCTTACACTGTTCCAGCATCGGCAGCTGGTCTTCGCCAACCGGAACCGCGGTTGCACGGAATGCAGTGATGTCTGCAGCCTGGCTGATGGGATAGCAGAAAAATCCAACCGGAATGCTTGCTTCGAAATTACGCATCTGGATTTCTGCTTTAACGGTAGGGTTTCTCTGTACTCTGGAAACCGTTACCAGATTCATATAGTAAAAGGTCAGCTCTGTCAGCTCCGGAACCATCGACTGAATGAAAATCGTTGCCTTTTCCGGATCAAGGCCGCATGCCAGATAATCCAGCGCTACCTGTAAAATGTTCTGACGTACCTTTTCCGGATGCTCTGCATTGTCTGTCAACGCCTGTGCATCCGCAATCATAATATAAATCTCGTCAAACTGACCGGAATTCTGCAGTCTTACACGCTCCTTCAAAGAGCCTACATAATGGCCCACATGAAGACGTCCTGTGGGGCGATCCCCCGTTAAAATAATCTTTTTGCTCATATGCCTGTCCCTCTCGCTTCTCTTGGGATACTACAGTGCTGTCTGCAGCCTGCCGCATCCTGATAAACCTGCAGTCTATTGGTTTCAACAGCTGCAGCTCTTTCCAATTATATCCCGTAAAAAGCACAGAGTCAACAGTTGCGTATATTCGCATCTGTTGACTCTAAACAGGTTACAGTTCTGTGGTTCAACCTGCGCCGATCAGTCCTCGTGTTTCGCACTGCGCCGCTGGATCCACTTTACAAGCTCCACGATGGGAACTACCAGCACACTCAAAAGTAGTGCAACGAGATACTCTGCAGGCTCCACACTCGTAAAGCCGAATGCCCCGGCAAGCAGCGGGATCTCACACACTGCAGTGGTTGCAAGCAGCGAAACCACTGCCGCTCCAAGCAGAAGCCAGTTTTTCGAGCCAAGCTTGAAAATACTTCCTCTCTGGGAACGCATATTCATGCTGTGGAAAATTTCCGCCATTGACATTGTGACAAACGCCATCGTAGTGCCATGGGCGCTGTTTGTGATGGTCCACTCTCCGGTTTCCATGAAATGTCCGATAAAATAAGAAACCATGACAAGTGCTGTTACCAAAAGTCCCTGATAAGCAATATCAAAGCCCATTCCATCTGCAAAAATCCCGGCCTTCGCATCTCTGGGTTTGCGCTTCATAATGTTCGGCTCTGCCTTTTCCGTACCAAGTGCCAGCGCCGGGAAGCAGTCCGTTACAAGATTGATCCACAGAAGATGCACCGGCTGCAGAATCGTAAAGCCCAGAAGTGTCGCAAAGAAAATACTCAGCACTTCACTCATATTGGAGCCTAACAGAAACTGGATTGCCTTCCGGATGTTGTCATAGATTCTGCGGCCCTCTTCCACCGCGCCGACAATCGTTGCAAAATTATCGTCCGCCAGCACCATATCTGCCACATTTTTGGTAACGTCCGTTCCTGTGATGCCCATTCCGATGCCGATGTCCGCAGCCTTGATGGAGGGCGCGTCGTTAACGCCGTCACCGGTCATTGCCGTCACATAGCCGGCATTTCTCCAGGCGTTTACAATACGGGTCTTGTGCTCTGGCTGTACGCGGGCATAAACGCTGATGTTCCGGAACTTCTCTGCAAATTCTGCATCGTCCATTTTTTCCAGCTCTGCTCCGGTCACTGCCAGGCTGCCATCCTGCAAAATACCAAGCTCTTTTGCAATCGCTGCTGCCGTATCCACATGGTCGCCCGTGATCATAACCGGTCGGATACCCGCTTCCCGACATTCGTCAATTGCTGCCTTTACCTCCGGACGCACCGGATCGATCATACCGCACAGTCCCAAAAAGCAAAGCTCCTGCTCCAGCAGATCCGCATCCTCGCTTTCCGGTTTTTTCGTCCAGACTCTCTGTCCGCATGCCAGCACACGCAGTGCCCGATCTGCCATGGACTTATTTGCCTGCAAAACCTTTTTCCGATATTCTTCTGTCATGGGCAGAAGCTGTCCATCCTCCAGATAAAACCCACAACGGGTGAGAACCACATCCGGCGCCCCTTTTGTAAACTGAATATAATCGTCCTTGCGTTTATGGACCGTGGACATCATTTTTCGTCCGGAATCAAAGGGAGCCTCCAGCACACGGGGCATACTCTGTTTTAAAAGATTCTTATCCTGCCCGATCCGGTTCGCCCAGACAACCAGGGCAGCCTCCGTCGGTTCTCCTGTCACACTGCCGTCTGCATCCAGCTCTGCATCACTGCACAGTGCCATTGCTGCCGAAAGCTCCTTCTCTTCTGCTCCGAAGGAATCTACAACTGTCATCTGGTTCTGCGTCAGCGTTCCGGTCTTATCCGAGCAGATCACCTGGGCACAGCCAAGGGTTTCCACTGCAGTCAGCCGGCGGATGATCGCGTTTCGTTTTGACATGTTCGTTACACCGATGGAAAGTACCACTGTCACAACTGCCGCAAGTCCTTCCGGGATCGCCGCCACTGCAAGGGAAACCGCAATCATAAAGGAGTTCAACGCAACCTCAAAATTCAGGCTGCCTGCCCGAATCATCTGAATCGCAAAAACCAGCACGCAGATTCCGATCACCAGCTTTGTCAACACCTTCGAAAGCTGTGTCAGTTTTCTCTGCAGCGGTGTCTGTCCTTCCTGTGCCTGAGACAGCGCATCCGCAATTTTTCCCATTTCCGTATCCATACCGGTGGCCGTTACGACTGCCACAGCACGTCCATATACGATCGTGCTTCCCATATAGACCATATTTTTACGGTCGCCCAGGGGCACATCCCGTTCCCCGTCTGCCAAAAAGATCTGATCGATCAGCTTCGTAACCGGCACGGATTCTCCTGTCAGTGCAGCTTCCTCTGCTTTCAGGCTTGCGCTTTCCAGAATCCTTGCATCCGCCGGAACCGCATCCCCTGCTTCCAGACAGATGATATCCCCCACCACAAGGTCTTTGCTCAAAATCGAGGACATTTTCCCGTCCCGCACAACCTTTGAGGTGGCCGCTGCCATGTCCTGCAGCGCTTCGATCGCCTTTTCCGCCTTGCTTTCCTGATACACACCCAGCACGGCATTGATCAGGACCACTGCCAGAATAATGATGACATCCGCAAAGCTGTCATTTTCCAGGACTGCAAGCACACCGCTGATGGCCGCTGCCGCCAGCAGGATCACGATCATCGGATCCGCCACCTGTTCCGCAAACCGGCGCAGCAGGGATTTTCCCTTCGCCGCTTTTAACTCATTTGCTCCGTTCTGCAAAAGCCGCTCTGCCGCTTCTTTTTCCGTCAGGCCGCTTTTTTGGCTGTTCAGCTCCTGCAGTACCTGTTGTGAGTCTTCACAATAATACTTCATTCTTTTTCCTCCCGATGGTGTTTTTCGTACAATAGATCTCTCACTTCGTGATCGCTCTATTGTCTTAAATCACAAAAGACCCAAATACTGCTTTTCAAAAAGAAAACAGTATCTGAGTCTCGCAATTTAAAACAAGCCAGATCGGCATAGGATCGGGGTTGTTGACTTGTTACGCTGATGCAAAGGCGATCCGCCGGCTCTGTTTTATTCCGGCAGCTGCACTTGCTGCGCTCGCTACTCCCTCACAGGGAATTTTGTTTAGCAGTAAGGTTATCATATGCAAAGTCTTCTGTCAATATACATGCCGGTAAAGTTTTGGTGAAATTTTTTGTCCTCTTTCGCTGCGGTTTGACCGGAAATCCTTGTTTTACAGCCGTTCCACCAATGCGCCGCCTGCGCGCAGCACCCCATTCTCATAACCTCTTGCAAACAGCACGCTGCCCTCTGTCTCCATATCGGTCTCTTTTCCGGATGCGTTCAACACAACCCGGAGCCTGCTGCCCTCTGCCCCGGTTTTGACATATTCCACCACCCGGTCAGAGCTGTTATTATTTTCAAATGTGATTTCCATGCTGCGGGCCGCAGGCTCTTTGCGAAGGGCTATCAGCTGCTTTACCTGCTCCGTAATCTCTGCATAGTTTCCCTGTTCGATCTGATCCCATGGCATACAGCGTCTGCAATCCGGGTCAGTGCCGCCCTCTATCGCGATTTCCGTCCCATAATAGATACAGGGACTTCCAGGCATTGTAAAGAGCATTGCAAGCTGCTGGAAAAAGAGATCCTGATTTCCACCTGTCTGATGGATCAGCCGATCTGTATCATGGGAATCCAGAAGGTTAAACAAAACCTCTGTCGTCTGACGCATATAACGCACCAGATTTTCATGAATCGCCTCTTCCAAATCCGATTTCGTCTTTTCCGGCTGATACCAAAACTCCCGGATGGCTGCAGCAAAGGGATAGTTCATAACGGCGTCGAATTCGTCCCCGCCAAGCCACGGCATTGCGTCATGCCAGATTTCCCCCAGCAGATAAAAATCCGGTTTTAACTGCTTTGTCATCTGCCGCAGCTCACGGCAAAACAGATGGGAGATTTCGTTTGCAACATCTAACCGAAGTCCATCAATGTCAAATGTCTCAATCCAATAACGAACGGTATCCAAAAAATAGTCCCGCACCTTTTTTTCACTCGTATTGAGCTTTGGCATCCGCTCCGCAAAGGCAAAGGAATAATAGCGTCCATCCCGGGTGCTGCCCTCCTGCTCCCGGCAGGGCCAGCGATTGATCATAAACCAGTCGTAATAGGGGGACTTGGGCCCCTTTTCCATCACATCCCGCCACGGTAAAAAGTTACTGCCGCAATGGTTGAATACACCGTCCAACATCACGCGAATGCCTCTGTCATGGGCCTCCTTAACGAGCAGCTTCATAGTCTTTTCATCTCCGAAGCCCGGATCGATCTTCCGGTAATCTGTCGTATCATATTTATGACTTGAGGGAGATTCAAACACCGGCGTCAGATACAGTCCGGTAATACCAAGCTCCTGTAAATAAGGAAGCTTCTGACGAATTCCATCCAGATCGCCGCCGTAAAAATCGAGATTACTTACGGTATGGTATCCCCAGGGCTTTACCCAGTCCGGATCATTTTCTTTGTTGCCGTTGCAAAAGCGCTCCGGAAAAATCTGATACCAGACCGTCTCCCGCACCCACTTTGGCGTCACGTTGATATCCACCGAATTCATCCACGGAAACGTAAAGCACTGTCCCAGCTGTCCGTTTTTCATATCCTCTGGCGAATGAAAGCCATCCTCAAAATAAAAGACCCGTTCTGCTCCTGCCTGCAGCTCAAAGAAATACCGGCACCGTTTATAGGGAGGCTGCACGGGAATTTCCCACCAGAGGTGCTGGGGCAGACGCATTTTTGTCACGATCTCCTCCCGACTGCCTTCCCAAGCCTCGTTTCCGCCCAGAATACCAGTAGAAAACGGGTCTCCATAATGAATCCAAACCTGTTCCACTTCTTCTCCGGTCTGCAGCCCTACCATCAAAATTTCCTCATTCAATGCATAGCAAAACTGCTGTGACGCTCTATGATAAACCGCTTCTAAATGAATCATGTTCAGACCTCCTTTTTCCAAGCTGCATCCTTTTAAACTGCAGCCGATCTCATTTCAATGCATTTCCAGTCCATACTTTTCCTGCAGCTGCAGCAAGGTGATGTCGTGTTGAATATGCTCCGACAAAATTTTCACCATCAGCCCATTGTTGCTGACCGTACCGCTCCAGTTGGCAAATGCACCGCAGTCCGCTGTCAGCGTCATCTGCCTGTCTGTCACAAGCATCAGACGGGAGGGCTGATGCGCTGTCAGCATTCCTCCGTGGGTATAAAACTCCACATCCTCCCGGTTCAGTCCAAGATCATAAAAGGAAAACGCAACGATCCGCACGCCTTTTTTCTTTAGCCGATGGAAGGTCTCTGCAAAACGGGAAAGATCAAAATCCGCATTCAGATAAACCTCCTCCCGGGCATCCTCCAGAAGCTTCCCTGCCCTTGCCATCGCCGTTTCAAAGCCCCGGAATACGAAATGCACCTCCGGCTGCTTCGCCGTCTCATATTCTTCCAGCTGTTGCCTGGCGAGAGAAAGGTTCGCTGTCATTTCCGCCTGCATCCGCCCCAAAAGCACCTCCGGCTCCTGGGCGGCATACAGTGCTGTCTGATCCGGAACCAGCTCCACCATCCCCTTATCCAGCATGTGCTCCAGCGCATTGTAAATAGAAGGGCGTGCAATTGCGATTTTTTTTGCCAGCTGATAGGCAGACATGGGCTCAGAACCGATCAATGCCATATAAATCTGTGCTTCCAGCCTTGAAAAATTCAGATGTTCCAGTGTTTCCTGCAGCTTCATCGTTCGCTTTCCTTTCGTTGTATATTTTATGCAACTATATATAGCATAAACTTTTGCCCTATGCAAGTATTTTTTTGATTTCCTGGAAAAGGAAGAACATCCTGTGCAGATTTTTCAATGAACGGACAAAAAATGAGCTGCGAAGCAGCGGAGAGCGTCGAAGACGCGGTTCATGACAATAGAATGTTCGCGGAGCGAGCATTCTATTGTATTGCGAATGGCGCGTGTGAACTGTAACTTTTGTTGCATGGGCTGTATTTTTACAGGTATCTCATCTTTCTCACCGTCTGCACAAACTCTATATTGGTTTTCGTCTTTGCAAACAGATCCAGCACCTTATCCACAGCTTCATCGGATTTCATACCATTCAACGCACGGCGCACCACGTTGATTGCTTCCATCTCCTCTGCACTCAGCAGCAGATCTTCTCTTCTCGTGCTGGTTTTGGGGATGTCGATGGCAGGGAAAATTCTGCGTTCAGACAGCTTTCGATCCAGCACAAGCTCCATATTACCGGTTCCTTTAAATTCCTCGTAAATGACATCGTCCATCCTGGATCCGGTGTCCACCAGTGCAGTGGCCAGAATCGTCAGGCTTCCGCCCTCGCGCATATTGCGGGCTGCACCAAAAAAGCGCTTCGGCATATGCAATGCCGCCGGGTCAATACCACCGGACAGGGTACGTCCGCTGGGCGGAACCACCAGGTTGTAGGCACGGGTCAGGCGGGTAATACTGTCTAACAGGATCATAACGTCTTGTTTATGCTCGACCAGACGCTTTGCACGCTCAATAACCATTTCGGAAACTCGTTTATGATGTTCCGGTAATTCGTCAAACGTGGAATAGATCACTTCAACGTTCGGCCCTGCCACCGTCTCCTTCATGTCCGTTACCTCCTCCGGACGTTCATCGATCAGGAGAATGATCAGATGCAGGTTCGGATAATTTTTCTTTACCGACATGGCCACTTCTTTTAATAGGGTTGTCTTACCAGCCTTCGGCGGGGACACAATCATACCTCTCTGTCCTTTACCGATGGGGCTTAACAAATCCATGACCCGCATCGCCACCGGGCAGCCGAAGCGTTCCATTTTCAGTCTGCTGTTCGGAAAGATCGGCGTCATATCTTCAAAGTTGCTTCGTCTGGATGCTTCCTCTGTGGTATAACCATTGATCGTCTTGACATAAAGCAGGGCAGAGAATTTTTCATTCTGTGTCCGCACTCTGGTATTTCCCTCTAAAATATCGCCTGTCCGCAAATTGAACCGACGAATCTGGCTGGGTGCCACGTAAATATCATTATCTCCCGGCATATAATTATCCGAGCGGATAAAGCCATAGCCCTCAGCCATGACCTCCAGGATACCCTTTACCGTAATGCCGCTGTCCAGCTCTGTCGGGAACTTGTCGTCCTCTGGACTCTGGATCGGTGCAGTTCCGCGATTATACGGACTGTTGTAGCGCTCATTATAACGAGGTGCAGGCGCGCTCACACGGTTCTGTGCCTCTTCTGCCACAGGCGCAGCAGTACGGGGCACTGCAGCTGCAGTATTTTCCCGCGCACCATTGTTGTCGCGGCTTCCTGTCCGTCCATTATGATAAGAACCATTGCTGATGAAGCGCTTTCCTGTTCTCTGCTGCCGTCTTTCTTCCCGATCCCCTGCTCTGCTCTCCGGTTCCGTCCCACTGTCATGAGGATCCTGCTTTTCTGCTGCGCCTCTCTTCGGAGCATCTTCCCGCTCTGCTGCGCCCTTCTTCGGAGCATCCTCCCGCTCTGCTGCGTCCTTCTCCGGGGCATCCTTGCGCTCTGCTGCGTCCCTCTTTAGAGCATCCTTGCGCTCTGCCGCGTCCTTCTCCGGGGCATCCTTGCGCTCTGCCGGGCGGCTCTCCGGGACGCTGCGTTCTGTTTTGATTTCTGCATTCTCCTGGGCATCCAACCTCAGCATCGCATCAATGACTTCCGCCTTTTTCATTGTAGAAAGTCCTTTTATCCCCCTTGCTTTTGCAATCTCCTTCAGATCATGCACTGCCAGAGATTCATATTTTTCTCTTATCATTTTTTCCTCTCATTTCTGCGCACGCTTTTTGCGCATGTCGAGTTTGTGTCAAGTGCGCGCAGACACAAATCTCGCGATTGAAAATTTTTATTTTTCAATCTTTACTCCCTTTACTGCCATCGTGATTCGTCCCTGATTTTCATACGGAATTCTACATGAAACGATCTTTTTGAAATGCGCCAGAACATCCCGATCCGGGAAACAGCGGTCTTTTGTCAGAAATCAAAAGTGCCTGTCATTTTAGTGAATTTTATTACACATCGGAGACACAAGTCAAACGTCTCCTTCTGTTTCGCTCATTGTATCACACTCAAAACAGAATAGGAAGATTTTTTCCTTGATTCACTCAAATAAATCAGATATGATGATATACAGAGAGCTACGAATGGCGCGTATGCCCCGACATCATCATTCCTTATTAAATAAAAAGAAAGCAGGCAAATCAAATGACAAATCAGGAAAAAGCGCTGGAACTGCATGAGAAGCTGCAGGGAAAGCTTGAAACCGTTTCCAAAACACCCGTCCGCACCCGTGAAGACCTTGCACTTGTCTATACTCCCGGCGTTGCGGAGCCTTGTAAGGTCATTGCAAAAGACCCGGCTGCCGCTTACACCTATACGATGAAAGCAAACACTGTAGCTGTTGTTTCCGACGGTTCCGCCGTACTGGGACTCGGCAATATCGGTCCGAAGGCCGCTATGCCCGTTATGGAAGGCAAGGCTGTCTTATTTAAAGAATTCGGCGGTGTCAACGCAGTTCCCATCTGCCTGGATACTCAGGACACGGAAGAGATCATCAAAGCTGTTACCTGGCTTGCTCCCGCTTTTGGCGGCATCAATCTGGAAGATATCAGTGCACCCCGCTGCTTCGAAATCGAAGAGCGCTTAAAAGAGACTCTGGATATCCCTGTTTTCCACGATGACCAGCACGGAACTGCTATTGTCGTACTCGCCGGCATCATCAATGCCCTAAAGGTAGTCGGTAAGAAAAAGGAATACTGCCGCGTTGTTGTAAACGGCGCAGGAAGTGCAGGAGTTGCCATCACCCGCCTGCTGATAACCTACGGCTTTTCCAATATCATTATGTGCGATAAATCCGGCATTCTCTGCGATGGCGCAGAGGGCTTAAACTGGATGCAGGAAAAGATGGTAAAACGCACCAATCTGGCTCACGAAACCGGTTCCCTTGCAGATGCTTTAAAGGGTGCTGATATTTTCGTCGGCGTTTCCGCTCCAGGTATTGTGACGGAAGAGATGGTGGCTTCCATGAATTCCGATGCTATCCTGTTTGCAATGGCTAACCCCGTTCCTGAGATCATGCCTGATCTCGCAAAAAAAGCAGGGGCACGCGTTGTCGGCACCGGACGCAGCGATTTCCCGAACCAGGTAAACAACGTTGTCGCATTCCCCGGCATCTTCCGCGGTGCTCTGGAAGGACATGCAAAACAGATCACCGATAAAATGAAGCTGGCTGCCGCTAATGCCATCGCAGCCCTCGTTTCTGACGAAGAATTAAACGAAAACAATATCATGCCAGAGGCATTCGATCCCAGAGTTGCGGACGTTGTTGCAGATGCAGTCAAGAAAAACATCCGCTGATCTCTGGCACCAGAAGCCCTACTATTCGCTGGACGCCTGGTGTAAAAATACATACGGACGGAAGCTTTACAAGGCTGCGCTGGATATCGGCTGTACCTGTCCCAACCGGGATGGCACCCTCGATACAAGAGGCTGTATTTTCTGTTCTGCAGGCGGAAGCGGCGATTTTGCCGCTTCCCGGCAGCTTTCTGTAACAGACCAGTTAACTCAGGCAAAGTCACTTCTGTCCTCCAAATGGATACCGGAACCCGGCAAGCCGTCTCTGATCGCCTATTTTCAGGCATATACCAACACGTATGGCGATCCGGACAGACTGCTTTCCTGCTATGAAGAAGCACTTTCCTCCCCGGAGGTCGCAGGCATTTCCATTGCGACGCGCCCGGATTGTCTTTCCGATATCATTCTGGAGGGACTTGACCGCCTCCGGTTGCTGTATCCTGACCGGTTTATCTGGATCGAGCTTGGTCTGCAGTCCATTCATGACCACACTGCAGCAAGGATCCGCCGGGGATATCCGACCTCCGTATTTTATGATGCTGCAGCAAAGCTCCATGCCAGAAGGCTTCCCTTTATCGTCCATCTGATCCTCGGACTCCCCGGGGAAACCCGGCTTGACCTGCTGGAAAGCATCCGTGCCGTCAATCAGGTGCATCCCTTTGGTGTCAAGCTGCAGCTTCTCCATATTTTAAAGGGAACAGATCTTGCCCTGCTTTATGAAGCCGGAAAGCTTCCTGTACTGACACAGGAAGAATATCTCGATCTGCTGACAAGCTGTATCGCTGCACTTTCTCCGGATATCTGCCTCCACCGGGTCACCGGAGACGGTCCCCGCAAGCTCCTGATCGCGCCCCAGTGGAGTCTTTCGAAACGAAACGTCTTAAACGGGCTGCATGCCCTTATGAAACAACGAAATCTCAGACAAGGGGATAATTATGAACCAGGAACCTCTTACACTCTATAAACTGATCGTTCTTTATCTGCTCAACAAGGTATCCTTCCCACTCACAATGGCGCAGGTCAGCGATCTCATTCTGGAAAAAGAATATACCAGCTATCTGACACTGCAGCAGGTTATCAATGAGCTGGCGCAGGCCGGGCTGATCACTGCCAAAACACTGGTCAACCGCACCCATCTGCAGATCACGGAGGAGGGCCGCAATACCCTTTCCTATTTTGAGAACCGCATCAGTGACGCAATCAAGACAGACATCGGCGAATATCTTAAAAAAAATGAACTGGAAATGCGCAACGAATCTTCGATCCAGAGCAACTACTATAAGGCTGTCAACGGGGAATTCGAAACAGAGCTGACTGCAGTGGATAAGGACGTCAACCTGGTGACCATCCGCCTTACGGTTCCTACAGAAGAGCTCGCAATTTCCATTTGCGAAAACTGGCAAAAAAATAACAGGGAGATTTATCAGTATCTGACAACCGCCCTGTTTTAAAGTATGTTATTGCAGCATCTCCCGGATCACACTGCCATCTGTTTTTCCGAGGTCTATCTCCAAAAGTGCTGCCAATGTCGCGCCCTCATCCCAGAGCGCGATATTTTTTTCTACCCTGGCACCAGCTCTTACACTGCATCCCGACATTGCAAAAAAGGTCTGATAGTCTGCCTCACCCGGCAGATACCCGTGGGTCCCCTTCATGCCATGTGCGCAGTCTTTTTCTGCTGCCGTCAGCTGTTCCCATTCATCCAGAAAGAACCATCCTTCTTTTGCTTCCAGCATCAGAAAGCAGTTTTCGTCTGCGCCCATGTTTGCTGCCTCTTCCCGGGTCAGAATCCTTTCGATCCCAAAATCCTCCCGTCTTTTCAGCGTCTCCAGCACTTTTCTTGTACGCTTTTGCACTTCTGCATTGTTTTCTACAGACGGATGCAGATAGATATAGCAGCTTCCGTCACAGTTTTTTGCATAGGCCTTCCAGCTTTTGATCTTGCCGTTGCGGACCGTCAGCAAGCCGGCTTTCCACAGTGCATGATTGACGAAGGCAACCTTGTCCACATCCTTCTGATAATGATCCCCCAGAAGCACGACCGTCGTGCTCTCCATCTCTCCGGTTTCCTCCAGTGCCCTTACAATCTCGCCCAGACGCTTATCGTGGCGCTTAAGAGCTTCTTTTGCCTCCTTACTCTCCACGCCATAGAGATGTCTGTTCGCATCCACATCCGTCAGATGCAGCAAAAACAGCTGCGGATTGTATTTGTAGATCGTATCCAGCGCGCATGCCTGAATAAAATTGTCCAGCTGAGGCTGTGCGATCCCGTTTCGCAACTGTCCGAAGCGTTTGTTCAGATCCAACTGATAAAACAACGGACCGTTCGTCGCATTCATCAGGATCTGATTTTGCCATTTGCGTGTCACCATAATCTCCGGCACATAGTAGTCCATCCTGCTGCCTGCCGCAACAGGCCACAAAAGCCCGGCCGTCGTCATTCCCTTTTTCTTCGCTTCGTCATAAAGCGTCGTGCTGCGGATCCATTTGCGATGATAAAGCCAGTCCGGATCCTTCCGGTTGGGCTGGATTTTTGTGTTGTTCACAATCCCGTGATTTTTCGGCATCCGCCCTGTCACAATGGATGTATGGGCCGGATATGTCAGGGACGGACACACACTGTTTACATGGCTGCACAGCGCCGCCTGTTCAAAAAAACGCTGAAAATTCGGCAGGGTCTGTAAATATTCCAGGTCCTTTGCTCCGACCGCATCAAAGGACACGATCATGACCCGCTTTGGTATCTGTTTCATTGCTCTTCTCCATCCTGCGGCTTTTGCTCTGTCTTAGCCGCTTCCCTGCGTATCCGCTGCATGTGCTCTTTGATTTTTACTTCATATCCCATCCCACCTGGCTGATAAAACTCTCTTCCGGACAGCTCATAAGGTAAATACTGCTGTCTGACATAGTGGTTTGGATAATCATGTGCATATTTATAATCTTTTCCGTGTCCCAATTTTGCTGCTCCTTTATAATGGGCATCCTGCAAATGCACCGGAATCGCCAGATTTCCGGTTTCTTCCACCGTCTTCATTGCAGACGCAATGGCGTTGACCGCTGCGTTGCTTTTCGGCGCGCATGCAATGTAGGCCGCCGCCTGTGCCAGAATAATCTGCGCCTCCGGCATGCCCACCCGCTCTGCTGCCAGGGATGCAGAAACCGCTATCTGCAGCGCTGTCGGATCTGCATTGCCAACATCCTCCGACGCACAGATCATCATCCTGCGGGCGATAAATGTCACGCTTTCCCCGGCATACAGCATCCGCGCCAGATAATAAACCGCCGCATCCGGATCGGAGCCCCGCATACTCTTGATAAATGCCGAAATCGTATCGTAATGATTATCGCCTGTTTTGTCGTATTTTACTGCACGTTTTTGAATACATTCCTGGGCAACCTCCAGGGTCAGATGGATTTTTCCATCCTCTGAGCGCTGTGTCGTCATTACGCCAAGCTCTACTGCATTCAATGCCGCACGTGCATCTCCGCCTGCAATATCCGCCAGAAACTCCAGCGCATCCGGCTCTATCTGTGCCTGATAGGCACCCATTCCTCTCTGATCATAGACTGCCCGTCTGATCAGTTCTTCGATATCTTCCTTTGAAAGCGGCTTGAGCTCAAAAATAACCGAACGGGACAGCAGCGCTCCGTTTACCTCAAAATACGGATTTTCCGTCGTCGCACCGATCAGGATCAGGGTTCCATCCTCCACAAAGGGAAGCAGATAGTCCTGCTGACTCTTGTTGAACCGATGGATCTCATCAATGAACAGGATCGTCTTTTTTCCAAACATTCCACGGTTGTCCTTTGCCTTTGCGACAACCTCTTCCATATCCTTTTTGCCTGCCACAGTCGCATTGATCTGCATAAACTCCGCGCTGGTCGTATTCGCGATCACCCTCGCAAGAGTCGTTTTGCCCGTTCCGGGCGGTCCGTAAAAAATGATGGAGGAAAGCTTGTCCGCCTGAATCGCACGGTACAAAAGCTTGTCCTTTCCGATAATGTGCTGCTGCCCGACTACCTCATCCAGCGTCCGGGGCCGCAGCCTTGCCGCCAGCGGCGCTTCCTTTTCCTGATTGGTCTGTCTCATATAATCGAAAAGATCCATGTCCCCTTATTGTACCTCCACTTTCATGTTCGGCCACACCTTCTCAATCCGCTCGTCAGGGTAATTGATGTCAAAGAATGTGTCGATCACGCTCTTCTTTTCCGCCCGCACAGTTCCTGTGGTGCTTTCCGTGCCTACGACATTCCCTGCGTCCGCGACGTTTTCCTCCTTCGCGGCGTGTTCTACGCCTGCGGCATTCCCTGCGTCCGCACTGCTCTCCTGCACCGCCGCGCTATCCTGCCGTTCCACATAGCGTACCATGGCGCCTGCTGAAATCACCGCATCGCAGCTCATCAGCACGATAACTGCCCAGGTCGCAATTTTTGCTCCAAGGGGCGGCAGCTTTTCGATCCATCCACTGATGGTCGGATAACAGATCTTTACCCAGACAACGGATAACAGCCCCCAGAAAATACAATACAGCAGGTTGGTTCTCCCGCCGATATTAAAGGGCATGTCACTGTAATCCCAGAATGTAGTCCCGAGAAAAATCTCTGTAAATACGCTGCACAGATATTCATATACGCCGCCCAGCACACTGCCCGCCAGGAAAATATAACGATCCTCTTTTCCGGCAAGCCGCTGCAATACAACTGTCAGAATGACCGCACCGAAGCCCCAGACAATACTGAAGGTGCCGTAAATTACGCTGGACCGGCTCATCCATACGCCTCCCGTCACCCTGCAGAACAGCGTTTCGATCAGATCTCCGAGAAATGCACAGATCATAAATACCCAGATCAGCTTATCCACACAGACGCCTCTTGCAAAGACATATCGTTCTGCCCGATCTGCCTCCTCCAGAGCTTCCATCTCCGGGTATGCACGGTTTAAGCGCTTCCAGACTGCATGATAGATCTTGCCTCCAAGCTTTTGCTTGACTTCCTTTTGTTCCTGCAGAAGTCTCCCCTGGGTTTCCTTCAGCTCTGTCAGGCTCCTGCTTTTCCTGACTGCAATCAGAATCGACACCAGGTCGGCAGCCATCAGCCCAAAGCCGACTATGTCTATGATCCGCAGCACAATTGTCGGAATCATCGAAAACAGGATAAAGACCGGAGGATGCAAAAGCAGCACCGCCGTCATCACAACTGCTGCCTTGATCAGCGAAAGGAGCACACTCTTTTTCTTCCCGCCAAACAGTGTCACATCCTCGTAATTCCACAAATGCTTTTTCCAGATTTTGGCTGCGATCCCTCCGGAAAAATATTCCACAACGGACACGACCATCCAAGTGGTCAGAAACTGCAGCAGCCATTTTGTCCCCTGCTCCGGCAGCAAAAGGATCAGAATATCCATCATTATGCCGTATTCCGGACAAAGGGGCAGACTGAAAAATCCGCGGTTGCAAAATCTTCTTTCTTTTACTGCAAAAAAGGCAACCTCCAGTGCCCATCCGATAAAGCTGTACAGCAGCAGATACACTGCCAGCTCTGTGTAGGTATATTGCATTCTTTCCACTCATTTCTGCGCACGCTTTTTTCGCATGTCGAGTTTGTGTCAAGTGCGCGCAGACACAAATCTCGTGATTGAAACATTTTTTTCAATCTGTGTAACTGTTCAGTACCCTCACAGTTACGCGCAAAAATCCATTCCAAATCGGCTATGCCGATAGGATTTTTGCCTTCTAGTCTAAGTTTTCTTACGGTCAGCGCAGTAAATGCGCAGACCTACTGAACAGTTACCAATCCGTTTCCTTTCGTTATAAACCTGACCATGGATTACGAAGTAGGATTGTTGGAGTGCGCAGCACGGAACAATCCGCAGGCATCAAGGTCGGTGCAAAAGCTTCCACATTTGATTATAACAACTATTTTCCCTGCTGTACATGTTGGATTTTATCCAACTGTTGGATTTTATCCAACTGTTGGATTTTATCCAACTGCGGATTTCATCCAACTGCGGATTTCATCCAACTGTGGATTTCATCCAACTGTGGATTTCAAGATACCAGCATTATTTCTTCGACTGTCACAAAGACATAGCCTTGGCTTTGCAGCTCATCCACAATAAAAAGTGCCGCCTCAATACTGGAAGCATATTCATCATGCAGCAGGATAATCGCATTTTCCCGCGCTTTGGACAAGATTCGCTTTTCAACATTGGTGCTGCTTTGACTGCACCAGTCCAGGGGATCGATCGTCCACAGCACCGGGAACATATTCAGCTCCTGTTCGAAGCCTTTGTCCCAGCTTCCATAGGGCGGACGGACAAAAATGGTTTCCGCTCCTGTTATCTCCTTCAATACCTCATTCGTGGAAATCAGCTCCTGTCGAAAGGCTTCCCGGTTATTGCTTGTCAGCTGAATATGACTATAGGTGTGGTTGCCGATCAGATGTCCCTCCTTCTGCATACGCAAAATCAGCTCCGGATATTTTTCTGCATTCTCCCCTGTAACAAAAAAACTGGCTTTTGCGCCTCGCTCTGCCAGGCCGTCCAAAAGTATTTTCGTATAGACCGGATGCGGACCGTCATCAAAGGTAAGGGCGATCTTTTTGGGCTCTGCTGCATCGGATACGCCGCCAGAAGTCTGTATTGCTGCCTTTTCCTTCCCGTTTTTTTCCTCCCCTGTCAGCTGCCCTCCCGCAACAGTTCCAAAAAGCAGCAATCCAACCAGAAAAAGTCCCAGTTGAATTGCTGCCCTTTCATTTCGTTTCTCTTTTTTATGTTCCATGGAAAACCGCCTTTTCCGGTTCCTTCTTTTTAATCTATGCAGCAGAAGCCCTCTATCATTCAGGAAGGACGGCGCAGCAGCACCAAAACCTTATCTGTCTGCAGAAGAGCTGCCGGATTTTGACGGTTCTCGTCCCCGGACTCAGCTCTGAAATTCCAGCTGCCGAAAGCTGTGCCTGAAATAGAGCACCTCCGCCACAGATGTAATCGCCCAGGAGAAAAAGTAGAGAGAGTACAGCGCCGGAATCGTATGAATCCATACAAAAATGGTATACACCCAGATCACCCGGAACACGCAGGAGCCTAAAATAACGATGACCATCGGCACAATGCTCTTTCCGATTCCTCGGGAGGCTGCGATGCTGCAGTCCATAAACGCACTGATCATATAAGAAAATCCCATGATCTTCACACGCTGCATTCCGGCATCGATTACAGCAGGCTCCGTCGCAAACAGCGACAGAAACTGTCGTCCGAAAATCAGCAGAAGTCCGCCAAAGATCGCACCTGCCGCAAAGGAATAGGTCAGCCCGACGAGATAGCTCTTTTTCATCCGTTCCCGGTTGCCAGCGCCCCAGTTCTGTCCGATAAAGCTGGAACAGCCGGTATAAAACGCTGCCATAATATTAAAAATCAGCGTGTCCGCATTCGCTGCAGCTGCATTTCCGGACACCATCACCGCATCAAAGGAATTGACGCCGGACTGCACAAAAAGGTTCGCGATAGCAAAGATGGCATTCTGGATACCGGTGGGTATGCCAAGCACCAGAATCGCTTTTCCGCAGGCCGGATCCAGTCTGAGCTTCGAAGGGTGCAGCCCACAGTCGTCCGTCCGTCGCAGCAGATGAATCACGATCAGAAGTGCAGATAAATACTGTCCGATCACACTGGCGATGGCCACGCCCTCTGCTGCCATATGGCACACGATAACAAAAAACAGATTTAAAATAACGTTTACAATTCCTGCAATGGACAGATATACCAGCGGACGCTTCGTATCTCCGGTGGCGCTCAGTATACCGTTGCCGCAGTTATACAGTGCCATACCCGGCATGCCCAGTGCATAAATTTTCAGATACAAAACAGCACTGTCCATCAGCTCTTCTTTGGTATGCAGAATTCCAAGCAGTCCCTCTGCAAAGAAAAAACAGGCTGCACCCACAAGCAGACCGACGATCAGACAGATTACAAAGGCGGAATGCACGGTTTTGATCACAGATTCCCTGCGCCTTGCACCCAGCTCATGCGCCATCCGCACATTAACACCGCAGCCCATTCCGATCAGAAAGCCGGTAAACAGCGTGACCAGAAGCGTTGTCGAACCAACTGCCCCCAGCGCCCGGTAATCCGAAAATCGCCCTACCACCGCTACGTCACTCATATTAAACAGCACTTCCAACACCTGAGAAAATACCAGCGGGCAGCTCAGGAAAAACAGGTTCTTCCAGATCGAACCTGTTGTCATTTCTATTGCTTTTGTTTTCTTTTCTCTCTCCATTCCCCTGTAAAAGCCTTTCTATCCACAGAATCTGCATCAATATGCGCTTTTTCAGGCCGTTTTTCGACCCGTATCTACCACAATACTCGCAGGAGTTGATTTTGTAAAGAGAAAAAGCACCCGGCAGGGAAACCTCCTCCCGCCGAGTGCTTCTACAGTCTGCAGCTTTAAACACTATGTTGCTTTTTCTTTGCGACCAGCTCGCCGTTTTCCACTGCGATCAGGATCGTGTCACCCATCTGTACCTGATCTGCCAGGATCAGCTTTGCAGACAGCGTTTCCACATATTTCTGGATATAACGCTTCAACGGACGCGCACCATAAATCGGATCATATGCGTTGTCCACAATGAACTGCTCCGCATCCGGGCTGAGTTCGATCGAAAGCTGCTTATCCTCCAGACGATGATTCAAGTCTGCGACAATCAGATTGATAATACCGCTGATGTTATCCTTCGTCAGAGGCTTGAACAGGATGATCTCATCCAGACGGTTCAGAAACTCCGGACGGAAGTGACCACGCAGATCCTTTGTTACCAGCTCTTCTGCTTCCGGCTTAATCGTGCCGTCCGCATCGATGCCATCCAGCAGATAGTTCGCGCCGATATTCGAGGTCATGATCAGAATCGTGTTCTTAAAGTCCACGGTCCTGCCCTGGGAATCTGTAATCCGGCCGTCATCCAGCACCTGCAGCAAAACATTGAAGACATCCGGATGTGCCTTTTCAATTTCATCGAACAGGACAACTGAGTAGGGCTTTCTGCGGACTGCTTCTGTCAGCTGACCGCCTTCTTCATAGCCAACGTATCCGGGAGGCGCTCCGATCAGACGGGACACAGAGTATTTCTCCATGTACTCACTCATATCGATCCGGACCATGTTGTTCTCGTCATCAAACAGGGACGCCGCAAGCGCTTTTGCAAGCTCCGTCTTACCGACACCGGTAGGTCCAAGGAACAGGAACGAACCGATGGGCTTGGTCGGATCCTTGATACCTGCTTTGGAACGGATAATGGCATCCGTCACCTTCGTTACCGCTTCATCCTGACCGATGACTCTCTTATGCAATTCGTCATCCAGATGCAGCGTCTTATTCCGCTCACTTTCTGTCAGCTTTGCAACCGGAATACCTGTCCACCGGGAAATAATCCGGGCGATTTCTTCATCGGTTACCGCTTCGTGAACCAGGGAAAGGTCTTCCTTCTTTACTTTTTCTTCTTCCTGCTCCAGCTGTTTTTTCAGATCCGGCAGTTTGCCATAGGAAAGCTCTGCAGCTTTCTCCAGGTCGCCTTCGCGCTGTGCAATCTGAATTTCATTGTTGACCGCTTCGATCTCTTCTCTTAACTTGGAAAGGTTCTCTACGCTCTTCTTCTCGTTATCCCACTGCGCCTTGCGGTTGTTGTACTCGGACTTTAACTCCGCAAGCTCCTTCTGAAGTGCTTCCAGACGCTCCTTGCTCAGGGTGTCGTCTTCTTTTTTCAGCGCAGCCTCCTCAATTTCCATCTGCATGACCTTACGGCGCAGCTCGTCCAGCTCCGCAGGCATGGAGTCCATCTCGGTCTTGATCAGTGCGCACGCTTCATCCACCAGGTCGATCGCTTTATCCGGCAAAAACCGGTCAGAAATATAACGGTTGGACAAAACGGCGGCACTTACCAATGCATTATCCAGAATCTTTACGCCGTGATACACCTCATAACGATCCTTTAAGCCACGCAGAATGGAAATGGTATCCTCAACGGTAGGCTCATCCACCTGCACCGGCTGGAAACGACGTTCCAGAGCAGCATCCTTTTCAATATATTTGCGGTATTCATCCAGTGTCGTTGCACCGATACAATGCAGCTCGCCTCTCGCCAACATAGGCTTTAACATGTTGCCGGCATCCAGTGCACCGTCTGTTTTGCCCGCACCGACAATGGTATGCAGCTCATCAATAAACAGAATAATCTGTCCTTCGCTCTTCTTCACATCCTCCAGCACTGCCTTCAGACGCTCTTCGAATTCGCCCCGATACTTGGCACCTGCTACCAGTGCACCCATATCCAGTGCGAAGATCTTTTTATCCTTCAGCCCCTGGGGTACGTCGCCCCGCACGATTCTCTGTGCCAGTCCTTCAACAACGGCGGTCTTGCCGACGCCGGGTTCACCGATCAGAACCGGGTTGTTCTTCGTTTTTCTGGAAAGAATCCGAACCACGTTACGGATTTCATTATCCCTGCCGATGACCGGATCGAGCTTCTGGGCTCTCGCCTTTTCTACCAGATCCTGTCCATACTTCTCCAATGTATCATAAGTAGCCTCCGGATTGTCCGAAACGACTCTCTGATTGCCGCGCACCGTGGACAATGCCTGTAAAAAACGCTCCCGCGTGATGCCGTACTCGGTAAAGATCTGCTTGATCTCCTTATTCGGATACTGCAGCATGGACAAAAACAGATGCTCTACAGAAACATATTCATCTCCCATCTGTTTTGCTTCATCCTCGGCATGGATCAGCACCTGATTTAAGTCCTTGCCGATATAAACCTGACCGCCCTGCACCTTTACGCGCTTTGCCAGCGCCTGTTTGCTGCGGTCCACAAAATGCTCCTTCTGGATTTCCATCTTCTCGATCAGCTTTAAGATCAGGCTGTCTTCGATGGTCAGAAGGCTGTATAAAAGATGTTCTTCTTCGATCTCCTGATTGCCGTATTCATAGGCAAGCTTTTCACAGTTCTGCACTGCTTCTACGGATTTCTGGGTAAATTTGGAAATGTTCATACACAGCTCCCTCCTTACTCAATCTATCATGGTTTCGCCATTCGGCTCCTCTATTGGAACCTTCCGGCCGCTGTTGTTTGTTCTAGTGAATCTATAACACTTCATCTGAATCCTACTATAACACCAGCTATTAGCCACGTCAAGAGGTGAGTGCTAATTATTTTGTGAAGATTGTGTGAATGTGTGAACTCTGCAAGTCATGCTCCTGTCTGCATGCGGATTGCCAGCAGCTTCTGAATTTCCTCTCTGGTTGGCATTACACGCAGTGCTCCTATTTTTTCACGCACCATCTGTACTGCAAAGGGGATTCCCGTTTTAGGAATCCCCCTATCATTATCCATGCGTTTTCCAACTCCATGTAAGTTTTATCATGTGTTTTCTAAACCAGATCGTATTTCACCACATCGATTTTAGCTGCGCCTTCCGCAAAGAATGAAATTCCTTTTGCCTCCTGCTCTGTAAATATGACAGCCGACATAACCTGCTCGCCATCATTAATAAATACTTCTGCGCTAAATCTATCCAAAATCACACGAAGCTTTAATTCATTGGCATCTCCATTTACCAGACATCTTCTCTGATGAACCAATGCTCGTTCGCTTCCCGAAAATTTTCTGTCAATTTTCAGGACAGACTCATCCGGGCGGAAGCACAATTCTGTATGAAACCTCTCATTCTGCGCAAAACGTAATGCGAATTTCTTATAGACATTTTCCTTATCTTCCGGACGTATCACAAGCTCCATATCTATCGTTCGTCCTTCGATTTTATCCAATGAGATCGTATCATTATTTATTACTACATTATTGTACTCAACTCTGTCTTTTCGCATCGCATCGAGTTCTTTGATCGGCGTTTGATAAAGTCTTCCGTTTTTCACAGATAATTCTCTCGGCAAACTCATTTGTGCAAACCATTTTGAGTCATTGCAACGATGAGCAATCGTGTCCCAGTTCTGCATCCAGCCAATCATAATTCTCCGTCCATCCGGGGTTCCCAACGTCTGCATTGCATAAAAATCAATTCCATAATCCACAGACTGCGCAAACTGCTCTTTTAAGGTATATTTATCCTGGTCCATTTCTCCTATGATACATAAAGTACCATTTCCGTTATGATATTCCAAGCCTTCCGGCAGCATATCCTGTGGACTGGTCAAAAGAACGTGTTTCCCATCCAGTTCAAAGAAATCCGGACATTCCCACATCTTTCCAAAACGTTTCTTATTTTTTGCAAGGATGCTGACAAATTTCCAGTCAAATCCGTTTTCGCTTCTATAAAGAAGAATCTGTCCACTTCCATCTGCCGGTCTGCTTCCGATAACACAATAGAAGTTCCCATCTTTTCCTTTCCAGATCTTTGGATCACGGAAATCCACTTTACTTGCACCTTCCGGAAGATCTTTGGCTGTCAGAACAGGATTCTTCTCATATTTCTTATAATCTTTTCCATCTCCAACAGCCACTGCCTGTGTCTGAATATCCCTTACAGTTCCATCTTCCATTGTTTCCTGACCTACCGCAGTATAGAGGAGCAGTTGCTTTCCGTCCTCTAACTCTATTGCGCTTCCTGAAAAGCATCCAATTTTATCATAATCTTCATCCGGTGCCAAAGCTGCCGGAAGATGTTTCCAGTGAAGCAGATCTTTACTAACCACATGACCCCAATGCATACTGTTCCAGTATGTATCGTATGGATAATACTGATAAAAAAGATGGTACTCTCCCTGATAGTATGAAAAACCATTCGGATCATTCATCCATCCGACATATGGACTCACATGAAAAGCCGGTCTGTCTTCTGCTTTTATCTGCTTTCCCTGTTCATCTTCATATTTTCTAGCCTTTTCTAACATCTCACTCATGCAAATTCTCCTATTGTTCGTAGCGTTATTTTTCTTCACTCAATGACTTCTGATACTGATCAAAGTATTTCTGTTTAATTGAAAGATAATCAGAAAGTCCATACTGTTCCATTTTCTTCAGATAGGAATCCCACTCTTTTTCAATTCCACCATTCAGGATCCAGTCTGCTTTCTTCTGCTCTGCATATTTTCTAATATCTGTATCGTACTGAGACACTTTATTGGTATCCTCAATGCTCATAAAGACGTTTGGATAAACATACTTGCTGTTCATATCCTGCAGATAAGTTTCATGCATATTGTCTAAACGCCATTTTGCATCTTCTGGCTGTGTTACATATACATCATAATATTCATTCAGTACTGCAAGCGGACCATTTACAGATTGTGCCTCACGTACTTCTACCGGAGACTGAGTTCCAAGATCCATATGCTTCAGCATTTCTCCGCCATCTTTATTCTTGGACAGTTCAAAAATGTTAAAAGAATCCTTTTCTCCATAAGTTCCCCAGTTATTCTGCGGTGACTGAAGAGGGGCATACATCTGATCAATCCATGCGGCGGCAAGTGCTGTGTCACGACAGCTGGAGGTAAGGACACATCTTCCACGATCGAATCCGCTTGTTTCGCTGTTGTTCTGTCTTGTGATATTTCTCATTCCATCCGGTCCTGTCAACGCTGGCAGCATCACATAATCTTCATTGTTATCGATATTTGCAATATCCCATGTAAAGCAGAGACCATATCGATGATTCTTTCCTTTTGCCACATAGGTGGACCACTCTTGTGTAAATGCTTCCGGGTCGACCAGATCCTCTGTTACAAGCTTATGTAACCATTGGATACCTTCTTTATAACCTTCCTGAACCGTTGTGTAAATAACTTTTCCTTCATCCGTTACAGCGAAATGATCCCCTGTATCTCCATAACCTTCTCCAAATCCATTGATCAAAATTGCAGGATCCTGATCTCCATTATTGATAATAAATGACATCGGGATTACATCACCTTCAATGGAAAATTCTTTTTCAAGTTCATCTGCATGATCACGGAATTGAATTAATACCTGTTCCAGTTCATCTGTTGTTGTCGGAATCTCAAGTCCAAGATAATCCAGCCATTTTTTGTTAATATACGGGATATCTCCGATTGCCTGAATGGCTTCTTTCCCTGCTCCAAGCTGCTCAATCTATGGAAAGGAATAAATATGTCCATCCGGTGCTGTACACATCGTCCTGTATTCCGGATATTTTTCAAATACTGCCTGTAAATTCGGCATATATTTATCTATCAGGTTTTCCAATGGAATGATGATTCCCTGCTTTGCATAACGCAGCAGGTCATACTCACTCATTCCGGCATTGAATAATCCGTCCGGCAGATTTCCAAACTGGGCAAGTGCCAGGTTTTTCTTATCAGAAAACTGGTCTGATACAAAACAAGTCCAGTCAATATGAACATTTGTCTGCTCTTCCATCCGCTGAAAGATCACTCGTTCATTTGGCTCCTGTGTTGATGTAGCCGGTGCACTTGTAATAAAGGAAAGTTCTGCGGTTTCCTTCAATGGAAACTGCACTTCCGATACAGGTGTATCCGGATCAATTTCAGCTGCAAGCTGCCGCTCTTTTCCACATCCTGCAATTCCCACCATCATCGTCAAGAATAGTCCAATTGCAAGTAATGCATTTACTTTTCTTTTCTTCATATCTGTATCGTTCCTTTCTTATTAGCCTTTTACCGATCCGACCATAATTCCTTTATCAAAATATTTCTGGAAGAATGGGTACATTACTAACAGTGGTAAACTTGATACTACAATGGTTGCATATTTAAGCTGTTCTGCTATTTTTGCCATTTCTGCCGTACTCTGGATATCGGCGATCATTCCCGGCTGTGGTGTATTCTGTACCAGAATAGAACGGAGCACTAACTGCAGTGGCTGCAGATTTGCATCATTCAAATAAATCATTGCATCGAAATAACTGTTCCACATTCCAACGAAGGACCAGAGTGCCAGAACTGCAATGATCGGCTTACATACCTGAATCATGATTTTAAAGAAATGCTGGATCTCATTTGCCCCGTCGATCGCAGATGCTTCTCTTAATTCTGTCGGAATTGATTGATAATAAGTTCTTGCGAGAATCATATTCCATACATTAAATGCCCCCGGAATCAGGATTGCCCACACCGTATTAACCAAGTGCAGCTGATTGATCAAAATGAAGGTAGGAATCATTCCACCCCCAAAGAACATTGTGATCAGGAAAATAATATTGAATAATTCTCTTCCTACAAATTCTTTTTTAGACAACGGATATGCTGCCAGCAATGTCACAAAAACGGAAATAACTGTAAATGCAAGTGAATACAGGAAAGAATTTAAAAATCCACGCCAGATCATTGCATTCTCTAATACTCTTCGATAGGCATCTAATGTCCAGTCCTTGATTTTAAAACTCAATCCCTGGTTATTCAAAACATTCGGATCCATAAAGGATGCGAGTACCACATAAACAATCGGTATTGCTATAGAAAGGACGAATAAACCAAGAATGGTAAATCCGATTCCAAGGATTACGCTGTCTGTCCTTGAATATTTTTTATTCTTTATTTTCTCCATCTTTTCTCCCTCTTTCCTATAATCCTTCTCCATCATTCAGTTTCTGAACAACCCAGTTTACAAAAACCAGCAAGATAACATTTACAACAGAATTGAAAAGACCTACTGCTGTAGAATATCCATAATCGCCATTTAAAAGTCCGATACGATATACATATGTAGACAGGATTTCCGATGCCGGCAAGTTCATATCTGTCTGTAACGCATAAGCTTTTTCAAAACCTATACTCATAATATTTCCGGCCTGTAAAATAAACTGAATTACAATAATATTTTTAATTGCAGGCAACTCTACATACCAGATTTGCTGCAGAAGATTTGCTCCATCCATGAGAGCTGCTTCTTCCAGCTCTTTGCTGGCATTCGACAATGCTGCTGTGTACATAATAGATGCCCATCCTGCCGCCTGCCAGATTCCGCTTGCAATATAGATTGTCCGGAATGCAGAAGGCATTGTCATCCAGTTTGTGCTGATTCCGAGTACTTTATTCAGCGGTCCTACAGGCGATAAAAACATACGGACCATACCACAAAGTACGATGACGGAAATAAAGTTCGGCATATAGATCAAAAGCTGAACTTTCTTCTTGATTCCTGTCTTTTGAATACGATTCAGAAGCAATGCAAGAATAATTGGAACCGGGAACCCCCACAGCAATCCGTAGATACTCAATTTTAATGTATTCATCAGATAGCTCATGAAATCCGGTGAAGATAAAAATCGTCTGAAATACTCCAGTCCGACCCAGGGACTCCCAAGAACTCCTTTGATTACATTGTAGTCTTCAAAAGCAATCAGAAGACCACCCATCGGAAGATACTTAAAAATAATTGTCAGCAAAAGTCCCGGCATCAGGAAGAATAAATATAACTGCCAGTTTTTCTTCACATAAGTCCCCTTTTCTCTCCAGGTTCGCTTGCTTGCGGACTTTGCTTGGTTTCGCATTCTTTTCATGCATTACTCCCTCCATTCCTTTAACGCTTCGCACAAAACCGGTTAAGTAACCGGTTACTTTCTAATTTGATAATACTCTATTCCTCTCATTCTGTCAACACTTTTGCGTGTGAAAATAACCGGTTACGTAATCGGTTATTTTCCCATTGTGTTTTTCCATGAGAATTGCTATACTAAAGACTATTATAAACTGTTAGTCGTCATATTGAAGGAGATTCCGCTTTTATGAGTAAAAAACAGGTAACTTTTGCAGATATTGCAGAATACACAAATTTTTCAAAGACTACAATATCAAGATACTTCAATCATCCTGATTCTCTTACCTTAGAAAACCAGGAAAAGATTTCACAGGCTCTTGACATACTTGGATATAAAAAGAATAAGCTGGCAAAGGTCCTGGCGAATGGAAAAAGTGAATTTATCGGAATCATCGTTCCAAACCTCTATCTGCACTATTATTCTGAGATGCTGGCACAATTTCTTTCCAGCTACAGAGATTATCATTATAAATTTCTTGTTTTCGCCAGCGAACATGGGGCTGAAGAAGAGCAACAATACATTGAAGAGCTTCTATCTTATCAGATTGAGGGACTGATTGTTTTAAGTCACACGCTTCCATCTGAAAAGCTCGCTTCCTATCAGATTCCTGTCATCGCAATTGAACGTGAAGCAGAACATATCAGCAGCGTCAATACTGATAACTATATGGGAGCACTTCAGGCTACTTCCTTGTTGATCCGGGATAAATGTGACATACTGATTCATATAAATGTCAATGTGACGAAGTCTGCCCCGGCTTATGACCGTATCCGGGCTTTTAAGGAAACTTGCGAAGAACATCATGTTCCATATCATATCGATCTGAGTGTAGAAGGTAATACTTATCATGAGATTTTAAACGTGATCCGGGTAATTTTCGATAAAATAGAAGCCAAATACCCTGATCAAAAAAAAGGTATCTTTCTTGCGAATGATACCTATGCCAATATGTTTCTGAATTTAATTTTCCAAAAATACGGAACATTTCCTTCAACTTATGAGATTGTTGGATTTGACGATTCCCCGATTGCCAGCGAAGCAATCCTTCCAATCACAACCGTTGGTCAGCAGATTGATGTCATTGCCAAAACCGCCATGGATCTTCTGGTCCGGCAGATGGATGAGCAGAAAAAGCGTGCTCCTAAACCATTGGGCGAACCCATCCACAAACAAATTACCCCTATATTGATTCGCCGTAATACAACACAATAGTTTATTTTCCTGATTAAGAACACTGTCTGCTACCACCAGCACCATCCAATCGGTAAACTTTATTTCCCGTTCTTTTTCATATTTTCCCGCCTTTTATGTTTTGGTTTGTCTTTCCGACAACTCCACCTTATCAAAAGGCTTCCTGTCCAGACAGAAAAAAGGGGCTGTCGCACTAGCAAATATTTTTTGCTGGGCGGCAGCCCTGCTTTATGCCCAAATGGGGGCGAAATCGGTTGTGATTTCGCCCCCATCCCTTATAAACACAGTTCATTCCCAGACATCCCTTTCGGCATGCCTGATTTCAAACTGTTTTGTTTTCAACCATTAAAATCTATGCTGTCTTTAATGAAAAAAGATGACTCCCCGTTCTTCCGGTCTGAATCTTGCAATGAAGCTTATTGATATTTCGTCCCATCGCCAAAAGGATGCTCTCTGCCAGTGCATTTGCTTTTCCTCGGTACAGATATCTTCGAAAATTCATGTCTTCCTTTACATCAGCAAATGAACCTTCGGCCTGAATACTGCGATTCATACGGAGCATCGTTCCATACTCACTTGTGATCCGTTCCAGATCTTCTGCACGTTTTTGACTCATCGTCTTCGAGACCATCAGCACTTTATTACGTTTTTCCATAGGTGTTTTGCAGTTGTTTCCCTTGATACATTCCGTTTTATAAGGACAGCCGGTACAGTCTGGACTTCTGTAATAAGTTTTTACACTGACATATCCGCTGGCTGTTTTACTTCTGCGTTCATTTGTAACAGTCAGTTCCCTTCCATTCCGACAGATATAGCTGTCTCTGTCTGCGTGATACTCCATGTTTTCTCTTCTGCTGATGTCTTTTTTGTATTTTCGGGTTTTCGAAATCTCATAGTTCTGCGGCTTTATATAGGCGGTCTGTCCGTTTCCCTCAATGAAAAGATAGTTTTCTTCACTTTCATATCCGGCATCTGCCGTTATGTTTTTATATTTGAATTTCAAATGTTCCTGAGCGTCTTTCAAAAATGGAATCAGGGTTGTAGTATCTGTAGGCTGTGGCCCGATAGTAAGCCATGTGATGTATTCGGAATCCACACCATGTTGGAGATTGTAAGCTGGCTTCAGCTGTCCATTTCCCATAGCATCTTCCTTCATCCGCATAAATGTGGCATCGTGGTCTGTCTTGGAATAGCTGTTGCGTTTTCCACATATATGTATCTGATGATTATATTTTTTAAGCCGCTCCAGGTAATCTTCTAGAGTCTCAATACTTTTTTGAAGCGGAGTTTTTCTTTTCCCAATTCCATGAACAAACACTACCTGTTCCGCTTCTTTTAATGCATACAGTTTTTTACGTAACCTTTTCACGTGCTTTATCTTGATTGTATTTCCATAAACAATTCTCAGATCATAAAGTTGCTCACACTCAGCTACAAAATCAGCAAGTTTTTGTAAAAGCTTCGCTTGGTTTTTTGTCACTGCTTTCTTCCAGACAAAAGTATATTTATTTGCACTAGCTTCAATTTTTGTACCATCAATAAAAATAGTTTCGCCTGAAATTTCACCAAGATCATAAAGTGTATTTGACATTTCAGCAAGAATACGCTTGGAACAAGGCGCGAAATGGATGCTTCGAAACCGTGCAAATGTTGCATGATCTGGGGCTGGGATACCTTCCAAAAGAAACATGAAATTGATATCTCTTTTGCAATTCAGTTCCATGGAACGAGAAGAATAGTCCCCATTCATGTAAGAGTAAAGTACAATCTTCAGAAGTGTTCTTGGCGATACTGAATTTATTCTTTCATAGGTAGAATACAGGTCAGTCAAATCCATTCCCTCCACAAACTGACTTAGTAATCGCACAGAATCATCTTCCGGAATAATTGTTTCCAAATTTAAAGGAAGTTTTAGTTGATATCCTCCTTCATTCAAAGTATAATTCTTTTGTAAAAATATAGGTTTTCGCATACTTATATTTTACACCAACAGCCGGGCTTTTCGAAGACCGGCTGTATTTTTTTGCACCAAAAAGAGGCTGCACACTAATTACTTAGTGCGACAGCCCCCTTTCCATTTCTTTTCAGATGAAACAACGACACACCTATCGTGCCCTCTCTCTGCCTCCATCATTTCTTCCCATAACCTGTTCTTGCTCCATCGCCAATGTCTTTTCATAAATAGCCTGATAATCTTCAAATATCTTATCCTCATCAGAAGTATCCACTCCACATGCCTTGCAAACAGCACTGTACAGCTGAATATTGTATGAATTATTGTCCGGCTGAAACTGTAGCATCCTTGCCTTCTCGATAACAGACAAATCATCAAAAGCAATTCCCCGTTGTTTAATCTCATCCAATATCTCTTCTGTTTTGTTTTTGACAACCAATTCACACATGCCCTTATAAATCAAATCCGTCTCTTCCAGAAGTTCATCCACATCTGCAATACGCCCCATGTCCAGAAACTTCATCTGTACAACTGACCTAACTGTGTCGTAACTCTTTAGTTCCCTGAATCCATACGTCTGAGCCTTTTCCAAAGGTGTCATCTTTTTGTATGCCTCATAGCTGCCTTTATCATCTGACCGATCACCAACATATTCCTCCACAATATTCGCCTCGCTGGCATCTCCTACTGTGGCATCCATGGTATCTTCTGCTGGAATCTGCTCACATACCTCTGCGCCTAACGAAGTTTCATAATCTTCTGATTCATTCATTACTGATATATCATCCATACCCATATCAGACACTGATTCATTAACAGATAACGCAATATCTTTCTTCTCCGCATACGGATACTTCGGCACTTCTATTGAATTACGAATCTCATCCTCAATAGTTGAAAAATCCAACATTGAAAACTTCTTATACTCTTCTACACACCCTTCAGCAATCTTCAGTTTCTTATTAATTGCTTTCTTCTCCGCCTTAAGTTCATCCAATTTCTCCTGTGCTCCCATATGCCAAATCTGGTAATCACGAATATCCTCCTCTGTTTTGCAAGCGCGTTTTCTTGCTCTGTTCTGCTGATACAATTCCTGCTGACGTTCAGAGATTTTCTCTACATCCCGCTCGCCCAGAACCTGATAAGTCACAAGCCCCTCCACTGTTTTGATATTGTTATTCACAAGGAAAAGATACTGTTCCTGCAGCTGATTCATACGCTCCAGCTCCTTCGCAAGATATGCAGAATGCTTATCAAATCGACGCTGTTCCACCATTCTTGCCTGATAAATTCTGCGGTAATACTTCATCTGAAAATCTGTTATGCCACGTTTATGAATTGCCACAGTATTACCCACAACAAATACAGGACGGGTAAAAGGCATATCCAGGTAAAATCGGAATTTTTCTTCCGAAAAGCGTTCATCCAGCTTATCCAGTTCATGATACCATTTACCACCCGGAACCTTTACCGAAAGGTACTTTCCATACTCAAACTGATACCCGATTCTCTTCATCAGGAATATAAAATGGTCAAAGCTTCCCGCCTGACTCTGGCAAAACTCTGCATCTGCCAGAATCATTTTGCGAAAACATTGTTCACGCTCCCATTCCTTCCTTGATAAATTTTTAGGCTCTTTTACATACTCTGCTGGCACAATAGACAGTCCGTACTCTTTACAGAGTCTGTTTGTAATCGGCTGCATACGGTGCTTCCATTCCCCTTTTTTACACTCATGCTTCATCCCCGTTTCAAAACTGACGCTATTAAAAACAATATGCCCATGCATATGCTTTTTATCATTATGAACCGCATATACTGCCTCATATTTATCCTTCAGGTATTCCTGTGCAAAACGTGCCACGATGTCCAGTGCCTGTTCCTCTGTTGCTTCTCCCGGTGCAAAGGAAATGATAATATGATATCCCTGTCGCTTATTTGTTTTTCCGAAAGTAACCTTCGTATCCATCATCTGCTCAAAGGCTGTATCCGGCAGGCAGTTTATACTGCCCACCAGAACATTTTCCTCTGTTTTCTCTGGATTCTGAATATACGAAAGAGCATTCTTAAGATGTGCCGCTGGGTTCCCGGTATGTGCCTCATTCAGGCACTGTATCTTAGTGATTGCCATACCGTAAGCACCTCCCTCATCAGCCTTTTTACATCCTCCAAATCCTGCTTAACAGCAAGGATATCCCTCGTGTAACCATATCCCTGGGTATTTACTACCTTCGCAATCTGATTCACATTGGTAGCAATTCCTGTTATCTGTCTGATAAAATTCCCTCTGTCTGTCGCAAAAGATGCATCCACATTTCCGCCGCCACGCACCAAGTTGCGCAGGTATTCACTGATATTCATTCCAGACTTTTTTGCCCCCTCTTCCAACAGTCGCTTATCTTCCTCCGACAACTTAAAAGAAACCTTATATAGCTTTTTGTCAGACCTATATCTTCTGTTTCCATCTGCCATACACATAACCTCCAATTCTCAAAATTAATTGCATCACAATCTCACTTACCATGCTCATGGCTGTGACCTCCTTTTTTTATTCTTCTTTAGAACCTGCTTCTGTTGCTGTTCACTTGTTTTGCACCTCATACTCCGTGCTCGGTGTATTTGTCGCTCACAGTATTCATTCTCATGCAAGCATGCCCTGAATACTGTTCACTTCCTTTGCAAGATTCGGGAAAGGTCGGACCTTTCCCCGAAAAAAATATAATTGCTAACCACAATTACCATTTTTTCATCTTGGCAGGAGCTCCTGCACCCGATATATAGCTCAAAATATGTGCCAAAATACCGACAGCAAACCATCCGCCAACTGGCGTCAGTTTGCAGTCAGATATATTTATTTTATATATGAATGACGTCAATCTGCCGTCATTTAGGATTCCATTGTCGTCAATTCGACGTCACTGCCACATCTTCCTAATCATCATTCAGACCTTTTAGGAAATTAAATGTCTGACTTGGAAGAATGACTTCATCATCAGGGACAGATGCCGTATTATCATCCTGTGGAGCATCATGCGTTGATACTAAAGCAGGTGTTGGTGATGCTGGTGTTTCCGCTGTGGCAACTCTCGCCTCACACTCTGCCATCAACTTCTCCATTTCCGGCTTCAATGCCCTGGCAACTTCTTCCGCAAGCTTTTTTACATCAATCTCTTGCTTATAAGACGCCATAACCTCTTCCGCCTCTCCATACACTTCTTGATAAGCCAGTTCAATGCCACGTTTGATAAGCTCCGTCTGATTTGAAAAGCTTCCATCCACAAGCATCCTGTCCAGTTTTTTCAGAATATTTGCATCCGACTGGCGGTCCACATAGAGACGGCAGCCAAGCCGCCTCTCTCTAAATCCCATTACCATGTGTACCACCTGCCTTTATGCCATCTGTTTTGCAAGAAACTCATAGCCCTTTGCATTGGCTCTGACATCCGTCACATATGAAATGTTATCCCCATGTTTTCCAAATCTCTCCATTGCCTTTGCTCCGCCACCCACATAAATAATGTTGGTAAATTCCGTATCGTGCCCGTTCTCTTTCAGAACTCCTTCCACTCTTGCAACAAACTTTTCAAGCGCCTCGTCCATAATCCTTGCATACTTTTCCGGATAATTTCCGCCAAGATTGCTGATATAATCTGTAATCACATTCTCCGAAATCTCTTTTCCAAAAACCTCACTGCTTCTGCTCTTGATTTCCTGAATAACAGAAATCATGGACTCCGTGAAGGTCTCACATTTACTTTCCACTGGAACACCATCCTTCACATGCATGATATCAATCGTCCAGGAACCAACATCAACAATCAGATATTCACCCTTCATACTACCAAGCCTGTCTGCCACTGCTGCATAACACTGTGGAAAAGCCATCACATTTACAATAGTAAACTCATATGCCACATCCTCAAATTTAAAATGCACCGGCTGATTTCCACGTTTCAGATATTTCACGAACTGCTTTCTTACCGTTGCAAACTGTTTTAAAGGAAGTCCGACTCCAAGCACCACTCCGGCACCATTTGGAATATTCCCTGACTGACATTCCTTTGCCAGTGCCGCAAGTGTCAACAGATAATAATCATCATCTGCAAGTTTACTGTCCTTCACACTGTTACGCTTTTCTCCAATCTTATAAAATGCTCCATCATAAACCAGTGTATTAGCCTGGAAGGGGCTGTGAAAAAAGATTAGTCCCGAAAAAAAGAAAGACCAAGAGTTTATAATGAACTCAAGGTCTTTCTTTCTGTTATAATTAACTTGTGATGCATATGATATTTAAGCCAAAGGATATTCGAAAGTCATGCAGCGGATATCAATGGAGATGGAAACGTAACGATTACAGATTTAATGCGATTGTTGAATTATGTAAGTGGAAAAAGCGCAACTTTATAATTTTAAACAACTTTAAAGAACTGTATACAGAAATCCTATAGCAGAGAGTTCCCCTCTCTGCTATAATCATATCAGAAAATAAAAAGTACGAACCAAAATCTATCGGGGAGGTTATCACACATGCAGACACCTATTTTACAGGAAAGTAACTACAAAGAAGAAATGCAGACCATCGTAGAACCGTATCTTGTATCTATCGGAACGGAATTCTATCTGGAAAGACATGCAGGGCAGAAGATCCACTGTATGCATTATGTTCCGGAGAACCCACATGCGGTTGTGATGTTGTCACATGGATTTATTGAAAACGCGGAAAAATATAAGGAGATCGCCTATTATTTTGCAAAAGAAGGTTTTAGCGTATATCTTCCGGAGCACTGCGGACATGGCTTCAGCTATCGTCTGACAGAAGATGAATCCCTGGTGCATCTGGACAGCTTTGAACGTTATGTAGAGGACTTTATCTTTGTAACCAAGAAGGCAAAAGAGGACAATCCGGGGATGAAGATTTATCTGTACGGACATTCTATGGGAGGCGGAATTGCGGCAGCAGTTGCGGCAAGAGTACCGGAAATGTTTGAGAAGGTAATTCTGTCGTCACCGATGATCCGCCCACTGACCGGAGGGGTGCCGTGGCATGTGGCAAAGGCGATCGCAAAGACATCCTGCAAGGTGGGAAGGAACAAAAAATATGTAGTCGGTCAGTAGCCATACAAGGAGCCAGGAAAATTTGAAGAGAGCTGCTCCCTTTCCCGTCCGAGATTTGATTATTATGAAGAAAAAAGGAAGAAGGAAGCCCATTATCATCTGAAAGAACCTTCTAATGGATTGATCGGAAATGCAATGCGTCTGAACCGGTATCTGGAAAAGACCGGATGGAAGAAGATCGAAGCACCTGTCATGCTCTTTTCGGCAGGCAAGGATAATCTGGTGTCGAATGCAGCGCAGGAACGTTTTGTGCGAAAACTAAACAAGAACAGACCGGAAAGTGCCGAGCTTGTGAAGTTCCCAGAGTCCAAACATGAGATATTCAATGCGGAAAATACGATTGCGGAAGAATATTGGAAGAAAGTGTTTGATTTTTTTGAATCATGATTTTTAAAGATTGTAAAGAAGCTGTAAATTGCTTATTGATAAATGCAAGAAAAGTGGTAAGATAAAATTTACAGAAAGGAATGAGACAAATGGGATTTTTTGATAATCTGAAAAGCAGCCTGACAGAAACCGGTCAGGATTTATCACAGAAGGC
>ENA-ORLY01000605-ORLY01000605.1-human-gut-metagenome-genome-assembly--contig:-NODE-605-length-49127-cov-6.317350_pt1 | contig 49127 bp, 43 predicted proteins | sample MGYA00243071_ERZ508832 | MGnify/ENA primary metagenome ERZ508832 (study PRJEB26277, sample SAMN04329777) | human gut metagenome | biome: human-associated habitat | host: Homo sapiens | place: USA... | reverse complement strand
GAATGACATCGGAAAGTTTATCACTGACAACGAACAGAGCCTTGTGCGCCTGCATGAGCAGCTTGATGAAGCCAAGGCCAACCTCGGCAAGCCATGGCCGCTGGAGGACGAGTATCAGCAGAAGATCTCTCGCCTTAACGAGTTGAACTACAAACTGACCCGTCACCATACCTCTGAAAACTCTCCTGAACACTCTCCTGCGCAGAGTGAATTGGAGCCGTAAGGCACAAAATAAAGAGCCAGTACAGAGCGTTTTTCGCTCACTGTACTGGCTCTTTTTTACTTTTTAAGAGTGTTTTTCATCGTATGCGAACAGAGTTTGTCACTTGACTATATGTACTACCATCGGCATAAAACGTAACCATCAAATAATAGGTGTGTCCAGCAATAAGATTAGGAATAACGAGGGAATCCTGATAGTACTTACCGGAAATATACTTTGCTACGTTCTTGGGCGTATTTTTACCTGTTGTTTGATCGTGGGACAATCCCAAATTCTGTGTAATCGCCAAAAGCGGTGCAAATAGAGAAAAATTTATCATGGGCGGCAGACGGGTAAAACGGCTGCCGCCTTGTTAACAACATAACGCCAATGGGACGGGATGTCAAGGCGGAGCTATCATATCCCCTCTGCCATCGATCTGAAACGGCATTACTCAGGCATGCGCTCGGCGAAGTAGACAGCCATCTGGGCGTGGATCACACTCCAGTCCTGCCGCCGGCCGGTCCACTTCTTCGTGATGTCCATCATGGCCAGATACAGCATTTTCAGCAGGCTGTCGTCGGTGGGGAACACGGATTTGGCTTTTGTCACCTTGCGCAGCTGGCGGTTGAAGCCCTCGATGGCATTGGTGGTGTAAATCAGCCGCCGCACCTCCTGAGGGTACTTGAAATAGGTGCTCAGGTTTGCCCAGTTGTCCCGCCAGGACCGGGAGATTTTCGGATATTTCCGGTCCCAGTGCTCCCCGAAGGTATCCAGAGCATCCAGTGCCGCCTGCTCATCTACGGCAGCATAAACTGCTTTCAGATCGGCCATGAGTGCCTTTAAGTCCTTGTAGGACACATATTTACTGGAATTGCGCAGCTGATGGATGATGCAGTTCTGAATTTCGGTTTGAGGAAAGGTGGCATGGATAGCCGCATCAAATCCGGCAAGGTTATCCGTGCAGGCGATGAAAATATCCTCCACACCACGGTTCCGCAGGCCGTTGAGCACGGTCGCCCAGAACTTGGCGCTCTCATTTTCGCCTACCCACATGCCCAGTACATCCTTCCGGCCATCCAGATCAATGCCTATGGCAATATACACCGCTTTCTTTACGATCTGCCCCTCGCTGCGGACATGGTAGTGGATGGCATCCAAAAATACCACGGCGTAGATGGACTCCAGAGGCCGCTGCTGCCACTCTTTGGCCACAGGCAGGATCTTGTCCGTGATCCGGCTGACCGTGCTGTCCGAGACCGAAATACCGTAGATATCCTGAATATGGGTCTCAATATCTCCGGTGGTCATCCCCTTGGCATACATCGACAGGATCTTTTCCTCGATATCCTGGCTGATGCTGGTCTGGTTCTTTTTCAGCACCTGCGGCTCAAACTCGCCTTTCCGGTCCCGAGGCACGGATACTTCTACGTCGCCAAAGCTCGTACGCAGCGTCTTACTGCTGTGCCCATTGCGGCTGTTATCCGTGTCCTTATTTTTATAGTCATACTTGCTGTAGCCCAGCTCGTCATCCAGTTCCGCCTCCAGGCCGTTCTCCATGAATTCGGCTATGGTCTCTTTAAATAAGCTCTGGATGTCTTCCATGCTGCCGATGTTCGCCATCTGCAGCAGTTCACGGATTTTCTCCCGCCGGGCCTTTTCTTCCGGCGTGCGATTCTTTCTGGCCATATGTATAACCTCCTGTGTGATGCTTCTATTCTACACCACTCAGGAGGTTTACACATAATTTGAAGAAGCCTCTTGATCGTACAATGTATACATGAGAATACCTAATTTCGACTTACTTTGTCGTGTCGCAACTGTAAAAGATAATGCCGCTTTGGAATATCCCGCAACAAGGTTTGCTTCATGCGTTTGAATCGGATCATTGGCAAATGGCTCATAATCTGCTGCAAATGCACTTATCGTAAATATACATACGAGAAGCAATGAAATAACAAATGTTTTATTCACTCTTTTAGACATCTATGCACCTCATCAATAAATAGAATCTATTATTTCCTTCATTTCGTCCACTGATACAGGAGCGGAAATGAGCACTTGATAGTTTTCTGTTAAAGCAACGGCATTGATCTGCTGCAAATTATGCATAATATACCATGTTGTATTTTCTTTGGTATATTCAATGACAGGTCGATCATCTTTTTCAATCGTTCCGCTCGACAAATCTGTGATTTTAGAAATCAGCACAAACATTTCAGAATGTTTAGCATGATCCTCATAATTTACAAAAATACTATCTGCACCTAACAGATAATCCTTTGTCATTTTAATGTATGCCTGCTCATATCCATCTGGCAGCCATAGTGGAGCCATTTTCGTTTTAATCCCTAATGCCGATAAAGTGTCTGCCAAGGACGTATTTTCGATATTAAACCATTCAGTCATATGACCATCATTCCAAACAGAAGCACTCTTTTCTAAACCAACCTTCGATAAATCTGTATCCGGCAAATCGGCATATTCCGGTAATGGCTCACTCTTTTCTGCAGGCTCTAAGGTTTGAGCATACTCTTCTAAGGAAGAAGTATTATTCTCGGGCAACGCAGTATACGTTTCATGGTCATAATCCGGCATATTGGAACGATCTTCCCATGAACCATCAGGATAATAGATGATCTTTCCGTCTTTCGATGTAGGAAAATCATCCCGATAAAAGCCGAATGTTTCCGCGCCCCACTTCGCGGCATAATTAAACAGGCTATGGCCGAGTGCAAACGCACATACCGTATTGGCAACGAATACCGCTGCTGCTGCAACACAGATGCGATACGCCCAATGATGCGGACGGCGCGGTTTTACGAAAAACTCTGCGTGTTCTGTTTTGAATCTTTTCAGCGACGCTTCTACATCAACTTTGGGAGAATCTACGCTGTCAGCAGTAGCAGTTAAATAATCTTCCATTTCTGGCAATGCTTCTTCACCATGTTCAATCACTTCGTCCAGCAGTCGGAAAATCTCCATATCGTCTAACTCATTCTCTGTACTACCTTTCATTTTTTCTTTATCCATTGTTTCACCTCCTTGTATATCCCTCTATATATACAACACTTGAACATTCTGTTTTGTAACAACAAATTTGTAGAAAAACTCATGTATTTTTCTGCCTTTCCAACAGTTCCGCACAGCGCCGCCGCGCACGGCTGTACTGCATCCGACAGGCGTTTTCTGTCATGTTCATAATTTTAGCGATTTCGACGTACTCAAGATCTTCTGATAGACGAAGCGTTAATATTTTTTGCTCTGTTTCAGACAAGCCGTTCGGCAAGTAACCGCTGAACGGTATTAAATTGTCGGCCGCTGCAACAGCTAAGTGCTCATCCAATGGAACAGCTGAATGGTTGCTCTGGGCACGACGTTCATTCAGCGCATTGTTTTTCAGAACACGAAACAACCATTTTACAGGCTGCTCGTGCTCTATTACGGCATTGATTTTTGTTATCAGCACTAAAAAGGCATCTGCAACAACATCCTCGGCAATCTCTGGATTTTTCACAATCCGCAAAGCCACATCATACATCATTTTATAGTATTTCCGATATATATCATCGAAAAATTCAATTTGATTCCCGGTCAACCTCAATCCCCCTTGGGCTATGTGTTTTGGCTGTTAAGGCTCTCTTTATGTAAGGTAAATAATACCCCTATTATATACAACACATGAACAGGCTGGTTTGTAACAGAAATTTTCAGAAAAAAGAAAAAATATTTTTTTGCAGGTTTCTTGTTACAAAATGCGCAGCTCATGTGTTGTATATAGTAAAGGACTTCAAACAGTCCGACAGGAACAGGAGATGATTCCAATGGTCTATTAAAAATCCACATAAAACCGAAAGGCTGCACACCTCACCGCGTTAGCGGTGTATCGGACTTATGTGGATAGCTATAGTATATCTGATTTTACAGATCAATACAACCTACTTTCCTAAAATCTCACAATAAAAGGAAACAGCGATTGTCAAAACCACTTTACAACAACCGCAGAGAGTAAAACTCGAATATGGAGGCTAACATGAACAAGTTTAGGAAAATGATGAGCGTAACGCTTGTAGGCTGCATGGCCGCATCCGCTCTGATGATGAGCGCAGGCGCAGTAAATGTTCAGAATGACACTACTGCTTCGGCTCCTGTTACCGCTGCGCAGAGCGTACGCCGCGTAGTAACTCCGAGCACTACGGTTAAACTCAATACCAACTCTTCCAACCAGATCGTACCGTGGTCGGTCTATTCTGGCTATGGCTACTGGAAGATTCATGTCATCAATAACTCCAAGAGCATGATGACCGTAAAAATCCATAAGGGTTCTCCGACCGGCGAACTGGTATGCGACCCGATGTACATTCCTGCGGGCGGTAAGCTGCCGTTTTACTGCGCAGATGGTAGCCCGCTGTCTACCGGTGCATACTATCTGGATATTTCCACCAACGGCACCTACAATCTGAACGGCACCCTGTACTACAAGTTCGGCTCTACCTACACTGACCTGTTCTAAGCTGAATTTGCTCGATAACAGTAGCAATAGCTGCTCTCGAATGCAAAATGTAGACTGGACTATGCGGTTGTTATCGCAATTTGATAACCGCATAATCCAGTCCGCTATAAATTCCTAAATAGTTTCAAGTCGTAGGTGTGATTCCGATGGGCCATAATAAATCTGCACTCCAAAAAAACTGCACATCTTATTGCACAAGCTGTGTATCGGACTTGTGCGGACAGATATGTATATCTATTTTCGCAGATTAAAACAAGCTACTCGCCTTTGAATCTCACAACAATAGAGATTCAAGATTGCTGTAACCACTCCGCAACAATGACAGAGCGTAAAATTTAATGTAGGAGGTATAACATGAATAAGTTTAAGAAAATGATGAGTGTAACGCTTGCAAGCTGCATGGCCGCATCTGCTCTGATGATGAGCGCAGGTGCAGCGAATACCCCCGTAGACACCGGTACTGCTACGCTGGCACCGAACGTTATCAGTAATACGACGATCAATCAGTTGAAGGCAACCGCACAAAACGCGATTGAACAGTTTTTCCGTGAGAGCGATAAAGACCTTTACTCGCTCGTTGGCTTCCGCTTCGATGACGGTGAAGTAACCCAGTCCGACGGCTCGGTTCAGTACAAAACCACGGTCACTGTCAGCGAACGCCTTAAAGCACAGAGCGTTGAAGAAATGCCGTACATCGCTGGCTATCTGGATGAACTCGGCGCTTCTTCGTATGCCACAATGGCCGCATCCGATAAGGCGGAGTTGGCAAAATCCGCTTTCGGCTTAGATCAGGATACTGCCTTGACGGAGGCCCAGCAGAATGTTGTTGACACATTCGTTCAGTCGATGGACACAACTGTTGAGATGTTCGACGAATACATTGGCGAAACCAGCGATTTCACCTATCATATCAAGGTTTCTGCACTTGTTGCCGAGCCGGACAACATTACACTGACCGGCCTTGACGAGTTCGACAACGATGTCAATATCAACGAGTACGAACTGCGGTCGTATGACGAAATTTACCGCAATGGTGCAGAAGATGCGCAGGCTGCTGTTCAGAGCATGATGATTTCCCCCGCTTGGGTTGCTACTAAGATCAATAACTACAACAGCTATAACCGCATTGCCGCTCGCGATTACGCATACAAGTATTGGTCGTCTTACAATCCGGCATATACCAGCTATAAGGGCAACGGCGGTGACTGCGCTAATTTCGTTTCCCAGTGCCTCCATGCTGGCGGTATTCCCACCGATGCAACTTGGAAAGCTGATTCTGTTTCGTGGATTCGTGCATCCGCAGTACCCTCGTATATGATGAACAAGGGTTATGCAACCAAAACCAGCTACACCAATGCTACGGCTGGCAGCTTTGCCTATACTTCGAGTGGAGCAGGCCATGCTGTACTGGTAACGATCAATGATGGTGCTAAAATCGCGTACACCGCTCACACCACCGATCGTAAAGATGCTGCATTCTCCTCGACCGATTTGAACGGTAATTACAGCTTCTATGTAATCAAGAACTACTAATACATATCTGTTGTAACAACGATAATCATTTAAGGAGGTATTGCACATGAAAAACAAGCGTTTCCGCATCCCGATCATCGGTCTGATTTGCTGCATGCTGCTGGGTACGATTGCTTTTGCAGTCAATGGCCGCAAAATCACTGCAACCTACGGCGGCATTACCATTTATCTGAATGGCCAGAAACAGGTTGCTACCGATGTAAACGGTAAAACAGTAGAACCGTTGATCTATCAGGGTACGACGTATGTGCCGATACGCGCCGTCAGCGAATGGCTGGGCAAAACGGTTACATGGCAGGGCAGCACCAGTTCTGTTCTCATCAACGATTCTGTCTTTTCCGACAGCGATGTTACAGCTGCTAAAAATGTGATCAGCGAGTTCTTTACGCTGTTCGGTGATCAGCAGTACCAAAAGATGAATACGCTGTGCGCCGGTGATGCTGCAAGTCTTGATTTCAGCTACGGTGTATTTGGTATGAAGGAAGCAAAACTGAAATCCTGTACCTATAATGGTGATTACTCCGCAAGAGCAAACAAACTCGTTTTTGAATGTTCTTTCACAATGAAACCTACCGCTAATTCGGTATATGACCCTAATCAAACCTCTACCAGCTGCTTAATCTATGTGAGAAAAGTCGGCAGTCAGTTCTGGATTGATGAATTTGCAAGTGGTTTCTAAGTTATCGGCGGAAATCCTTGTTTAATAAGCATATATCACCAATAGCCCCGAAGAAGCTGAGGACTAACCTCAGCTTCTTTTATTTTGCGCGAAAAAGCTGCATACCAAACCCCGCAGGAACATAGCACAGCACACGCCACTCCACCAGTACGGCAGATACGACAGGCCATGACAGAGCCGGTACAGGTTGATACCGCCGCACAGTACGGCTATAAGCACCCAGCGATATATTCTCATTTCATCGTCAAATTTCTCTCAAAAAACACCCTAATTGGGCGTAAATACAAAAAAGGAAGCGGCACCTAATTCGGTGCTGCTTCCTTTTTGCCTTTATGATAATTTGCTTGATTGCCTACGAAATATTCCTTTATTCAATTTTCGCAACGCTCAATTTATCCAAATTGTTACGCAAACGGTCAATCTTGGAGTCACAATCCGCGAGTACCTCTATAATTTCCTCACAATCACGGCTATTATCCATGATGTGTTCTGCCACTTCTTCCTTTAAGTGGTCAACAATAAGTTCGTTTTTCAGCACATCGCGTTGAACATTTGTCAGCCGCGTATCCATATGACACCAAATGTTGTTCTCACTGAGTTTTTGCAAAATCAGCGAAGTGATTGCCGCTGTGCCGATGCTGACACCGGCAACAGCTAAAAGTTGAGTCAAATTCATGATGTTTTACCTCCTGCACACTCATTGGACTTCATAAGTTCCTCAATCACGCGCAGCCGTCTGCGGAAGAAACGAATGCGCGATACCTGCACAATAGTTAAGATTGCACCGAAAATAAATTCGCAGATAGTCACGATGTTCAGTACCCACATCTGAATGATTTCCCAAAAACTTTCCGCAACAAAAACGGGATAAGGCGAATAAGCATCCTCAATGATAATATCGGTCAGTATACCCCCGACGATAAAAAGGCAAAGATACCCCAACAAATTCCATTTTAAATGCTTATATCTCTTGTATGTTTCTTGATGTTTGGTGGCCAGCTCCTGACCACCAAATCTTCCGAAGTATTCCTTATCCTGCTGTATCTGCGTAGCAGAGAACGAGTAAAATCCGTTCTCTTTATGGAGCTGTTCAGCCTCTTTACGCAGTTCTTCTCTCCAGTTCATAGATACCTCCTATTGCTCATTTAGGGCGCGCAAACCCATACATATGTGATTTCCAGTACGAATTGGACAGGTCTGCGTAACCGATTGGATTTCCGCAATGCAACATTTTACCGTTACCCACATAGATACCGATGTGCGAGATTGGTTCGGGGCAATCGTAGGTGTTCGCAAAGAATACCAGATCACCCGGCTGTGCCTGCGAGGCCGAGATTGGTGTGCAGCGCAAGTAGATACCATACGCTGTCATTCGCGGGAGATTGCATACGCCGGACTGCGTGTAGACCCAGCAGATAAAGCCGGAGCAGTCGAACGAGGTCTGCGGAGTAGAACCACCGAACACATAAGGCATACCGATGTATTTCTTTGCTTCGGTCATGAGCTTCTGGAAAGTTTCACTGCCGTAAGCCGCGCCGCCGGTATACTGCTGAACCAGCATAACATAGAACATATTGCCGTAATTGTATCGCCAGCCGCCATTCTTCGCAGTGGAAATAGCGTTCTTGTAAGTAACACGCACGCCGCCGGAGTGCTGTTTAGCAAAACTCTCCGCAAGCTCAAAGGAGTATTTCTTACCGTTTTTCGCTACATAATCAAGAAAACCGCTGCCGTAGTTGTACGCCTGTACAATGCTGTCACCATCTACACCGAGCTGCTTTGCTCTTTTAACCAGTTCGGCATAGTATTTGCAGCCCTGATTGATAGATGCTTCTTTGTCCTTGATTGCACCGGGCGGCAGTCCGGCACTCTCCGAGGACTGCATAACATCAGCCAACACGCCGCCGCTCTCGACTTGAATAATCGCCAGCAGTGTACCCACATGATCCGAGATACCATACTGCTTGGCGTATTTCTCTACAAGTGCCTGCAAGGCGAGAACTTCCGGGGATAGGTTTGCCGCAGCCGAACCGAATATCGAATTCAGCAGTCCTTGCAGATCGTTGCGGTACTTATCCAGCAGCTCCTTCAGCGTTGTGCGCTGCATTTTCGTAAATTCGTACTTGTCCGCAGCCTGGTCAGCAGTCAGTGCATTGATCTGCACATGAAGGATACGGGTTTTATTCACGACCGTAATCCACTTGGTATAGGGGTTCATATCTTTGTATACCTGCGCCAGAATCGCTTTTTTCTTATCGTCGATTTCGATTACATCAAGGCCGTCTTTTTCGGTTGTTTTAACTGCAAACACAGCTAACACTTCAACATCGTTGGCATAGTTACCCTCATAGACAACCTGATCGTAACTTTCGCCGGACAGCACTTCTTCGCTCCATGCAAACTGCGCATTGACATAGGCCGTCTGGACGGTCGAGAGCTTGTCGTTTTCTGCCGCCTGCGCGTCGGCAAAGAAAAGGCCAAGCACCGATGCGACCATCGCAGCCGGAGCCGCGATCATGCACATAACCAGCACACCTGCGAGAATCGGAATCAGCGCTTTAGATTTCGCAAACCGCACAGTAAACTGAAAAGCGGACTTCATTGCTGCCGAAAATCCTTTTTTCACTATACCGTTTGCATTAGTCGGCAAGGTCTTTCCGGCGAGTTTCGCGGCCTGCTGACGTTTCATTTTCTTCACACCAGCTTTGCGCGCCTTGATGCGGTAGCGCATACTCTTTTCGCTGCGCTCCGCAGCAGCTTTCCGCACCCGCGCATTATAAGCGGTGGCAGCGGCTTTACGCTGCTGTACAGTGCGTATCTTTGTCTGTGCAGAATGTGACGGGCCGTATACGCTGCTTCCTGCTTTATTCCGCGCTGAACTGTACACCTTAGATGCCGTACTCTGCGGCGTGCGGTACTGCGCACTCTGCCGCTGCTTGATCTGTACCGCTGCTTTTTTCTTTGCTGCGGCTTTGGCTCGCACAGCAGCGGTCGTGCGCTGCCGCCGCATAAACTGTTCACGCACTGCACCGCGCGGCGTAGTGGCACCATGCGCTGTGCGGATACGGTATTTCTGATACTGCTTTACCTTAACGCGGCGGATATTCTTATTTTCGCGTGTGGACTTGTAGGTAAGTCGTATACGCGCTTTGCCGTCTGCACTGCGATACCGCTGTGCGGTACGAACGACGGACTTGCGCGCACGATAATCTTTCACCACGCTATCCGCGCTCCGGTACAGGGAGCGTGCGGCCTTGCGAACCGGCTTTGCAGCAAGCTCTACGCCGACATAGGCGGCATCGTGCATACGGCGCTGTATCTGCTCGGTTGCTTCTGCCGCTGCATTGCTGCTGGCCTGTTCTTCTTTTTTATCGTTTATCGTGCGGACGGCTGTTGCAATCGCAAATCGCTTGATTACACGCTTCTTGCGGGACTTTTTCTTTTCGGCACCGTCTGTACCCGGTACTCCGAAAGTCTGCTTAGCACGCAGCTCCGCGCCCGCACGAGTGCTTGCTCCTCCTGTATTGCGATAGGTCTTGTTATCACTGCGGCTGTAAGACACTCTACGCCCGGTTGTAGGCGCAGAGTGAACCTTGGCAGCATCGCTTTTATCCTTGTATTTATACACCATTTGGCTTTACCTGCTCCCGGTCTGCCGGTTTTGTGGTCATGAGCTTGTACAATTCCGTATCTTCCGGGAAGCTGTTCACAAACGGGATAAACGCGCCGCCGAACTTCATCAGGCCGCAGCCGGGGTCGGCGTTTTCGACATAGGAAAGCTGTGTGTCCGAAATGTTCAGCAGCTCTGCCAGTGCCGCGCGGTCAGATGCAGACTGCGAAAGCATAATAAGAAACTCGGAGTTTGCCAGCATCCAGCAGGCATCCTTGCTCGTCAGCATCTCACCGACATTTTGCGTAATGCCGGTCATATAACCGGCGCGCTTACGAACCTGCTTCCACATTCTGAGGAAGAAATTCGTTGCAAACGGATACCGGAAGAAGATAGAGAACTCGTCCACAAAGACCCATGTGCGTCTGCCAGAACGCCAGTTTTGGATAACGCGGTTGTAAATGCTCTCCAGAATAACGAGCATACCCATCGGGAGAAGCTGCTCACCGAGGTCGAGAATATTGTAAGAGGTCAGGCGGTTATTCTGGTCTACATTGGTTTTCTGTGCGAAGATGGACAGCGAACCGGAGATAAACAGCTCCGCTGCCAGCGCAAGCTCCTGCGCTTCCGGCTCCGGCTGTTTCTTGATCTCAGCCTGCAAGTCGGTCAGTGTCGGTGCATTGCCCTTGTAACCGCTGGCGATATACGGACGGTAAACAGCCTGTACGCAGCGGTCAATGATGGAACGATGCTGCGCTTTGAGATCGTCCTGCATGATCTGCTCAAACAGCGACAGGACGAACTCGGACTTGTCCGGCAGAGGGTCTTTGCCGTCATCAGCATAGCCTTTCTCCATGTCCAGCGCGTTGATGCGTACCGCAGACGAACCGGAAATGTCGATCATACTGCCGCCGAACGCGCCGACCATCGGCGTAAACTCTCCCTCCGGGTCGAGCACGAGTACATCATCGTGCGTAGAGAGCAGCACATAAGCGATTTCCTGCTTAACAGAGAAAGACTTGCCTGCACCGGATACGCCCAGCCGGATACAGTTACCGTTCAGCAGGTTCGCGCGGTTGGCAACAATGAGATTGCCCGAAACGGCGTTATTGCCATAGCAGATACCGCCCATCTGCTGGATTTCCTGTGCCGAAAACGGCGTGAGGATAGAAACATTGTCCGTAATGAGCGTGCGCTGCTGCTGCACACTGCGCAGTCCATACGGGAGAACGGTATCCAGACCAATGTCCTGCTGGTAGGACAATTTCGTGAGATTGCAGCCGAAACCGCTTGCAATCTCTTGCAGGCTTTCTGTATCCGCGTTAAGCTGCTCCAGCGTTTTTGCAGAGTGGACGATAGTGATGGTAGTCAGCATCAAGCGCTGGTCATGCTCGGTAATATCGTCCATGTAATCAGCAACAACCTTGCGCATCTGCTGGAACTCATACGGGATTTCCGCCGAGAAATTATTGTTGTTGTTCTGTCGCTGCTGCCAGCGGGCAATGTCGGATTCGACGCTCAGCGCAAGACCGTTGAGCAGCTTATGTGCTTCTTGCGTGTTGACCGGTTCAATATCCATGGACAGCATCATCTGCCGCGGCAGGCCCATGAGATCGTGGATCAGCTCATCAGACAGGCGCGATGCGAACTCCTCGACAAAAAGCACGCGCATAAAGCCTTGGTCGGTCTGAATGTAGTCCTTATAATACCGCAGCGCTAACGGACAGAAAACATCTGCGATGTTCTGACCGCGCATCATCATTTCGTCCAGATCAGCTTTCGTCATGCGGTGATCGGGACGGAAGAAGTCGTGCAGAATACGGAAACGACTGCTGTTGTCCTGTAAGCGGATAGAGGACGCAAGACGCTGCATACCGATGCTCAGGCTTTTTCCGGCACGACCGAAAAACTGCCGGGCATCGGTAATATTCTTACGCTTGGCAGTGAGGGTCATAAATTTCTGCTGAACGATGCCGTTACTGCCCTGCGCCTTGGACATAATCACCTGATTCAGTTCGGCGCGGTATTTGTCCATACCGTCATGCTGCTTGCGCAGGAACAGCGTTCCTGCGTTGGCTTCCTTGTCGAATATACTGTTTACCAGAGTGACTTTCATGCGGCTGTCTGCCGCAAGACCGTTCAGCACACGCCCCCAGCTGTCCAGAATGGTGCGCTGATCGTCCAGACTGGCTACGGCATAGTTAATATCGGAAAACGACCATGTCTGACTGAACTCGTTGTTTCCGACCTGCCAGATTGAATCCGGAAATACGCGCTTAACAGGGATAAGCTGCTGCACGCTGCGCGGCAGGCGTACCGGCTTTGTGGTTTTCTCCTGCTTTTCTTTTTTCTCTTTAATCGGTTTGGTTTTGCTCATTCTGTTCTACCTCGTTACTGTGTTCACTGATTTTCTGTTTTGTTTTCTTGCGGCTCCTGCCTTTTTTAGATTGCTCTTCCGGCGTAAACTGTGCATAGAAGTTAACAGAACGGTATACATACCAGCCGTTGTGCATAAACATCGTGCGCAGCCATGAAAGCGCGAATTTTTCAAAGGGCAGACCATGAAAGGACACAAAGCCGATTGCTGCCGGAATTGCCGCCGCCAGAATACATACGACACTCGCAAGTTCTGTTCCAAGAAACGGCTGTAAGCCGAAGTTCGCGGCTGCGGCCAGACCTGCGGCAAGCAGACCGCAAACCGTCTGCCGCACGCTCAGACCCATGACTACGCCCTCGTGATAATTGCGTATCTCTCGATTTACATTTGACTCCATAACGCTTCACACTCCTTGTTACAGCGCAAACATTTCTTTAACGGTTTTATCTGCTGCCTTGACCATACTGCCCAGAATCACCATCTGAATAATAACCTTGAGCATATAAGTCAGCACCAGTCCAACGCCGCTGTCACCAAAATTGATTGGAAAATCCGAACCATCCACCGATGTAAAGGCATTAAATATGATGCAGGCAATAACGATTACGATTGCTTCCATGCACGCGCCGATTAAGCCTTGCATATAAGTCCGGCCATGTCGGCTGGTCAATTCACCGGCAAAAGTGGACATGGGCAGCGGTGCCAGCGCAACATACATATAAATACGGAAAAAGCGTCCGTAAACCGTCATCAGCAGACTGATAGACAGCACAATAACGACTGCTGACAAAATCAGCGACACCAGATAAATGAATATCTGTGGGATAATTGAAGCATCTTCTATCGCATTTCGTATATTTTCCGGCAAAGTGGCGGCAATCTCGGTCAGACCGCCCATCTGCGCTGCAATATCTCCGATAAAGCTGCCGCTGATCTTAAATATCAGCTTTATCACTTCCATACCCTGTGAAATCAGCACCTTTGCAGCGACAAAACGAATCAGATAACCAATGATCTGCTCCGGGTGACGAAATTCACGAAACGAAACCGTATGCTTAAAGAAACTCATGGCAAAGAACAGGACGAGCAGGCCGTAGCCTGCTCCCTGTAATGCGGTAAAGATTTTGGTGATTGCATCCCAGACCGCGCCGTTGTGAAAGGTTTCCGGGGACTGCGTGAGCATACTCCAAATAGAGGACAGTGTGGAGTTCCATAAGGTGATACAGTTTTCAATAATATCTACTACCCACATAGGAAATCAACTCCTTCGGGGATCAGGCTGCACCAATGCTGGTCAGGATTGCCTTTACAAAGTAAATCAGCAGACCACCGAGAATGCAGAGAACGCCCTGCGTGCGCTGCGAAGCATCGTGCGACTGCACCGACATACCGAGCTGAAGCACGCCCCAGCCCGCGCAGATCAGACCAACAGCCTTAATCAGTGCAAAGATCGTGTCACTGAGCTTGTTTACCGCATTCAGCGCTTCATTATCTGCAAATGCCGGTACAACAGCAAGGCAGGCGATGATTGCCGTCATGGACAGCAGTCGGTGCGCAATGCGGGCGCGATTGAGTGCTTTTTTGCTGCACAGCAGTGCAGCAGCTTTCTGAGTAAACTTGTTTTTCATAATTTATTCTCCTTTTTGGGGGGATTGTGGAGGAATAACGAAGTATTCAAAGAGAACACCTCCGATTTCCTCTGGCTTGTATTTCTCGTCGATTTCATCGGCGGGAATCTCAACATGGTATTTGTGGAACGGAATATGTTCCGGTGGTGAATACGCTTTTGCCTTGCCGTCACCGGCAAGCCATTGTACATTCGGGTGCTTTTGCAGCACATATTTCTCATCGAACACCGGGCGTTCGCCGCGCATGAACAAAATCGAATACTGATTTTCCATGCGGCTTATGGCATCAGGTGTCATAAGCTCTGTACCAACCTTCTGGTCATTCTGGCTGGACGAACCATGCGTACCTCTGGTCTGCGAGGTCGTTTTGGAGAAGATCGTTTCCTTGCCCAGCCGTTCGGACACATATTTGTGGGTCGCGGTATCATTGCCGCCGAGATACAGAAACTCGTCACACTGCGCCATCAGCGATTCCCATTCCTTTTCGAACATAGTCTTGAGCTGTCCGATGTCCTGCAGAATAACTGCACAGGACAGATTGTAGGAGCGGCAGGTAGACAACACATTGTCGAAACGATCCGGTGGCGGTGTATTGTAAAACTCGTCCATGATAAAGCGTACATGACGCGGCAGTCTGCCGCCGTATTCCCGTTCTGCGCGGTCGTAAAGCTGCTGAAAAGCCTGCATATACATCATGGAAACAAGGTAATTGAAACTGGTGTCGTTGACCGGCGTGCAGACGAAAATAGCGCGTTTCTTCTCACCGAGCGATGCTAAATCCATTTCATCTTCCATGGTCATATCCGCAATCTCGTCCAGCATGAAGTGCTTCAGACGCGAGCTTGCCATAATCAAAATGGATTTTGCGGTTTTGCCTGCGGCGAGTTTGTAGGCTTCCCAATACTGATTGGCAATGTGTTCTGGATGATCTTGGGCAATTTCAGCAAATAGAGTATCTACTGGATTTTGTTTACCCTCGTCCTCCTCACTGGCCTGCGCGTTGCGGAGCAGGAACATCACCGTTGCGAAATTCTGATCTTCCGGATCACACTCCAGATAGATAAACAGCACCAGAGCCGTTACGAGCGTTTCTTCGGCGCGTTCCCAGAACGGGTCACTGCTGTGCGAGCCTTTCGGCGTGGTCGCACGAAACAGCAGCGTTACAAGCTGCACACAGTCTACCTCGGAACGCAGATAGCGGAACGGATTGTACATATTACCACAGCGGCGTTCGCCTTCTTTGAGGTTAAACACCTTGATGTCGTAACCCTCGTGGAGTAGGAACTCTGCACAGTCACGCAGCAGCTCACCCTTCGGGTCACAGATAATGTACGAGCAGTTTGCCTGCAAGATCTCCGGTTTCGACACCGACCGACTCTTACCTGTACCGGAACCGCCGATAACCATCATATTGAGGTTGCGCTGGTGCCGGAATACATCCAGGCCAATGCGTGTGTGCATGGTCAGCGGTATGTTCTGGTCTACATGAACCGCAAGTGCTTTCCGTTCTTTGCGGCGCTGGCGTTCTTCTTCTGTTAGCTTTCCGGTGATAAATTCTGCACATAAAGCGAAGAAACTCGCTATGCGGTGAAGCATTTGTTTCACTTCAACCGTAAATTTCTCGTGATACCGGTACTTGCTGTCTATTTGCTTGGCGTTGCCCCATTCGGCAGAGCCGTATTCTTCGCCCGGTCGGCGCTTGCGCTGGCTGTCCCGGTAGAGCATGATGCACAGCGCATAAGCAGCAAGTGCGATCAGTACAGCTTTCAAGCTGTACTGGTTAAAGGAAAAATGCCAGGGCTGTTCTATTGCTGTTCCGAAAGCGTTTATCCAGTCGATCAGCGTTCGTCCCGGCGCAGCGCAGCTGCCGCCGATCAATCCGAGCCAGATAACAGGCAGAGCGAACACCACCAGAGTGGTGGTGCTCGCTGCCGAACCTCTTTTGTCCGGTCGCATAGGTATTACCTCTGCGTGCCGGACGCAATCAGAATATCGTTATACGCCCAGAAGTTCATCGGCACATCGGTATAGCGAATACCGCTGATGTCGGTGGACGAGAGCGTGCGTCCCATCGTGCGGTTGACTACCGCCGCAGCTTCAGCGCGCGTGATATAGTCATACGGACGGAATGTGCCGCCCGGATCACCCTTGACCCAGCCGCGATCCGAGCAGTACGCAATCGCAGCTGCGTTCGGCGCGGTGGAATACACATCAGTAAAGCGATTGGAGCCGTTATAGTCCGAAGTGGTATCCAGACGGTAGATCATTTCAACGAAATCCGCGCGCGTGATTGCCGCATTGGGATTAAAATAAGTGCTGCTGTCTACAATGCCACCGTATACGAACGCAGACAGTGCATTAGAGTAGTAGCTGTTTACCTGCACATCGGAGAAGCCGCTGCTGGTCGAATATTTGCTGCCGCTTGCGTTGGTCATGCGTGCAAGGAGCTGTACCGCTTCGGCGCGTGTGAGGTTCTGCTTGGGGTAGAAATACGAGTTGTAGCCAACAAAGAATGGCGTTTTAACCGAACGGTCAATGTAAATCTTGCCGTTTGCACCATTACCGGTAGTCGGCGTGACCGTCGAGCCGGACTTTACGGCGGAGGCCGCGATCGTGACGCTGTTTCGGACATTCTCGACATATACCGTCACGGTGCCGTTGGAATTTCGCGTCATGTCATAGTCCGTACCGTTTACGCGGATATAAGACGCGCCGGCCGAGACTGTGTTAGCCTTCGTGCCGACCTTCAGCGTCACATCATCCACGGAGTAACCAGAGGACGGCTTGATGGTGAAGGTCACATCCTTGCCGTCGCGCACCGACGAGCTGGAAATATCCTTGCTGATCGTGAGGTGCGACGCCGACTTGATGGTAATGCTGTGGCTGGTGTCGATACGCTTTGCCGTAGCCGACACAGACACCGGCTTGTCTACATCGTTCACATACAGATGCAGCACGCCGTCGCTGTCAGTTTCCATCTTGCAGGTCTTGCCCGCAACGCGGATAGAGGTCGCATCTGCATCTACGGTGCGGCTGCTATCGTCCAACCGGAGAGTTACTTCGTCCAGCTCGTAGCGGTCATCATCGGTGACGTAGATTTCGAACTCAATGTCTGTGCCGTTGTCTACGGTGCTGCCGCAGTCCTTGCGGATACGGACGCCGGAGCCTGCCGAAGTGTCAACGGTGAGGTGGTCGGTGTCGTAGCTGCTCTCGGCGCTGACGGTGATATTGCTCTGGAGGTCGGTCAGATAAACAGTGCAGCCGTCGCTGTTACCGGACACGCGATAAGCGTTAGACCCTACAAATACCGTATTGGTGTTTGGCGTGCTGTACGCTGTCTTGCCGTCTGCTTCGAGCGTCAGCGCGTCAATCGTATAGCCGCGCTTTGCCGAGAAAGAAACGGTATAATTGCTGCCTTTCTTGACAATATCGCGTGAAATTTCGCTGCTGATGCCGCGCCCGGTGCGAACGGTAACAAGAACCTCGTCGCTGTCCGGCTGGCGTTCTGCGGTTTTCAGTTCAATCGTGGTCGCAGAGGTAACGCCGCCGGAGTAAACCGTCAGCACACCGGCTGCATCCACACGAAAACGGAAACCGTTAGAGGTCACATCACAGCCTTTGGAGAGCTGGACGGTGGACTTGCTGCCGCCAATCGTCAAATCAGCACTCGTGATGGCATACAGCCGATCAGGCGTTGCCGTCATGCTGTATGCATCGCCCTTATTGAGCGTAGTCGTGGCTGCGGATACGGTCGCGCCGGTCTGCGAGGTAGCTGTGACTGCAAATGCGGTGCTTACCGCTTCGGCAGACAGCGTAATATCGTCCGATGCTGCCGGAATATCGACGGTCGCGCGGATCACGCTTTCTCCGCCTGCATCCGTCTTGGACTGATAATGGACAGGATAAGTAATGCCATTGAGCTTCAGATCGCCGTCAAGATGTACGACATTGGCGCGGTCAGTATACTTACCGTCCGAGATGATAAGCGTAGACAGATCGTAGCCGTCCAGCGGCGAGAAATCAAAGCTCTGGCTGCTGTCCGACACCGGGATGATATGCCGCCCCACAGAGGACACCGAGTAACCGGTGCCGTTCTGTGTGGTGACGATGCGATCCGTTTTCGGCGTGTCCGCCGCAAAAGCGGCAGGACACAGGGCGAGCGATGCGGCAAGCGCCGCACAGATCAATCGTCTGATTTTCATATTCTTTTTCCTCTCTTTTTCTTACCAGCCGGTAGTCGGCAGGGTCGGCTTTTTATAAGTCGGTGCGCGGTAGATGGTGGTAGTCCATGCGTCATTGGACATGATCCACTGCTGGCTGTCATTCAGACCGCCAACATCAACCTTATTGACAAACGAACTGCCGGAAGCCGACTTGCGAACCGTACCGTAAATATAGGCGTTATCAACCATACGGAAGCCGGACGGCACCGTACCGAAAATAAACATAATCTGCGTTACCGCTTCACCGGATTTCAGACCGAGCGCGGTCGGCGTCGCTTGCAGTACGCGGTTGACAGACGGGTCGAGGTTATCTGCCAGTGTGCGCGGTGTCTGATTGAAGTTGGTCTTATAAACCACCTTATAGGGGATACGGGTGTTATAGGTGCCGGTTACGATCTTATCCAGCTGTACCGCCTGATATGGCAGATTGTCGCGCCAGTAGAAGCTCGTCAGACGAATGGAGGAATTATTGGCCACGCGGCTGATCGTCCACTTCATCTGCATACCCGGCGTTACCTGCTTCGGACCGGACTTGCCGATTACAACATTGGTGTAAACGCTCTCGTCCAGAACCTCCAGACGAACGATCTGGCTTGCAAACTCGATTTCCGCTTCAAAGGTTTCGCCGGATACACCGTAATAGTTCGGTGCCTTGGTTTCCTTGATGGTGTAACGACCCAGCGGCAGCAGCTTGGAGATTGCAAGGCCGCGCTCGTTGGAAACCACAGTGTCTACAACATTCTGTGCCTTGTCGTAGATCTCAAAGGTTGCGCCCTGCAGGAGCGTACCTGCGGGCAGACCATTGATACTGTTGTAGTCCTTGGACTTTTTGATGACTTGGATCTGACCATACTGCGCTGTATTTTCCCATACAATCTCAGTGGTTTCGCCCTTTTTTACGCGGAAGGTGCGCTCCTGTGTGTCGCGGATATATCCCGGTGCGGCCTGAATTTCTTCTGCGTAATATTTGCCCTCTTCCAGATCGTTTTCCAGCTCGATATAACCATCGCTGTCGGTGGTATACTCGCCAACAATGTTCTTATTCTTGTCTTTGATCAGGAAACGCACGCCCGGAATAGGGTCTTTCGTCGCGCTGTCAATCTTCTTGATGCGGACGCTGGACATCTTGGCATTTTCAAATTCCACAGTGGCCAGTTCACCAGCCTTTACAATAACATTCTTCGGATTTGTGTCGATACGGTAGCCATCGGGCGCCTTGATCTCGGTTACGACATAGATGCCGTCCTCCAGACCGGAGATGTTGATCAAGCCGGCCGAGTTGGTGGTATAGTCACCGACGCGCTCGCCGTTTACCTTCTCAACCTTGAATTTCGCGCCTGCGAGTGCTTCGCCGGTACCCTTAACCACCTTGCGAATCTGCAAACCATACGCCTTTTTGTTGGTAAAGGTCAGCTCATAGGACTGACCGGCCTTGACCTCAATGGTCTTCGGGGTGTCCTGCAAGATATAGCCGGTCGGCGCTTTGATCTCGGTGATAATCAGCGAACAATCCGGCAGACCGGTAAGCGTAATCGTACCGTTTTCGTCCGTTTCGGTTTCCTTGACGAGTTCGCCGTTCGACTTCGTGATTTTGAATTTCGCGTTTTTCAGCGGCTGACGGGTATCTTCGTCCACCTTTTTGATAACAAGCTGCGACTGCTTGGTATCCTTAAAGGTGACTTCATAGGTCTGACCCTTGCGGAGCTGTACGGTTTTCGGCGTTTCGTCGATCACATAACCGGACGGGGCCTTAACTTCGGTGATGATATATACGCCAGTATCCAGTTCGGGGATATGAACAACACCGTCCACATCGCTTACAACATTCTCACGGACAACGCTGCCATCGCCGCGCGTTACCTTAAAGGACGCGCCTGCCAGCGGCTTGCTGGTCTGTGCATCAACCTTTTTGATGAGCAGGCCGGGTTTCTTGGTGTTCTCGATGGTAAGCGTGTAGGTTTTGCCCTGTTCCAGCGAAATTGTGCGCGGATTCTTATCCAGAATATAGCCGCCCGGAGCGGTAATCTCGGTTACGATGTAATCCGCCGCGTCAAGGCCCTCAACGAATGCGGTACCGTCCTCGCCGGTTGTAATGTCCTCGCGGATCACATCACCGTTCGCGCGTGTCAGCTTAAAGACTGCACCGGACAACGGCTTCTTGGTTTCGGCGTCGATCTTGGTGATGGACAGTCCTGGCTTCTTGGTGTTCTCAATAGTGAGAGAAGTGTCCTTGTCGGTGGTATGCTCGATCTCGTAAGGCTTGTCGTTCAGAATGTACTCTTTCAAGGTCGCAACTTCCTGCACCTTGTAAGTGCCTGCCGGAGCCTTTTCGATGGTGATTTTACCATTCTCATCGGTAGTATAGTCACCGAGCAGCACACTGTCGCGCCAGATTTTGAACTGTACGCCCGCCAGCGGCTGCTTGGTCTGGCTGTCCACCTTAACGACCTCGAACTTCTTCTGTACGGTATTGTCCACTACGAGATCAACATTTCCGTCCGTTGTATGCTCGATGGTGATCGGTTCCTTATTCAGCACATACCCGGCGAGAGTGTGATACTCGCGGAAAGTATAAGTGCCGCTGTCAGCATACGGAATGGTAAACTTGCCGTCCGCGCCGGTGGTAAAGTAGCCGATGCTCTTGCCGTCCTTAAAGCCTTGGAAAACAACGCCCTGCAACGGCTTGCCGGTATCCTTGTCGATCTTGGTGACGGTAATGTCCTTCTTCATCACATTGGGAATAGTGAAGAAAGTCGGGTACTCGCTGTTGTTTTCGATAGTGAACACCTTTTCATTGAGGACATATTTCGGATCGGTAATGACCTCCTGTGCCTGATAGGTACCCGGCTCTGCATACGGAAGCCAGATACGACCGTCTGCGCCGGTGGTGTAGTTGCCGAGCAGCTTGCCGTCCTTGTAGATGGCGAAAGTAACGCCTTCAATCGGCTTGTGAGTTTCACTGTCGATTTTCAGAATACCGAAATGCTTCTTGATGGTATTGGCAAAGGTAAGGGTCGGGATTTCAGCCTGATCCTTTACCAACTCAACCGTCTGCTCACCGGCGTCCATGTTGTAATGCTCGGTATCGCCGCCGGTTTCCTTAACGCGGTAAGTACCCGGCTGGAGATTTTCAACCATCGCTTCGCCGTTCTGGTTGGTCGTTACCGTAGTCAAATGCGCATCATTGTAATAAACATCAAACTTCCAGCCGGACAGCGGAACCTTGGTTTCCTTGTCGATTTTCACAATACGGATGGATAATTTTTTTGTATTTGCAACATTGACTTCGCGGATGAGCTGCGTCGGGTCTGCGGTCGGGTCAATGTATACCTCGTGTACCTGCTCGTCGCGGAGATAACCCTGCGGCGGTTCGGTTTCGACTACCTGATAAAATCCCTTGGGCAGATCGTACAGTCCGGCATTGCCGTTTACATCGGTCTTTACGGTTGCAAGCACCTGACCGTCGCGGCGGATTTCAAAGGTCGCGCCCTCCAGCGGCATCTTGGTTTCCTTGTCGTACTTGTAGATCTTGATGCCCGGTCGCGGAGCGTCCTTAAAGGACAGCTCGATGTCCTTGGAGTTATCCCATGCAAAAGTCTGAATATCCGAACCATCGGTAGCGTAACCCTCCGGCGCGGCAATCTCATATACCTCGAAAGAGCCGGTCGGCAGGTCGCGGCCTTGAATTTCAAACTCGCCCAGCGCGTCAGTGGTGTAGGTGTGTTTGAAATTGTTGTCGATGCCGCGCACCTCAAAGGTAGCGCCCATCAGATTGCGACCATCGGCGGACGAAATCTTGTGAACCTTAAAGGTGTGATCGTCCGAGTTGGCGAGCTTCAGCTCGACCGTCTGACCGCCCTTAGTGCCGGTATTGACCGTCTTGGACGGGAGCAGGGTGTAACCCTCCGGTGCTGCGGTTTCCTTGACGGTTACGGTGGTGTTCAGCGGCAGGTTCTCAAAGTTTGCTTCACCATTGCTGTCTGTGGTTTTCTGTGCAGTCTGAGATTTTCCTGCATTAGTATAAGTTATCTGGAAAGTACAGCCCTCCAGCGGTGCGCCGTCTTTATCGGTCTTCAGCACTTTCAGATTTGTTTTATCAGCAGTTGGCTGCGGATTGGAGCTAAACGCCAGCTTATTGCTGGACAGCTTAACCGCAGGCTCAACCAGAATGACCGGCTGGATACCGGAGCTGTTGGTAGATGCAATGTACACATTGTATCGGTCAACATTCATGCTGGTTAAGAAAGAAGTGGTCAGCTTAGTGCCTGCTGCGTCCATCTGCTCGGCAGCGGCTTTGGGAACACAGAAATAGAATACCTGTCCGTAAGCCATATCATTTCCGTTCTTATACAAGGTCTTGTCGCTGTGAACCTTGCTCAGTGTCAGTAGGCCATCACTGCCGTTCTTGTTGCCGTCATCGTCCATGATAAACGCACCGGACGGAAGATTCGATGCACGAACATAAATACGGTTGCCGCGAACGAAAGTTGCAGATGCAGCTGCCATCGGCAGAACCAGATATTCGGTACCGTCAATGGTCTTTTCGGCAAATACACCGGACTTTACGATGCCGTTCGGCAGGTCAACGGAGCCGGTCTTTGCATTGGCTGCGTTGTAGGTCGCGCTGCCGGGAGTGTAGTTAATGGTGTTGCCGACCCATGGAGCATGGCCCTTGCCGCTGCTGCCCCAAACGCCGTCAAACTCATTGCCGTATTTCAGCATTTCGATTGCCGCATACAGCGTGAGTGCTTCGGAGGTCGTAGATGCACTCAGCGTCTTGCCGGACGAACGGTAGCCGAGCGAGGTGGAACTCGGATAGGTGATACCGAACTTGCTGTTAGCCGCAATCTGTGCATCGCCCAGCGCACACCAGATAGCAGCCTGCGAAGCAGAAAAATACATATCTGCGGTAAAGTTACCGGCGTTGAGCACCTTGGAACCGCTGATAAAGGTGTTCAGTGTGTTACGACTATCGGACTTGACAACAACGCCGTACACACGCATATCCTTGACCTGCCCGGTTACGGTGTACGGCTTGCCGCCCGTACCGGGATTTCCCTTGGCGTGATCTGCGCAGTATGCGCGGATTTCCGTACCGTCCGATGCTTTGGTGAACATCGGCCATACATTACGCGGTGCACCATTCTGCTGGAACCACGCCTTGCTGACGCCCTTGTCCGCCACATTGTAGGTTTCACCGACCTTGATCTCAATGGCCGATGCCTTGTTATCTGCTTCCGCAGCGAATGCGGTAGGTACACTGACCGCCATGCTGCTGCAAAGCGTTACCGCAGACAACACGCCTGCCAAGGTGCGCTTTAAGAAGTTTTTTCTCATTTTTTCATCTCCTTCTGCAAATAAAAAAGCGATTAGGATAGAAAATCCTAATCGCTCTAAAACGATTATTAAGTTTTAATGACTAAATGTTTGGCTGCAATAAATCTGTCCATCGTCAGATACAGCAAAACCAATACCTACATGAGAATAATCGGTATTCAACAAAGTATTGCGGTGTCCCTCGGAAGCCATAAAATTATTCATCGCAATCGTCATTGGATCATACCCAATGCCGGTTAGCCGACCAGCTCCAGTAATATTTTCGCCGCCCGAAATGCGCTCAATTTCTTTGCCCATTTCTTCAGTCATAAAGAAGCTGCCATCTGGCTCCAGAACATCTTTCACATCTACGCCTTTGACCCATGCGTACATATCGTCCCACTCGCTGTGCTCAAACTTAACCGTTGCAAGGTGCTTTGCCCAAAACTGAGCAAAACTCATGCACATTTCGTCCTGCACCAGTGCCGGAGCACCGACTTTAGCGCGTTCCTCGTTGATACGCACAATCATTTCCTGCTCCCACTGACGGAGCATCGCATCGGTAACGGTCGCACCAGTCGAGGTTTGGTTATCAGATACGCTCGTATCGTCCTTGACGGTTTCGCCATTAGCTTTGCGGAGCTGCTTCGCCCAATACAGGCTGACCGGCTTATCGTCGAACGAGATCGCATCAACCGGCGCGCCGGTCATGCGCTCCAGCGCGGAGATCACATCAGCGGTGGTGGCGTTAGCCTTGCCGGTAATGGTCGGGCCGTACTTCGCAGCGATAGCAAGCAGCTTGTCCTTGTCGCTGTGGTTCTGGATCATTTCCTCGTTAAACTCGTCCATGGTGCTGTTCCACTTGGTAATGGCAGCAGCCGTAGGCGTGGAGGGTGTCGGCTTGACTTCCTCAACATAAGTACCGTTCGGGTCAATGCTGACCGCCTTGGTAGCCATGTTAAAGGATACACCGAAATTGATGGTCTTGCCAATGTCGCGCAGCTTGACATAGTTGTTGCCCTTGATTTTGTAGGCTGTCATGCTGACTTCCTGGCCGTCCACAGTGATACGCTGGTCGGTCGGCTTGGCGGTCGCGCCGGTTACGGCAGTGTCTGTAATTCCGGTCAGCTCCGGTGCAGTGCGCGTAGTGCTGATCTCGACAGTGCGCGTGTCCTCGTTCCAGTCTACGCCAAAGCCTGCCAGTTTACCAACATCGCGCAGCTTAAAATAGTTGTTGTCGTTGATGTTGTAGCCGGTCGGGTACACACGGGTAGAGCCAACATAAACAGCCTGTCCCTTAGTTCGGGTCGGCACAATGGTTAATGCGTTTGCTGCACCTGCGGTCGGCAGCGATGTTGCGATTACCGCCGCAGCAATGGCAGTTGCGAAAATCCTCTTGGTCATGGTCAGAACCTCCTCTTTAATGGTTATCAGTTTTCAAGGCGGCGCTTGATAGCGCGAACCAGCGTTACAATCCACGACACAATCACCAGTCCAACCAGAATGAAAAAGATCGTGTCAGCCAGCGTTTTGTGCGCTTCGCTCCACTCAGGGAATCGAAACACTACGATTGCCGCATACGCCATTGGAATGATAAAGCGTGTTTTGATGAGCAACAGGATCAACTGCGGGATCAGGAGCAGAAGTCCAAATCCACCGAGCATTATAGTATCTACTGCTTCAACCTCCGGTGCTCTCCATCGTACATACCTCATATAAGCCGCCTCCTTTGTTTTGCGATATGCTCTATTTCTTCAAGTATATCATATCATAATTTCCATTATTTGTCAAGTGCTATTGACGAGGTTTTTCATTTTTTTATGGTAGCACAGAGTGTGTACCATAAAACGGACTTTCTCGCTGCCGAGGTTACTTTGTTAGGTAGTCGCTTAAATTGCCATCGCCTGTACGCACCAGCGCTGGCTGGGCACATCGCGCACGCAGGTAATCAGTGTGATGAGGTTCGCATCGGACGGGTCAAGTACGCTTGTATCGGTCTTGGCAATCTTACGAACGCTGTATACCTTGTAGGTGCGCGTGCCGAAAATGGTGGTATAGGAGATCGTATCACCATTTTTCAGCGTGTGGATATTGCCGAAGTAGCCGTAGCTGCCGCGATTGTGACCACACATTGCGACATTGCCGTCCCAGCCGCTTGTACCCTCAAAGTGTGCCGCACCGAGCCGCATATTGGCAATGGTTTCGCCGTCGTATACCTTTTTGTTTACACCGATGGACGGAATAGACAGCTTACCGATACTGCCGTCCGAATACTTCATGCCGGAGGTAGAAGTATAGCCGGAACCATAGGCTGCATCTGCACCGCCGCCCGTATAACCGCCGAGCGAGTCGGTTTCCGATACAGCTCCCGTACCGGTGCTGATCTCATAGATCGGCGCGCTGGATACGGTCGTATTCTCCGCATCCGGCGGCATGATGATCTCGCCGCCGCCCGACATTGCACCATTCGAGGTGACGGTCTGACCGTAATTCGCCTGCGTGGAGTGTGGGAACATCGGCTCTACGCCCGAAATATCCGGTGTAAGCAGCTCACCCGTGCCGAGAATATCAGCCTGCGGCGAACCAAATTCCGGCGGGATAAATGCGCTGTTCTTGGAAATATCGCGATTGACACTATCCGAACCAATCGTCGTTACCGGGTCAATCGAGGTGGACTTGCCAAAGTTACCAGCCGATGCACCCGAAAAATTGTAGGTCAGGTTAGAAGCGAATGCCGGGGTACTCACCATCATCGTCAGCGCCATCGCGCTGGACAGGAGCGTCCTGCTCAGGGAATTCCGGTTCCACATCTTCCAGACCGGCGTAATCCTCGGTTTCGTCCACTGCATCGGCGCTTTCAGCAGCGATTTCATCGGTGTTGCCGAACTGCTGTTCTTCTGCCGGAGCTGCGAGTGCGGGGATACTGTGCTTACCGCCCTTGCGTTTCCTGCGGTTTCGGATCGCGGCTTTGACTTTTTCAAGCGGCCCGAAAATCTGCTGGCGCTCGCGCTCCTTTTCTTCCTCTGCTTGTCTTTCACTTTTTATCCTCTCCGTTTCATTGTTGATTTTCTCGCGGACAGCCTGCGCGCCCATCTGCATCTGCCGCATCATGCGGCGGCACATCGGAGGTCGGAACGCAAACAGGAGCATCAAGATACCAAAGACGGCACAGAGCACCCAACTGATCAACGGCGCTTTGCGTTCATCGTTCTGGTTGTCCTGCTGCTCCGGGTCGATCAGACCGGTTAAGTCCGGCGGATCTTCCTCGTGTCCCTGTTCTTCCTCCGGGATTGCCGGAATTTCTTCAATCGGTGTGCCGCTGTAAACCGCAATGTAGCGCACACCTTCGTTGTTCCGACGAGATACCTCACCGGCATAGGTAGCTGTAACTGTGTAGCCGGTCGTGCGGCTGGAAGTCGCGGTGCCGGTATAGCTTACAACAGCAGTGTAAGTGGTCTGAACTGTTCCGAAGTTATCCGCTTCAGCGTTTGCTTCTTTCCACTCAACATCGGCAAAGCGCAGGGTATGTCCGTTTTCTGTAATGCTCTTTGGGATGCTCTCCATATCCATTTCGGTCATACCGGGGTATTCACGAGTAGCGCTCAAATCGTTTGATACGCTTTCCGTGCCTGCAACCTTGGTTGATATACTGGAAATATCGAGATAGGCTGTGCCGGAATAACCGTCTGCTGTGCTGACGGATTTGCTTTTCGGCAGCAGCGACAGCACATCATTGGTGTTGCTGCTGCTGGAGCTTACCGTTACTGTTTCCGAATGGACTTTGCGTTCCATCTCCGGCAGCTCGATTTTCAGAAGATCCTCAAAGGTGTACTTGAAGCCGCCGCGCTCAAAATCCGCTTGCGGGATTTTATCCGGCGAGGTGGTTTTGCCCACATCGTAGATCTTCTTCAGCTGCAAGCCGTCCGAGCTTGTCTGCACATCACTGGGCAGCAGCTCTCCGGTGGCCGCATCGGTGCTGGCTGTCTGGTTGGTCGCTGTAACCGCCGTCCCTACGGTGCTCTGGGTTGCAGTTCCGGCAGTTGCCGCAGCAGTCGGAGTATCTGCCGCCATCGCTCCGGCCTGCATTGCGCACGCCGCTGCCAGCAGGGTGGCGGTCGCGCAAAATTTTTTGATCTTCACTTTCTCACTCCTCATTTATTTTGTCAGATCGTTGATGGAATGTTTCGGCTGGTACTGCTTGTCCTTGGTGTGCTGCGGCGTATGTGTGGCACGCGCTTTAATATCCGCAATGCGCTGCCGAATAGATACTTTTCCTTTTCCGCTTGACTTAGGTGCCGCACCCTTTCTTTCTTCAGATCTGTCCTCCGACTTGGACTGCTCCGCTTTGTCCGTTTCCTGCATCTGTTCTGGCGGCGTCAGCAAATGCTTCAATTCATCTGTGACCGCAATAAGTGCTGCCTGGCACTCATGAACATTGCCGCCGTTTGCCAGCACACCTCTCAGAGCGGTAAGCTGCGTCAGCATCATATTTGCCTGATCCTGCGTGATACCATTATTCATAGTTTGAATAGGATTGATCGTCGGACTGTTCTTCGTCATCGTCGTAGTTGTTGTTGATGCCGACCTGCTCTGCATTGTATTCTCGGATTTTTCTGATACGCTGCCGGACAGATCGGCGCTCTGTTTTTTTTCGTCGATACCCGGCAAAATCTCGATACCTGCGTCCTTGCGAATCTTATTTGCAAGCTCTGCATCTTCGGTCTTGATGACAACATTTGTAGTCGCTGGGTTCTGCGGGTCAGGGATATAGCCGCAGGCTAATTTGTGCTTCTTTGCCAGTTCGGCAAACTTCGTCAAACTGTCTGTGTTAATAGGAAATGCTGTGATCTGTTTGCCTTGCTCCAGCATTTTTGCCACATTGGTTCTTCCACCCATGTTGACTTCATTTCTCACAGCCGCGATCAGCAGCATCGCGAGGTTTACTGCTCCGGTTGCCGCGAGTTTGACTGCGGCTTCGGTCAGCATGATCTCCATGCGCAGCACTCGTTCCGCCGCTTCTGCTTCTACCGACATTTGGTTTCACTTCCTTACTATGTTCATCTTCATTTCTTTCAATACGCTGCCACTCAGTGTTTGCTGCCTCCAGCCGTTCCTCCATGGCGGGCGCGTTTTCTAAAACCGTCTTACAGGTGCGCTGCTTTTTTCGCAGCACACGCAGTTCTTCGGTCAATCCTTTGGTCTGCGCTTTGAGCGTCTGCTTATCAGCATCCGGCTTTCGACATTCTGCATACAGATGTTTTCTCCTGTCTGTCAAAACATAAATTTCATTCGATAGCGCTTGTTCATACAGGTTCACATCTGCTTTCGTGTTCAGTCGATTATCACGCAAGAAATAATACTGCTGCGAATATCGCTCCAGTTTCTTTAACTCATCGAGCATTACGCCGCGGACTGCGCGCGGTGCTTTGCGCGCGCGCACCTTACTAAGCATATAAACATAGCGCCAGTACAAGGCACGAATGCCGCGCAGCGTAAGCCGCCGATGCGGAATGATTGTCCATGGCAGCGCGTAATATTTCTTTCGGTGTTTTCTCTGCTGATATTTTTGCTGAAAGGCTCTCCGGTTTGCCGCAACTTCGCTTTTGTCGGCGGCTTCCAGCCGCTTCACAAGTTCGCGCGGTGTGTATTCCTCACCGAGCGATTTCATGCGAATAAAACGCTTACCGTTCGGCGGGCGAATGGCAGCGTACTTGCGCTTTTCATTGAACTTGATTTCGTAGCCGCGCAGCCTAAGCAGTTCCCAAAAATTATTGAGCGAATGTGACTGCTTGAGCACGACATCAATATCACGCCGGATCTCATTTCGGATTGTTGGGCGGTACTCCTGTTCGGCTTTCCATTCCGCATAGTGCTTGGCCTTGCGGGTCTTAGGATCGTCGATAACCGACAGGTGATGCGCTCGGCAAATCTCGTCTGAAATAGCGCGCAGCTTGTAGAAACTTGCCGGTGTGGATTGGAACTTGTGACCGTCCACGAACGACACTGAATTGAGGATTATGTGGTTGTGTATATGCGCATGATCTGTGTGAGTGCCTATCACAACTTCAAAATCTTCTGCGAAGCATCGCTCGATAAATTCGCACCCAACTTGGTGTGCTTCCTCCGGCGTGACTTCACCCGGCTTGAACGACTGAATGTAGTGATAGCCGAGAACTTTATCTGTTTTCTTTTCGTGCTGCTTGGTTTCCATCATCTGCTGATAGGCTTCATCGCACGCGCAAGTGAAACCGGAAGTCAGCGTGTCCTTAATTCCGAAGAAACTGTGAAAACCTTTACACGCTGTTTTTTCCGGGTTCATCACATAATTGATACGTTTATCCAACCGCGCCCGAACTACATGAATTTTCAGAACCGCCACTGTGCTAACCTTTCAACCTGCTGCTCCAATTTCTCTTGTGCATCGGAAATCTGATACAGTGTTCCCATTGAAACTTTGCCAGAAATATGGGCGAGTTTCGCCATCTGATTGATATTACGACCAACACCTCGCACCTGACGTTGAACATCTTGCATCAGCTCAGGCGGCAAAGTTTTGATTTCTCCGCTCACGATCAAAGCGCGAAAATACCCGGTCATAGTCATGCCATTGGCTTTAAGTTTTCTTCTTAACAACAGCATTTCCTGATCGCTCAAACGAACGATAATTTGATTGGTTCGCTTTCTCATGTTTGATTTTTCCTTACATATGGTCGCTTGGGGGTTTTAGGGGGTATCCCCTTAACAAGCCGGATTTTGGCTATCCAAAATCCTATGCTTGCGGGGACTTTAACCTTTAGCGCGATAAATTGCTTTCGCGCGTCCCGCGCGAGGGTGAATTTTTTCCGTTTTGCAGTTTAACACAAAGCTGATCGTTAAAATCTTTCACTTCGGGAACACAGGTTCGCACTTCAAGATTTTCTGGGAACTGCTGACGCAGCATCGTGAAAATTCTGCGCGCTGCGGTCTGTCCGGCTGCGTCGTTATCGAAACAAAGAACGACCCGCTTAAAAGAAAAATTGTTAAGCGTTCGTTCCAGCGCAACCGGCAGCTTACGCTCCGATGCCGTCACGCCGCCGAGTGCAAGATAGTTATCTTTCTTCCAATCCAGACCTCCAAACTTCCGCAGTGTTGCGACCGAAAGTGCGTCGATTGCCGCTTCACAAACGAACAAGGTTTTTCCGCTGCCGCGCAGAAAAAATCCGTAGCTTTTGTCACTGCCGGTTGCTTCCTGGCGGAAGTGCGAGTCGGTGAGCGTCCCACGCAGAAAAGCGTACCTCGCATTGTTATTTTCGTCCTTGCCAACGAACACAGCATTGTGGTGCTGTGCGTCCTCATACAGCAGGTCATACTTGATGCAGTGGTTGACGATTTCCGCTGCAATGCCGCGCGACCGATGCAAGTATGCAAACACGCGACGGTTGCCGTTATTCTTTGGCGGCAGGGCGAATGCTGTGCGCTCAGGCGGCTTTGCTTTGTGCTCTGCCTGCGTGGCAGGGATCGTCTTAAAATCTTCACCGGCCAGTGTGCGTACTGCATCCTGAAAACTCATGCCATGAACGGCTTGAAGAAAGCCGATTGCATCGCCGCCGCCCTTGTTCTGTGAGAACCAGTTCCATCGTCCATCAGCCGAGATACGCATACTGTCATGAGATTTCAGTGTCCATGACTGACCAATGCGTTTCAGCTCTCCGGGCGGCTCATACTGCTGCAAGAACTGCACAAGGTCAATGCTGCGTGCGCGTTCGATCTGCTCGTCAGTCACGCGGCGGTTCGCGTTCGTTGTCATGCGCATTTCCTCCGTCCTTAGTATCTGCTGACGGGCGCTCTGCTGCTAACAGGTCAAGCAGCGTCTGCGCATCGTCATAGGTTGGTGCAATCTCACTGATCTTTTCAAGCAGAGCGCGTTCCTGCAACTGTTTGCGCTTCTCGGTAAGCTGCGAGAGCTTCTCCTGATACGCTTTGATTTTGGTCTGCACCTTCAAAATATCAGTTTCTATGCGTTTGATCTGTTCATTGGTACTTGCCATATACAATCCCTCCTTTCTTTGTTTTCTCATGCGTCAGTATTGAGCCGCTGGCGCTCGCTGTTATCTTCCCTTTATCCTAACGGAGTTCAACTTCCGGCGCTTGCTTCACAGGAGCGCACCCATGCTGTTCGATTATCAAGGTACAGCAGAGGATCTTGTAAAGGGCAGAAAAGTTATGAATTCTAATCTCTAAAAATGCCGCTCTAAAAAAGTGCCTCTACTTATACCTAAAAAAACAGGGGTTTGTAACACTTTTTCGATGATTGTTCACAGTTTGTTTACAAAATTTCAGACTTGCTAAACACAGTGTTCAACAAAATTCGCTTTGAGAGCATAAAAAAAGGTCGAATTGCTTCGACCTTTGAAAAATTGATTTTGAACTTTTTTGACCGTTTAGAGCCATTTTTGAGAAAATGGTAAAGGTGGATTATTGGACTGGGTGAACCGTGGTTATGTCGGGTTCGTCACTGCGACCGACCAACATCGGATGTAGCCATCGCAGTACAACTTTGCGGCTTTCTGGCTTGGACTTACTGCCAGTCCAAAAGTGGTGCCAATGTCCGCGCCGGGTATGCGTGCGAACATGACCGCTGCGCCGATGACTGGTGCTGCGCTGCTGTGCTTTGGTGTTTTTCTCCTCGGCCTGCGCTCGGCGCAAGGCCGAGCCGATTGCCAGACCGGTATCATATGACTGCACCTCGCGGAACCTGTCGCGGATCGGTACAGCAGCCGAACGTGGGCGGTATGTCTGCGCCGGTGTCGATGCTATATCCGCATTAGCGGCGCAGATATATAAGTACAAATTCAGGTATCGCAAAATAGTGGTACGGTCTAAATTTACCTCATAGCCGTCCGGATGTTTTGCTCGGTTTGCCGCTTTGGTCGTTGCATTGATGCAATCGCCAACCGTCATGCCATTAAGATGTAGCGGCATAGTCAAGGTACTGAAAGTTTTGTATACCACACAAACGTAAAAGACAGGTGTTCCTTTATCCATATCTCGCACGATAAACGGGAAGAAACCGATAATCTCCGGGTCAATAACGCCGGGACAGGAGATAAAAGCACAGCGGTACGGCGGATGAAGCAGCACATCAATCGGCAGATTATCACTATCGTCCCACTCGTCAGCCTGCTGTACAAGTTCTGCGGCCAGCGTATTATCAAAACTGTACACAACCTTGCTGTGCCGCCAAAGCGCACAGCAGAAAAGTTCAAATGATGCGTGTACGATTTCCACAGGCAGAGAACCGTTCGCAACGTGTGCCTGTACAATGCTCATAGCTGCATACAGTTCCGCTTCCGCAGCCATATTGGACGGTTGGGTTGCTCGAATTTTAGCTGTCAATTCGTCTAAACTCTCCCAGCAATGCGGAATAAGGTTGCTCCATTGCCGCACCAGCGGCAATGGAGTGTTTTGCTCAGTCAACATATTGTCCCTCTCTTTCGTTATACACGCTGCTTGTCAATGGCCTGTACTTCGGCTTCGGTGTAAAAGTCAGCATCAGCCGGGATTGCAAATTCCAGTACGCCGATATGGTGACTGGTAATCAGCATCGGATACAATTCCTTATCCAGTGCTCGCGCCCACACCTGCGAAACCGGCGTTCCTGCATCTTCGCAAAGCACCTTGCGGCGCACTTCAACGGATGCACCCGGCAAGAGTGGAACACGGCTGTATACACCATCTTTCAGCCGCAGCATATTCACACCGGGCACTGACGGGGTTAAAGAGAAAAACTGAAGTTTCATGGTTGCTATCCTCCTTGTAGCTTCTGTTTATATCAGAGGGAGCGGCGGCTCCCTCTGATATACCCGATCTGTCTTGCATCAGTCCCACAGGTGGCGCTTTGTAAATGCCTTTTGTCTGTGGGACGGATCGCGGTCAGACTGCCGTGGCGTTGCCCGGTGATGTCCCAACTATCACTGCGGGAGCTTTTGCCGGGCTGGGCAGGACCGTTCACTCGTCCTCGCTTTCCTCGCCGTAATTATCCGGTACGAGGTCGAGATCGTCGTACCAGAGTTCAACGCCGTTAAGGATGTAATCCGGGTCACACGAGTTTTCGGCTTCGAGGGGCTCTGCACCTACGAGGTCGAGGGCTTCGTCGAGGGTCATGCTGTGGTTGGTAAGGATGTTGGCAATGGTTTCGCCGGTTTCATTACTGATGATTTTCATGGTTTTCCTCCTTGATTCTATGCTGTTGGTTGGTGTTCTGTATCTCTTCTATAACGCCATTTTGGCGTGTTGTCAAGAGAAATTGCGCCAAAATGGATGTTGCTTAGCGGTTATCATAAGCGCATAGAGCCTCGCACAGCTCGCGCGTCGGGCACTGAGAGCAGTCGCACTCCGATATGATAACGTTTTCGCACAGTACTATCTTTTAGCCGATACGAGTGAAATACGAAACCGTTTTACCGCGAGTTACCTTGATCTGGTTCCACGCCCAGCCGTTTTCATCGTTCGCATTGCTTTCCAGCATAAGCTGTTCGCCGCTCTGCTTCAAAAAGTGCATCTGCAACAGCAGATCGACAAGTTCGTTTGCATCAATCGTCCGAGTTCTGATCTCGCCATTCGGACAGATTGTGCGCTGCTCATACTTATGGTTCATTTTCAGACTTCCTCTCTTGATTTTAGTGCCTTACTCGGGTTATAATCAAGGTACAGCCGGAGTAAGGCTTCCGGCTGGCCTTTTGATTTTTGGCTTGCGGTGTGGCTTTGGTCGGCGTTACCGCAAGCCATTTTCATTACTTGCTGATATGCTCAATGCAAGCAATGATTTCGTCGGGCGTATGCCCCTTGGATTTCAGCCATTCGATCAGTCTGGCGATTTCCTTACAGGTCATTTCCTCCATTTTCCTCACTTCCTTCCAGATCAGAGGTTTTGCACTCCTTGCCCTACAAGTATATTATACAGGAAAAGCTGTATAATGTCAAGGAAAACATGAATGTTTTCCTGCATATTATCCACTTTTTTGTTGACATCATACAGATATTCCTGTATATTTATCGTGAGGTGATATAAATGACATTTGATGAGAAGCTACGCATGGCGTTGGCTAAGCAGAATATGTCGCAGGCAGCGCTTGCTCGCGCACTGGATACAACGCCAAACGCTTTTAACCAGCGTGTAAAAGTCGGTAAATGGAAAGAGGAAGATTATGAAAAAATTGCAAAAGCTCTTGATTGTCAGATAGAAATACGGTTTGTTTTCCCTGATGGTTCTGTAATCGAATAATGCAAACAAAAAAGACTGCTTACGCAGTCTTTTTCTTTTTTCTTTAATTGGTATATTAGCAACTGACACAATATGTTGTATTGTTGTTATCTACATATCACAGATATTGATTTTTGTTTGCTTTTACCAAAGATTTATCATATATAATGTGTTATAATTTTTTGCATACCACAATATATAGGGGATAGATATAATGAGTGCAACTATTCAACGATACCGAAAAGGACAACACTTAAAGCAAACACAACGCCTGCTGATTGAGCATCTACGCTTACAGGGTCATAGCACACGCGATATAGCAGATGTTGTTGGATGCAGCCATGTAACTGTATGCAACGAGTTAAAACGCGGTCAGTATGAACACACAAATTCCGACCTGACTACGGAAATTAGATATTCGCCGGAAATTGCAGAGCAGCGTTATCAGACTAATCTTGCAGCTAAAGGTGCACAGGTCAAGATTGGACACGATCACAAGCTCGCTAAGGCTTTGGAAACTCTGGTCATCAAAAAGAATTACTCGCCCTCGGCGGCAGTGGCCGAATTGAACAACAAAGGCTGGGATTTTGATGTGAAAATTTGTGCGCGCACCGTATACAACTATATTGATACCGGCGTTCTGAATATCAACAGAACAGATTTGCCCATGAGAGGTAGACAGAAGCGCAAATATAGACGTATCAAAACACAGAAGCGTGTATCTGCCGGAACCAGCATTGATTATCGCCCAGAGGAAGTAGATGAGCGTACAACGCTCGGCCATTGGGAGATGGATACTGTGTATACCACCACGAAAAAGGCAAAAGCCGTTCGGCTGAAACCGGCCTTACTCGTACTGACGGAGCGCCTGTCGCGCAAAGAACTCATTATCAAGATGCGCGACCGTACCTCTGCCAGCGTAGTTCGTGCGCTCAATCGTCTTGAACGCAGTATGGGTGCAAAGAAATTCACAGATACTTTCAGAACGATCACCGTAGATAACGGCAGCGAATTTGCCAATGTAGATGGCATGGAGAACTCCGGCCTGCGCAAGAGTGAGAAACGCACGAAAGTATATTACTGTCATGCCCACCATAGCTGGGAGCGTGGTTCTAATGAGAACGCTAACCGTCTAATCCGGCGATGGTTTCCAAAAGGTACTGACTTCTCCAAGGTGACGGCAGCACAGATCGCTGCTTTGCAGGACTGGATCAATAACTATCCACGCAAGGTTCTCAGTTGGGCAACCTCTAATACAGTGTACGAACTGTATATGCAGCAGCAGGAATAAGCCATCAAAATCGCATATTTTCTCATTTTAGGAGTGGCGAAAAAAGTCACTCCTTGTTGGCGTGCTTAAAATACCTCGAATTACCCTAAAAAAGTGCTTATAAAGTGTAAAAAGTAAAGGCATTGTGTATGATGTACACAATGCCTAAAAATCTTCTATCAATTTGTGTTAATTTTGCTCTTGCTACTCAGCAGTTTCGCGACAGCTCAAAAAAAGACTTTACAGCGGCAGAGGGTTGTGGTATGCTGATAATAAGTGTTTGCAGGATTTCGTGGGGACGGACGACAGGTCCGCAGGCCTGCATCATATTTTATCTCATTATGTTGAAAAAAGGCAGATGAACGTCAGATCTGTCTTTGCGGCGCTTTATACCGCGTAAATAGAGAACAAATTTCGACTGATAAAGGAAAGTGATAAAACCGTTATGAAAGAAAAACTGAAGATCATACCGCTCGGCGGTCTCAACGAGATCGGCAAGAACATGACCGTGATCGAGTACGGCGGAGATATCGTCGTCATCGACTGCGGCGTCGCGTTCCCGGACGACGACATGCTCGGCGTAGACCTCGTCATCCCGGATACGACCTACCTCAAGCGCAACATCAACAAGCTGCGCGGCTACGTCATCACGCACGGCCATGAGGACCACATTGGCGCGATCCCGTATGTTCTGCGCGAATGCAACGCGCCGATCTATGCGACCCGTCTGACCTGCGGCATCATCGAGACCAAGCTCTCCGAGCACAGGATGCCCCAGAAGGTCAAGCTCAACCACGTCCGCGCCGGTGACACGATCAGGCTCGGCTGCTTCAGGATCGAGTTCATCCACACCAACCATTCGATCGCGGATTCGGTAGCGCTCGCCATCACCACGCCTCTCGGCACCATCCTGCACACGGGCGACTTCAAGATCGACCTGACGCCGGTCTCCGGCGAGATGATCGACCTCGTGCGCATCGGCGAGCTGGGCAAGAAGGGTCTGCTCGCGCTGATGAGCGACTCGACCAACGTCGAGCGCCCGGGCTACACGCCGAGCGAGAAGATCGTCGGCAAGTCGCTCGAGAAGTTCATCCTCGAGAGCGACCAGCGCATCATCATCGCGACGTTCGCCTCCAACGTGTCCCGTCTCCAGCAGATCCTCGACATCGCGGCCCGTGCAGGCCGAAAGGTCGCGGTCTGCGGCCGAAGCATGGAGAAGATCTCTCGTGTCGCCACCGAGCTCGGCTACCTCAAGGACACCGGCAAGGTCATGATCGATATTTCCGAGATCAGGCGCTACGCGCGCAGCCAGCTGATCATCGTATCGACCGGCTCGCAGGGCGAGACCATGTCCGCGCTCTACCGCATGGCATACGGCAGCCACAAGCAGGTGGAGGTCAATGCCGGTGACCGCATCCTCATCGCGGCGTCCGCCATCCCGGGCAACGAGAAGTCCATCAACAACATGGTCAACGAGCTGTACAAGCAGGGCGCAGAGGTCATTTATGACCGCTCCGCAGCCATCCATGTTTCCGGCCACGCCTGCCAGGAGGACCTCAAGCTCATGCTCGGCCTGTGCAAGCCGAAGTATTTTATTCCGGTGCACGGCGAGTACCGTATGCTCGTGCAGCATGCCGGTCTGGCGCGCGAGATGGGCGTAAACCCGAAGAACATCCTAATCACTGAGATCGGCCGTCCGGTCGAGATCAGCGAGAATTCCGCCCGTCTGGGCAATCCGGTACCGTCCGGCCGTCTGCTTGTCGACGGTCTGGGCATCTGTGATGTCGGCACGGCCGTTCTGCGCGACAGAAAGCATCTGTCCGAGGACGGCCTGCTGATCGTCGTCGTCACGGTGGACGCGACGACCGGCGTCGTTATCGCAGGCCCGGACATCGTCTCCCGCGGCTTTGTCTACGTCAAGGAGGCCGAGGCGCTCATGGAGGAGCTGCGCACCATTTCGCAGATGGCGCTCGACCGCTGCTCGGTCGAGAACCTGCGCGACTGGAACAGCCTCAAGACCGCCATCAAGGGCGACGTCAGCGACTACCTGTTCAAAAAGACCAAGCGCAGCCCGATGGTGCTGCCCATCATTCAGGAGATCTGATTTTCTCCGTAAAAAAGAATATAACAAAACCAGGACCGGTTTCTCGTATAAGAGAGCCGGTCCCGGTTTTTGTCTGTCGATAAGCATTGTTTCAGACAATAACAGCAGCTGCGCGGCAGCGCGCATAAAATAGAAATCGCGCAGCGATTTCATAAAAACCGGGGGCGTGTACCTCGGTTTTTATACTCTAAGAGGGAGAAAGTTTCCGAATGGGAACTTTCGGACGACTCGTGTTCTGCAAAGTCAGAACACACCTGCCGGCGGAACTGTAGTTCCGAGGCAAGTCATCCTTTGTACATGCCGATTTTGCACAGCTCGCGGATCATGTCGGGGTTGGTCTGGCCGGCGACCTCAAGACGCTCGGCAGAGCCGGGATGCGCTTCGGAGAAGGTATCCCACGCGGTGACGAGGTTCGGGGTCTTTTCCACATCGAACTGACGGAGCAGCGGCTCGAAGCGCTCGACGGTCTCGCTGTAGATCGAGAGCACCTTGTACTTCTGCACGAAAAGCTCCTCCTCGGTCGTGAGCGAGCCGATGGCGAATGCGGACAGACCGTCCTGGCACAGCAGCTCGCCGTAGCCGTCGAGGATCATGGTCAGCTGCTTTTTGGTCATGCCGTCCAGATACCAAACCTCGTCGGCCTCAGCGTCGGGATGCACCGCGAGGAACAGCGGCTCGTCAAGCTCGGCGTAGAACGCATGGATGAAGTCGGAGAGCTTTTCGAAGCTCAGATTTGCGGTGATGGTGTTGCCTTCGCGCAGATACTGCTCGCTCAGCTTTTCAGGGTAGGGTACGGTAACGCCTGCTGCGGTTTGAAACATATCGGAAATCTCCTTGCTGTGATGATTTTTATAAACGAATACTGATCTCGCCGGTCGAGAGCGCGGTCTCGGCGCCGTCGGCGGTGCGGATGAGCAGATGCCCCTCGCCGTCCAGACCGACGCACTCGGCCTCGTATTTTTCGAGCGGGGAGACGACTGTGATTTTCCGGCCGATGCAGCACAGCCGCTCGCGGTACAGCGCGACAAGCTCGCCCTCGCGTCCCTGCTCGACGAGCGAGTACGCCTGCTCGAAATGCGTCAGCACCGAGGCGATGAGCGCGGCTCTGCGCGGCACCGGGCCGAAGTCCGAGATAGCCCCGGCGACGCGGCGCACCTCCTCCGGCCACGCCGGGTTGGGGCGCAGATTGATGCCGATGCCGATGATGAGCGAGGAAACCGTGCCGCTCTCGCCCTCGATGACCGCCTCGGTCAGCGTGCCGTTGAGCTTCCGGCCCTGCATGAGCACATCGTTGACCCATTTGATCTCGGGGGTAAAGCCTGCGGTGTCGGAAACGGCCTGCGTGACCGCGACCGCCGCCGCGAGCGTGGCGTACTGGATGTGCGTCAGCGGCAGCGCAGGGTGGAGCAGGATGGTGAAGTATACGCCGGTGCCGGAGGGGGAGACGAACGTGCGCCCGAGACGGCCGCGGCCGCCGGTCTGCTCCTCCGCCGCGAGCACAAAGCCGTGCGGCCGGTCGAGATACTGCTCCTTCATGACCGTGTTGGTCGAGGTGATGGAGGGCACGACGACGATTTCCCTGCCGATGCACCGGGTCTGAAGCAGCGCCCCAACGCCTGCGGCGGTCAGGCTGTCGTCATCGCAGGCGAGGCGGTAGCCCTCGCCGGGCACGCCGTCGATGGCGAGGCCGTCCGCACGCAGCGTGCTGATGGCCTTGTGCACCGCCGCACGCGACACGCCGAGCGTCTCCGCGAGCCTGCCGCCCGAAAGCCTTTCGCCGCGCGCCTGCTCGAGCGCCGCGAGCACCTTGTCCTTCACTGCCATGAGTATGTTCATCCTTTCCAAACGGATTTTCTGTCTCATCTATTGTAAACGAAAAACGAAAATAGTACAATAGATATAATAATATTAGCCTGTTGAAAAGTCAGCTTTCTATTACGTGTTTCGTGCGGCAGCACGCATTTAATAGAATTTGCGCAGCAAATTCATAATTTCCGGGGGCGTGTACCTCGGAAATTATACAAGGGAAGAAAAAATGTGCCTGAAAGGCGCGGTTTTTCTTCGGTTTCGCTCGAAAGCGTGGTTTCGAGCGAGGATCAAAGGAGAATACCGTTTTGAAGACCAAGCATGAAATACTGACCGCGCTCGCGCACAGCGGCGAGGAAAAGATCCTGCTCGCAAGCCTGCTCGACAAGGAGCAGACCTGCGAAACGCGCGGCTACGCGACCAGCACCCGCTTTCTAAGCATGAGCGAGCGGGCGCTCTGCACCGAGGCGGTGCATCAGGCCGGGGCGACCGGCTACGCGCTGTTCTGGGGCGGCTACGAGGACGCTGAGCGCGGCATTTACCTGTTTTACCCGGATTATATGGACGAGGAGAGCGCAAGGCTGTCCGCGCCGCTCGCGCTGCTGCGCGCGCACAAAAGCCGCAGCGACACGCTGACCCACCGGGACTATCTCGGCGCGCTGATGGGACTTCAGATCGACCGCAGCGTCGTGGGCGATATTCTCGTGCACGACGAGGGCGCGGACATCATCGTTCTGGAGGACGTAGCGGAGTTCATCCTGATGAATTTCGGCAAGGCGGGCCGCAAGAACCTTTCGCTGACACGCGAGGAGCTGTCCGATCTCCGGCAGGCCGTGACCGAGGAGAAGCACGGCACCGGCTCGGTCGCCTCGCCCCGCCTCGACAGCATTGCCTCCCTCATTTTCGGTCTGCCGCGAAAGGACGCACAGGCGCGCATCGAAAAGGGACTCGTGTTCGTCAACAACGCGCCCTGCCTCAAGCCGGAGCGTCAGATCGCCGAGGGCGACCGCATCACGGTGCGCGGACTGGGGCGCGCGAGGGTCGAGAGCTTCGGCGGGACCAGCCGGAAGGGCAGAATATTTTTGGATTTTGTTCGGAACATGTAATTTGGTTCGAAATATGTAAAAAACCGCCTGTTGCCAAGCGATTACCCCTATGGTATACTGGATATAACAGAAACAAACCATACCCGTTCCGCGCATGGTCTGCGGATTTTCAAAAGAGGTGTTTGTGATGAGAAAAAGACTGCTCGCCGCTCTGCTGAGCGCCGTCCTGCTGCTGACCCTTGTGCCGGCGGCCTTCGCGGCGTCCGATCTGGACGGCCACTGGGCGAAAAAATATATTGACTATCTTGCGGATGAGGACATCATCAACCCCTCCGCGACGACCGGCAAATACCAGCCGGATACAAAGGTGACCCGTGCCGAGTTCATGCGCTACATCAACCGCGCGTTCCACTTCACGGAAACGGCCTCCATCAGCTACACCGACGTGCCGAAGAGCGCGTGGTATTATGAGACCGTGTGCATCGCGCAGAAATACGGCTACATCAACGGCGTGGGCGGCGGCAGAATGGACCCGACCGGCACCGTGACGCGCGAGCAGGCCGCGACCATCATCGGCCGCCTGTACAAGGCCGACCCGGGCAATGTGTCCCCGTCGAGCCTCGACTTCAAGGACAGGGCGAAAATCTCGAGCTGGTCGGCCGGCTACATCAGAGCGGCGGTCGACAAGGGCTTCCTTGCCGGCTACAGCGACGGCACCTTCCGTCCGACCCGCGAGGTAACGCGCGGCGAGGTCGCGAAGATCATCTATTATTACCTCGGAACCTCGCTTTCGAGAGCCGGAAAGGCCTATACGGGCGCCGACCTGCGCGGGGATACGACGAACGCTACCATTTCGGAGAGCTGTACGCTGTCCGATGCGACGATCGAGGGCGATCTGTTCATCACGGAGGGCCTCGGTACGGACGCGGTAACGCTGAGCAACGTGACGGTCGAAGGAACCATCATCATTTCGGGCGGCACGGTAACAATGACAAATACGACGAGCGACCACATCATCGTGTCCTCGGCGATGGGGCGCCTGCTGCAGACCACTGCGACAGGCGCGTCGCGCTTTTCGGAGGCCGAGGTCCGCACGGCGGCGGTGCTGTACGAAAAGGTGCTGACCGAGGGCTATGACGGCTTCGAGAACGTAACGGTCAGCGGCGGGAACAAGGTCTCGCTGACGGTCGACGCGGATCTGCTGAAGCTGACCGTGAACGCCCCGGCGACCGTCACGACGACGGCGGCGGCGAAGGTGTATCATCTCCGGGCGAACAGGGCCGCGACCGTCACCGGCTACGGCTCGGTGTATCAGGCGGATGTCCGCACGGACGGCGTCAGCTTTACGAAGGACATAGCGCTCGGCGGCTATACGCTCGCGAGCGGCGTTTCGGTCTCGGTGGCGGGCGAGAACAGGACTGCGTCGAGTACGGCGGCGGTCTCGCCCTCGAGCGTCATTCTTGACCTCGGAGACGAGGAGTCGCTTGCGGACGGCGTGGAGTTTTCTCTTCCGTCCGGCGTCACGGCGGAAAAGCTGCTGCTGGACAGCAGCGAGCTGACCGGCACGGCCTTCGAGACCACGAGCCGAGGCCTCCGCGTGAAGGCGGACACGCTGAAGACGCTCTCGACCGGCAGCCATACGCTGACGTTCCGCCTGTCGGGCAGACCGCGACCGTCATGGTCTCGGCGACGCGAGAGACGGCGGCGCAGCCGGTGCAGACGGCCGCGTTCGACCGCTATTACCGCAGCACGAATTTCAGGGATATTTCGGTCAAGCTCGAGGGCGTGAACGCGAAGAGCGACATCGCAAAGGTCGTTCTGGGTCTGACACCGCTCTCGTATGAGTTCGACGAGGCCTCGCGCACGCTGACCCTGCGCCGCGCAGCGCTTGCGCAGCTCCCGAGCGGCACCTATACCGTGACCGTCGAGACGCAGAGCGGCGGCAGCGTGCAGGCGGTCGACCTGACGGTCAGCGACACGACCCCGGCAGGCGTCAATGCGCTCACGGCAGCCTATCGGAGCGCGTCTCCGGCGGCGGTGCGCTTTGCGGTGCCCATGCAGGGCAGGAGCGTGCGCAGCATCACGGTCGCGCAGGACGGCCGCGCGTATACGCTGAGCGCCGGCACGGATTACTTCGCCGCCTCGGACGGCATTTCGCTCGCGGCGAATGTGCTCGGGCGGTACGGGATCTCGGGCGCGTGCACGGTCTACACGGCGGCGCTCTCGGACAATTCCATCTGGCTGCTTGCGGCGGACTGCATCTGAAAGAGGCGGGAAGGGCGCGGTCTTTGCGCCGCTCCGCTTCCGGCAGAGAAATGTCCTTGCATTTTATACGGTTTTCGAGTAAACTATAATTTAGGAAAATAGCATGAGGAGTGTGGAGCATGGAAGCACAGAAATACAAGCGCGTACTGATCAAGATCAGCGGCGAGGCCCTTGCGGGCGACAAGCATTTCGGTCTGAACTTTGATGTGATCGGCCCGGTCTGCGACGTGATCAAGAAATGCAGCGAGGAGGGCTGTGAGATCGGCATCGTTGTCGGCGGCGGCAACTTCTGGCGCGGCGTCAAGGACGGCGGCGGCAAGATGGAGCGCACCCGCGCGGACCACATGGGCATGCTGGCAACCACCATCAACGCACTGGCTCTGCAGGATGCACTGGAGCAGCGCGGCGTGGACGTTCGCGTACAGACCGCTATCGAGATGAACAAAATCGCAGAGCCGTACATCCGCTCTCGTGCGACCCGTCATCTGGAAAAGGGCCGCGTCGTCATCTTCGGCTGCGGCACCGGCTGCCCGTTCTTCTCGACCGACACCGCAGCGGTGCTGCGTGCGGCTGAGATCGGCGCGGACGTTATCCTGCTGGCGAAGAATGTTGACGGCGTTTACGATTCCGACCCGGCGGTCAATCCGGACGCGAAGAAGTACGACCAGCTGTCCTACATGGACGTTCTGAACCAGGGCCTCGGCGTTATGGATTCGACCGCGACCTCGCTGTCGATGGACAACCATATTCCGATTCTTGTATTCGCGCTTTCCGACCCCGAAAATATTCACCGTGCCGTAAACGGCGAGAAGATCGGCACGCTCGTAGAGGAGGCAAAATAAATGAAAGAACAGCTCAAGGCCCACGAGGCAAAAATGCAGAAGACGCTCGATGTACTCGCGAAGGAGCTTGCAGCGGTCCGCGCAGGCCGTGCAAACCCGGCAGTGCTCGACAAGATCACCGTAGAGTATTACGGCGCACCGACTCCGCTCAATCAGGTCGCGGCGATCTCGACCCCTGATCCGCGCACGCTGGCAGTCCAGCCGTGGGACGGCTCGGTGCTCAAGGCGATCGAGAAGGCGATTCAGGTCTCCGATCTGGGCATCAATCCGCAGAACGACGGCAAGCAGATCCGCCTGTCCTTCCCGCCGCTGACCGAGGAGCGCCGCAAGGAGCTCATCAAGGGCGCGTCCAAGACCGGCGAGGAAGCAAAGGTTGCCCTGCGCAACATCCGCCGCGACGCGATGGACAAGTTCAAGTCCGCGCAGAAGAAGAGCGAGATCACCGAGGATGAGCTGCACGAGGGCGAAGACAAGCTGCAGAAGCTGACCGACAAGTACGTCAAGGAAGTTGACGCGATGGTCGCTAAGAAGTCCAAGGAGCTTGCAGAAGTTTAATTTCTGCAAGCTTATAGGGGGCTTCACAAGCCCCCTATATCTGAACACCGGTTCCGGGGAAACCGGCGTTCAGTACCCGAATGACGCCGCCCAAGGCGGCTGGGTCGGGGTAGCAAAACCCACGCGCATGTCGCGGGTTTTGCTGCGGCGCGAGCGCCGCTGTTGAATGCCGCCGCGGAGCGGCGGTCGTCTGCGGACGGGACCGAGATGCTCGTCATTCTTAATGAATGACTGCATCTGAGGTTGCAGTTTGCAAGCAAACTGGAATTTTATGCGCTGCAAGCAGCGCGTGCAAGCGTTTATTGGGGGCGGCGGTATTCGTCGCCCTTTTGCATGAAGTGAGGCGGATTTTCACCGCAAGAGGGACAAAAACGGGGAGGAAACAGGTTGGGACTGTTTACACGAAAAAAGAAAGAAAACGTGCAGGAAAATCGTCCGGTTCCGCAGCATATTGCGGTCATCATGGACGGCAACGGCCGGTGGGCGAAAAAGCGCGGTCTGCCGCGCAAGGCAGGCCACAAGGTCGGCGCGGAGACCTTCCGCACGATCGCGACCTACTGCAAGGACATCGGCGTGAAGTATTTTACCGTCTATGCGTTCTCTACCGAAAACTGGAAGCGGCCGCAGGACGAAGTCGACGCGCTGATGAACCTGTTCCGCGCCTATCTGAAGGAGGCGGCGGAGACCATGTTCGAGCGCGGCGTTGCCGTGCGCGTTCTGGGTGATCTGAGCGTGCTGCCGGAGGATATCCGCGCACAGATCGCGGAGGTGGACGAGATCGCAGACCGGCTCGGCCCGGATGCCGCGACCGCGTCGCTCTGCATCAACTACGGCGGCCGCGACGAGATCAAGAATGCCGTCCGCGCGATCGCGCAGCAGGTGAAAAACGGCGAAATTCAGCCGGAGGACATCACGGAGGAAACCATCGGCGCGCACCTTTACACGGCGCATATGCCCGACCCTGACCTCATCATCCGTCCCTCGGGCGAGATCCGCACGTCGAACTTCCTTCTGTGGCAGTCGGCGTACTCCGAATATTATTTCACCGATGTGCTGTGGCCGGACTTCAAAACGAGCGATCTGGACGCGGCAATCGACAATTTCAACAGCAGAAACCGCCGTTTCGGCGGCGTATAACGCGCGGAAAACCGTTTTCCGCATAGATAACCAAAACGGGTGATAGAATATGAAAGCAAGAGTGTTATTCGGCGTGTTCGGCTTTATTTTTGTGCTGCTCGCGCTGTATGTATTTCCGCCCATCGTTCTGGAGGCGGTCGTCGCGGCGCTGTGCGTCATCGCGACCTGTGAGGTGCTCGGCTCGACGAAGCTCGTGCACAACCGGCTCGAGCTGCTGCTCGCGATGCTCGTGTCGCTCGGTCTCGCGGTCGGTCATTTTACCGTGCTGCCGCTCGACCTGACCGACGTGATGCAGGGTCTTGTTCTCGTCATGCTCGTCGGCTCGTTCGCCATCGAGCTGAAATTCCACGACAGCATGAAGGTGTCGCAGGTGGCGTGGGGCTTTTTCGGCGCGCTGCTCGTGCCGTACCTGCTGCTCAGCCTGCTGCGCATTTTCCAGATGAACTACCATCACGGCCCGTTCATCGTTCTGCTGCCGCTGCTCGCGGCGTGGGGCGCGGATACCTGCGCTCTGTTCGCCGGCATGTTTTTCGGCAGACATAAGCTCGCGCCGGTCGTCAGTCCGAAAAAGACGGTCGAGGGCGCGGTCGGCGGTGTGATCGGCGGCGCGGTGCTCGTTCTGATTGCGGCGCTCATCATGAACAGCACGCTGAAGCTCGGTCTGCCGCTGTGGGCGGCGGTCGTGCTCGGCGCTGTGGGCGCGGTGCTGGGCGAGATCGGCGATCTGTCCTTTTCGATCATCAAGCGCCAGACCGGCATCAAGGACTACGGCCATATTTTCCCGGGTCACGGCGGCGTGCTCGACCGCTTCGACAGCGTGATCTTTGTCGCGCCGTTCGCGGAATTTCTGTTCCGCATCGTATTCTGACAGAGCAATCCAACCATCGCTGCATTCCGCAGTTTCAGGAGCATAGATTATGAAAAAAATAGCGATTTTAGGTTCTACGGGTTCAATCGGCACGCAGACGGTCGATATTCTGCCTTCGATCGAGGCTGAAGTCGTCGCGTTGACGACCAACCGCCGCATAGGCTTACTGGAGGAGCAGGCGCGCGCCCTGCATCCGAAAATGGTGTGCGCGTTCGACGAAAACGCGGCGAAAGAGCTTCGCGTGAAGCTCGCGGACACGGACATCGAGGTGCTGACCGGCATGGACGGTCTGATCGCCTGCGCCTCGGAAAGCGGCGCGGACATTGTTGTGACCGCCGTTGTGGGCATGGTCGGCCTGCTGCCGACGCTCGCCGCTATCAACGCCGGAAAGGACATCGCGCTCGCGAACAAGGAAACGCTCGTGTGCGCGGGCGGCATCGTCATGGATGCGGCGCGAAAAAAGGGCGTGCGCATCCTGCCGGTCGACTCCGAGCACTCGGCGATCTTTCAGTGTGTGCAGGCCGCGAACGGAAACCCGGTCTCGAAGATCCTGCTCACGGCTTCTGGCGGCCCGTTCTTCGGGAAAAAGTTCGAGGAAATGCGCGGCATGACGCGCGAGCAGGCGCTTGCGCACCCGAACTGGTCGATGGGCGCTAAGATCACCATCGACTCCGCGACCATGATGAACAAGGGACTGGAGCTGATCGAGGCGATGTGGCTGTATGACCTGCCGCCCGAGGACATCGAGATCGTCGTACATCGCGAGAGCATCGTGCACTCGGCCGTGGAATTTGCGGACGGCGCGGTCATCGCGCAGCTCGGCCTGCCGGATATGCGCCTGCCCATTCAGCTCGCGCTGACCTGGCCGGAGCGCGTGCCGTGCAAAGTGCCGCGCATGTCGATCGCAGAGGTCGCGAAGCTCACATTCTTCGCGCCGGATTACGAGGCGTTCCCGGCGCTGAATCTCGCAAAGCAGGCCGCCGCCCTCAAGGGCGACCGCGGCGCGGTGCTCAACGGTGCAAATGAAGCGGCCGTCGGTCTGTTCCTCGACGGAAGGATCGGCTTTACCGAGATCGCGGAGCGCGTTTCGCACGCACTGGACAGCATCCCGTACAGGAAGGACATCACGCTCGACGACGTGCTCGCCGCCGACAGAGCCGCACGCGAGCTCGTTCTGGGCTGAGACGGCTGACCCGGAAAGGAGACAGCTTTGCAGGTACTTTCAATTATTCTGGCCATTCTGGCCTTCGGCGTGCTGGTCATCGTGCATGAATTCGGCCATTTTATCACCGCCAAGCGCGGCGGCGTGCAGGTCAATGAATTCTGGATCGGCATGGGCCCGACCATTCTCAAGCACGAATATCACGGCACGATGTACTGCCTGAAGCTGCTGCCGGTCGGCGGCGCGTGCGTCATGGAGGGAGAGGACGGCGAAAGCGAGAGCAAGCACGCCTTCGGCAGGGCGCGCCTCCGCCGCCGCATCCTCATCGTCGCAGCAGGCGCGCTGATGAATTTTCTCATCGGCTTTGTCATCCTGCTGTTCGCGGTACAGGCGCCGACCGATAACGGCTTTATCACCACGACCGTTGCGAGCATCAGCGAGGGCAGCTCGGTGCTCGAGGGCGGCCTGCAGGAGGGCGACACGATCATCAGCATCGACGGCTTCCGACTGCTCGTGCGCAGCGATCTGAACGTCGCGATGGGCATGAGCAGCTCGACGACGCACAGCATCAAGGTGCGCCGCGGCGGCGAGACGGTCGAACTGCCGTCTGTGCCGTTCGAGGCGCGAATCGACGACGGCGAGGGCGGAAAGCTGATCGGCCTCACCTTCGGCGCGACGCCGGACACCGTGGTTTCGCGCGTGCAGTATGCGGCGCTGACCGCGCTCGATGACGCGCGTCTCGTGTGGGT
>ENA-ORLY01000598-ORLY01000598.1-human-gut-metagenome-genome-assembly--contig:-NODE-598-length-49475-cov-9.399773_pt1 | contig 49475 bp, 43 predicted proteins | sample MGYA00243071_ERZ508832 | MGnify/ENA primary metagenome ERZ508832 (study PRJEB26277, sample SAMN04329777) | human gut metagenome | biome: human-associated habitat | host: Homo sapiens | place: USA... | reverse complement strand
CCCGTTTGGTCGACACCAAGAGATTCTCTCAATCGGTTTAATCTGGTGTTTTCAAGATGTCCTTATGAGGAGTCGCCCTTTTGGTGGTCTGATTTTTTGTGGTACGGCGGTTTTGCTGCGCAAAACCGGTCGCCTGCGGGCGGGTGACTGAACGCGAGCGGGGGAACCCGTCAAAGGTTCCCCCCTCACACTCCCCCTTCCTTGCGGCATGCGGAAGTGCAGACAACAAAACCTGTGGGTAGTCACAAATGAATGAACTCCGTTTTTCGAACATTTTTTTCGAAAAACGGAGTTCTTCTTATCCGCAAAGCCTTGATCTATCAGGGCTTTTTTTGATGATGGGAGGTATGCACAGCAAAAATCCTTAAAATGCGGAATGATTATGTTTACGCAAGGGCGCTATTTGAATACGGTTTTCGTTCGTCATTTTGCCAAGGCCAGCGCATTCATGGCGCTGCGTAGGTGGATGCGCATGGCAGCTTCCGCGCCAAAAGCATCTCTCTTGCCGAGAAAATCCATCAGCAGCGCGTGGTCCCGCAGGGTGATGTCCGACAGCAACTCCTGGTGCTCATTGAGCATGATGGTCTCAGACACAGCACTGTGGATGATGGGCAAAAGTTGAAGCATAAAGCGGTTGTGGGAGGCCACAGCAATGCGCTGATGGAATTCTTGGTCGGCAGAAGTGCGGTCGGCGTGAAGCCGTATTTGCTCCTCTACCAGCTTTCCTGCTTCCATGATGGCGCCCAGTTCCTCGTCCGTGGCGCGCTGGCAGGCCATAGCTGCCAACTGTGGCTCAAACAGGAGACGGGCCTCGAATAGATCCTTCACACGGCTGCGGTTCAGATCCAATTCATCCAAGCCGAAGCTGATAAAGCTCTCCATGCTTTCGGATACGAAGGTGCCCTTGCCACGATAGACCTCCAACACGCCCTGAGAGCAAAGCACCTTGATAGCCTCCCGCAGGGTGGAACGGCTGACACCCAGCCTGTCCGACAAGATGTTTTCTCCTGGCAGCTTGTCACCGGGGCGGAACTCCTGTGTGTCCGCGATCATCTTATATAAGCTGTCCGCCACCTGATGGGGCAGGCCTTTTCTCATCATAGTGCGATCCTCCTATAGTTTCTCATGCTCCAGTATACGGACTTTCACTGCAAAAAGCAAGTCAAACTTGTGTGAATAGTATACAAGTTTGCGGCTAAAATTTCAGCGGATGCGACAAACTTCTGGAAAGGGGGCAGATCACCGTTGACAAATAGTGCAGAAGTTATTATAGTTTACTTGTCCAACAAGCAAACAAGTAAACATACATCGAGAGGTGAAAACCACAATGATAAGTGATCAAATCAAGACGGGCGTTGACCGCGCGCCCCATCGGTCGCTGCTGTACGCGCTGGGGCTGACGGAGGAGGAGCTATCCCGCCCACTGATTGCGGTGGTGTCCGCCCAGAGCGACATCATCCCGGGACATGTTCATTTGGACAAGATCGCAGAGGCGGTGAAGGCCGGTGTCTACGCGGCTGGCGGTACGCCGGTGGTGGTGCCCGCTATCGGCGTGTGCGACGGCATTGTCATGGGTCATAAGGGTATGCACTACTCCTTGGCCTCCCGCGAACTCATCGCAGATTCAGTGGAGACACTGCTGACCGCCCATTGCTTCGACGGCGCGGTGCTGATTCCCAACTGCGACAAGATCGTGCCCGGTATGCTGATGGGAGCCATCCGCGTGAACATCCCTGCGCTGGTATGTTCCGGAGGCCCCATGCTGGCGGGTCATGTCGGCGGAAAGAAGACCAGCCTGTCCCAGATGTTCGAGGCAGTGGGCGCCTATCAGGCGGGCAAGCTGGACGATGCGGGCCTTCGGAAGTGTGAGCAGTCCTCCTGCCCCTCCTGCGGTTCCTGTTCCGGCATGTTCACGGCCAACTCCATGAACTGTCTGTGCGAAGCGCTGGGCATGGCGCTGCCGGGCAACGGCAGTATCCCCGCTCCCGTCTCCGCCCGCATCCAGTTCGCCAAGCACTCCGGCATGAAGGTCATGGAGCTGGTGGAGAAAAACATCCGTCCCCGGGACATCGTAACGGCAGAAGCGTTTCATAATGCCATCACCGTAGATATGGCGCTGGGCTGTTCCACCAACACATCCCTGCATATCCCTGCCATCGCCCACGAGGCGGGGCTGACCATCGATCTGAAGCAGTTCAATGAAATCAGCGAGAAAACTCCCAACCTGTGCCATTTGGCACCGGCGGGCGAACACTTCATGGAGGAACTGGACGAGGCCGGCGGCGTGTCCGCCGTCATGAAGGAGCTGGCGGACGCGGGGCTGTTGCACACGGAGCTGCCTACCGTCACCGGCTATACCGTGGGGGAAAATATCGCCCACGCGGACAACCGCGATCCCGAGGTCATCCGCCCGCTGGACAAGCCCTATTCCGCCACCGGCGGCCTGGCGTTCCTGTTTGGTAATATCGCCCGCAATGGCTGCGTGGTGAAGCGCAGCGCCGTGGCGCCGGAGATGCGGGTACATAGCTGCACCGCCCGTGTGTTCGAGGGCGAGGAAGCAGCGGTGAAGGCCATCTTCGGCGGCGAGATCCGGAAGGGCGACATTGTGGTCATCCTGTACGAGGGTCCCAAGGGCGGTCCGGGCATGCGTGAGATGCTGGTGCCCACCTCGGCTTTGGCCGGTATGGGACTGGACAAGGACGTGGCGCTTATCACGGATGGCCGATTTTCCGGCGCATCCAGGGGTGCGTCCATCGGCCATGTGTCCCCCGAGGCAGCGGCCGGCGGCGAGATCGGCCTGCTGCGGGACGGCGACGTCATTGACATCGACATGGACAAGTACACCATCAATGCCCGCGTCACCGACGAGGAGTTTGTCCGCCGCAGAGCGGAGCAGAAGCCTCACGAGAGCTGGGTGAAGGACGGCTGGCTGGCCCGTTATCAAAGAATGGTATCTTCCGCCGACGAAGGCGCTGTGTTAAAATAAAAAGAGAAGGAGAAATGAACATGGAAAATGAAAAGAAATTCAGCCGTGCGAAAAAATGGCTTGCCATCATTGCCGGACTACTGGTCGTGTGTACTGTCCTCATGTGGGGGATTGCTACCAGTTGGGGCAGTGTGAAGATCACCCGTGTGTCTATCGCAGGCAATAACGGCACAACAATGACTGCGGTTCAATTTATTCCCAAGGGTGTCAATGCGGAGAATCCGGCTCCCGTGGTACTGACCAACCATGGAGCGAACAACAGCGCATATTCTGAGTTTGTCTACGGCTTAGAGTTTGCGCGCCGGGGCTATGTCGTGTTCTGCTGCGATCAGCCGAATTCCGGTGAAGCTCCAATCAACACCACCGACTCGTTCAGAAACATCTTTGATAGCTGGATCGATTACGCCCATTCTCAGAAGTATATCGACGGACGCGTTGTGGTGACCGGCCTGTCCCGCGGCGGCATGAATTTGAATGAATTCCTGCTGGATTCTGAGTTCAGCGCAAAGATCGATTGCGCGGTGAACATTGTCGGTGCGGGTGGCCTGCGATCTTCTACTGTGCCATTCGGAACCAACTTCTGTGCAGTGTGGGCTGCTGCGGACGGGATTGATGCCAACAGCTTCTTTGGATATGATGAAAACGGCGTCGACAAGCGTCTGCTCATGGTACGTGAGCTGTTGGGGGATGATTCCTATGAGTACGGGACGCTTCTGGGCAGCTTTGAAGATGGTACTGCTATGCAGTTCAACGCTGTGTTTGCTGTCCATCCCTTCTGCTACATTTTCGAGGGCGTGCATTCCACGATGTATGATTTCGTAGGCAAAGCCGTTCCCACGGGTACGAGCCTCGCACCGGATAACCTGGTGTACAAGACATTCCTGCTGGTCTCCTGGATCTGCTGTTTCCTGTTCATCTGCATGGGCGCGGTGTTCGCCAGCATGATGGCCTCCGCCCCCGGCTTCTGCACCTCTATGCAGACGCAACTACCCGCAGGGCAAGCTGTGGGCACCAAAAAGCGGGCGATTCGGATCGCTACGGATCTTGTTGTCCCATTTGTGTTCTACCCCATATTTGCAACGCTGGTCAGTAAGGCGACCTTCCTGAATGTCATTTTCCGGTGTACCAGCATCAATCCGATTATCGGATGGCTGCTGTTCGTTGCGATTTTCGGTGCAGCTTCTCTCTATGTCAGAACTAAGAACATCAAGAAAGAGCGTAAACTGAACGCTGCGGACCTTGGCATGGGCAACGCCAACGATGCGAAGATTATCAACTGGAATCGTGTAAAGAACGGTGCGGTGATCGGCATTATCACCACAATTGTTCTGTTTGCGTGGGTGGCTGTGGTCATTGACATTACCGGCATCAACTATTCTGCAAATGCCTTTGCGTTCTTCACCAGAATGACGCCGCAGAGGTTCCTGCGCGGTCTGCCTTATCTGGTGGTAATCTTGCCCATCGTGCTGATGATCAATATCAATATCGCAACAATTCGTCGTTTCCCTGATACCGGAAACGAGACTCGTGACACCATCCGCGACATCGTGTACAATATCCTTCTGGCCACCGTGCCGCTGATGACTATTATGTTCTGCTACTACGGCGTGGGCCTGATTCGCGGTACCGGTATCGGTCTCCTGCCAGGCGGTTGGCAGACGGCTATCAACTACACACTTGGATTCCCGTTCATGATGGGCTCCAGTGTCGGTATCAGCACGTTCCTGAACCGTAAGACCGGCAATATTTGGGCCGGTGTCTTTACGGCGACGCTGATCCTCGGACTGTTTACCATTACGGCTCCCATGATGGCAAGCTGAGTTTCATTGGCTAAAAAGTGCCTACCTCATAAAAGCAAGGCTCCCCGCTTTCTCAAGCAGGGAGCCTTGCTTTGGCGAGAAAGTAATATCAGGAAAGCCTTATTTGATCCGCCATCTCTCACTCCCCGCCGACTCCGGAGCGAACGGTTTTTATATCATACCATCTTCATCTCTGACAGAGCCTCATTTACTGGTCAGGACGCGGCGCAGCGCGCCGCGTCCTGCTATATTCTTTTCTCGGCAGGTAAAATTTGTGGATATAGCCGTACATGGCGTCTCCTCCTATTGCAATAAATTTGGACAGAAAAGCCGGACAGTCAGTCCGGCTTTCTTTCCACCTTTGGCAGCCAACACACATGCTACAACTCGGCGCACAAAGCTACTGTTATTTCGATGCTGACGATATTCATATCTCCAGCATCCCCTGCAAGCCCGCGCTGGCGGCCTTTTTGTTCTTGTCGAAGGCGTGGGTGTAGATGTCCAGCGTGGTGGAGGGCTGACTGTGGCCGAGGATGCCCGCCACCGTGGCAACATCCGTGCCGCCCGCAATCATCAGACTGGCGGCGGTGTGCCGGAGGGAATGGACGTTCAGCTCCTGCGGCAAGCCGTTTTTCTTGAGGATCAGCTTGAAGCGATAGGTGAAGGTGGTGGGCGTCATGGGGAGCTGCGCTCCTTGACGGCGGAACAGGAAGTCATCGGCGGTCAGCTGCCGCTGGTCGTAGCTTTCGGTGATGTATGCACATTCCTGCCGGTACTCCCGCAGGAGACCTTCCATCTCGGCGGAGAAGTAGACGTACCGGTCGCCGGATCGGGTCTTGGGTTCCTTGACGAAGATCTCGTCGCCGGTGATCTTCACGGCGTAGCGGTAGTGTGATCTTCTTCACTTGCGCTTTTTTCTTTCGTTTTGGTATCACAAACAACTATCACAGAACTTTGGGCAAGTCAAACGAAAAGAAAATCAAGTGAAGAAAACGAAGTAGCAGGTATCTATTTGACCGGATAGATACCTGCTACTTTGTGTAACTTATTGTTGAAAAAATGCAGAAGCTCAAAGCTCCGCACACATCAAACGAACTGCACTTGCACATGCAGGTACTCCATCAGCCGCAGCAGGTCGTTCAGTGTCAGGGCCAAGGTCTTTGTATTGGTGTTGGGATGTACCCACATGGTCAGGCCAAGCAGGTCCCTGTCGATCAGCAGGATCACGTCATGCTGATCGTTATTGACAAGTCCCAACGGCGTGACCGCGCCGTGAGTAAGTCCCAGCTTCTCCAGCAGCTCATCCTCCTTGGCAAAGGTCAGCGCGCCGCTTTTGATGGTTCGGCGCAGTGTTTTCAGGTCGGCCCGTTTCTGCGCGGGAAGGCAGTAGAGGAAGTAGTGGGTCTTATCCTTGATAAAAAGGTTTTTTACCTCCACGCCGGGCAGATCGATCTGAAGCCGCTCCGCATCCTTAATGGTATAGACAGCAGCATGGGGAACCTCCTGATAGGGGATATTCAACTGATGCAGAAGCTCATATAACGCCATAAAAAACACCTCGCTTTATTTGGCTACTGAGTATACGTTACAGCTTTTGCGCTGTCAAGAAGCTACGCATACAAAAGGACTGGTACGCGAAATGCATGCCAGTCCTTTTACTGTCCGTACATTGCTTTGAGGAGGTGCGGCAGACGGCTGGAAGAAAGAGGTACCTTTCAGGGAAGAGCCGCCTGCCGCAGATGGTCAGATGATCGAGGTGATGAAAATCACAAGAATCACAATGGGACTGATGTACTTAACAGATATCTTCAGCCAAAAACGGGTAAACTTCCCGTGCACGTTGGCGGCATCTACAAAGTTGTCCGCGCCCCAGACCCATCCTACAAAGATGGCGATGACCAGCGCGCCCAGTGTGAGAATGTAGTTGTTGGTCAGAATGTCGCAGAAGTTGAAGAAACTGCCGGCATTCAGACAGAAGATACCAATGACGATCTGGAACAGTACGGTGAACAGCAGTGCCTTCTTGCGGGTCAGCTTGAACTGATCCATCAGCATGCCCACCACCGCCTCCATGACGCCTGCGGAGGAGGTGACCGCAGCGATATAGAAACCGAAGAAGAACAGCGTGCCCATCAGGCGGCCCAGTGGCATACTGTCAAAGACCAAGGGAACCGTCAGGAATACCAGACCGACGCTGGACTGAGGCTCATAACCGGCGGAGAATAGGGCGGGGAAGATCATCATACCGGCCATCACACCGGCGGCGATCAGGGCAACGGAGATGATGATAGAGGTCTTGCCCAGATTCTGTTTTGGGTTCTTGATATAGCTGCCGAACACCATTGAGGCCAGCATACCGATACCGACGGCAAAGAATGCCTGCCCCAGGCAGTCCTGCAGGGATTTCAGCGTAAACGCCTCGGCATTGGGTTTAAATAGGAACGAAAGACCTGCCTCTGCACCGGGCATACGCAGACCGGCAATAATCAAGATGACCATAATCACGCCCAGCACCGGCAGCAGGATCTTGGTCAGGGTCTCCACGCCCTTGGCCACGCCGCCGCTGACCACCAGCACGGCAAAGGCCAGATTGATAGCGGCAAAGAGAGCCACCAGCGGATAGTTACCGGACAATTCCCCAAAGAAAGTGCCCAACTGTGCCATATCCATACCGTGGAAGGTGCCAATGGCCGTATTATAGAGGTAGCCCAGAATCCACGCGTAGATGGGGATCGTATAAGAGACAATCAGCAGGGCGGCCAGCAGGTGAGCATAACCGGCATAAGACCAGATTTTATGCTGAGGCGCCAGCGCGCGATAGGCCAATACAGCGGTTTTCTGCGTTTTGAAGCCCATGGCCGTCTCGGCAGTCAGCAGCGGAATACCAATGACCACGATAATGAGCACATAGACGATCAGAAACAGTGCGCCGCCGTTGGTGCCCAGCAGATAAGGAAAGCGCCAGATGGAGCCAACGCCCACAGCAAACCCGATGGCGGTCATGAGAAAGCCCATCAGGCTGCTGAATGCGTTTCCTCCGGAAGCTTTGTTTTCAGACATGTTCGAAAACTCCTTTTTTTCTGTGTGAGCCATGCCGCGGTGCGGCATGGCTCTTAGCTGCGGAGGGGGATGAGGGGATGTCTGCTTACTGATACAGCAGATCCTCGCAGAAGCGATAGACGTATTCCGTGGGGGTGATGCCCAGCTTGGCGGACTCATTAAGGGCCTGCTGTGCGTTGGCGGGCATGATGGCCTCCACCTTCTTGTTCAGGCTCTCGGCATCGCCGTCATACAGATATTCCTCTGCACCGCAGATCACGCCGGCGGTGTTGTGCCACCACTCCACAGTGTACAGGATGCCGCGGTCGGCAATCAGCTTGGCAAGACGGATTTCCTCCTCCTGAGAGGATGCCTTCAGACCGTTATTGGAGGAGCCGTAGATGTACTTGCAGTTCAGTTTGGCAATGGATTCATCGGTGAAGATGCCGCCGATGGCGCAGGGGCTGAGAATGTCCACATTCTGGAACAGAACCTCAGACACGGGGCAGGAGTCAATCACATAGCCCGGGTGGGCGTCGATGAAGCGCTTGACTGCCTCGGGGTTAATGTCGGCGATGGTCAGCTTGGATACGCCGCCCTCCAGCAGATGCTCGCCCATGTACCAGCCAACAGCACCCAGACCCATCAGCGCTGCGGTCTTGCCCTTGACGCTGCGGACGCCTTCCTTAAAGTTGATGGCCTCCAGCAGGGACAGATAGACACCATAGGCGGTGGGCTTTCCGGTCTCGCCGGTCTTGGTGTGAGGACCGCCGGTGAAGTTGAGGGAATAGCCCTTACTGCTCATGACATCAGACATCTCAGTGGGGAAGTTCATGTCGGGACCGGTCATATCGCGGCAGCTGTCCAGCGCAAAGGCGATAAAGCCCATGATCTCCATGTTGTCCAGATCCAGAGGGTCCATGGTCACGGTGGCCTTGCAGCCGCCGAAAGGCAGGTGGCCGGCAATGTTCTTGAAGCTCATGCCGCGGCCTAGGTTCAGACCGTCAATGATGACGTCGATCTCCGGCTCATCGTAGCTGTGGCGGCGGATACCACCGGCCATGATGGCGTGGCTCTTGTTCAGCAGGCCCAGTTTGCGGCTGTGCTCGTTCATCATATACCGAATGTCGTACTTTGCATAGTAGTAAATGTCAATACCGAAGTGCTTTCCGGCGCGGAGCAGATCCAGAACCTCTTCCAGATACTCCTTCTGGCCGTACTTTTCAAACAGCGCCCAGGTCTCCTTGGTGTTGTAGTACTTGGCGTCTTCGGTAAAGATACCGTCAATGCACCAGCTGTGGTTATAGGTGGTAAAGTCGAAATCAGGCTCCCATTCTTTAGCAGCGTACAGACGGACGGCGCCAGTCTTGAAGTCATAACGGATGCGCATGGTGGTCAAGCCCTCTTCACGCAGGGGGATAAACAGACTCTTTGCCATAATTTAGCTCTCCTTTTCAAATTATTCGTGCGCCGTGCGTCGCGCACCGTGCACGATTTATAGGGTTAGTGTAAGAGAAGCGCAGTCATTTGTCAACCTTCTGAAATGCTTTTTGGTATTTGAGACAAGAAACGATGGCTATTGCTGTGGAAAGTGCTAATGTGCAGAGAGAAATGACGAACGCTGGAGCCAAATTGATTGACAATGGAAGAACAGGGGGCTTATAATGATAAAAATTTTGTGCGAGGTTATCAATATGATTCAACGTGGCGATACATTGAAAGAGCAGGCATACACGCTGATCCGGGAGAAGATCATGCATCAGGAGCTGCCGTTTGGCGCAAGGCTGAACATTGCCAATCTGGCGCGGGAGTTTCAGATCAGCAACAGCCCGATCCGTGAGGCGGTCTCCCAGCTGGAGAACGATGGCTTGGTGGAGTGTCTGCCCAACGCGGGATTCCGTGTTCTGACGCTTGATAAAACCTCCTTCGGTACATTGACGCAGACAATTCAGGTGCTGCTGGCAGGGTGCTATGATGACTGCGTGAGGTACGCCCGGCTGGAGCTGCTGACGGCGCTGTTGTCTGATCGGCTGATAAAGCAGCAGACGGCATTTCAGGAGACGGCTCCCTATGATTATGCCTGTACGGCAATTGATTTTGACCGGAGCTTCGTCGATGCCTGCGATAATGCCATGCTGACGCGCATGTTTAGCAGCAAGTTTGATCTGCTGGCACTTTATACGCTGTATGTTTACGGTGATAGCCCGGAGCGGGTGCGGGATAATTTACAGGAGCACGAGCGGATCCTTACCGCCGTTCAGAAGCGCGAGCATGACAGCGTGTTGGAATTGATTGCCGCGCATTATGCAAAGGCGGATCTGGTTACGCTATAACGGATATATTTTCTTATGAGAGATTGGCCGCAACCTCTGCTATGGAGGCTGCGGCCTTTTCTCTTTCTAAGGCGCGAAAACCTCTGTTTTTCCTCTCAGAGCGCCGCTTGAAAGGCGGCGTGGGTGTTTTCCCATGGGAAGCGTCCGGGAGGCAGGACGGAGGCTTTTTGCGTCAAAATCAGCACTTTTCAAAACCGGAGGAAGGAGGCGCCGGATATGGCAGTTTTCCACATCGAAAAGACCGGAGATTACACGGTCATGTCCAACTACCACCTGCGGGACAGCGGCGGGGCCCGGGAACTGGAGGCGCACGGCTATCTCGTCCGGGTGCGCGTTCGCAACGAGAACGGACAGCTTGGCGCCATCGAGTACACCATTTTGGAGCTGCCGAAGGAGCCGGCGCAGAAACCTGTACCTGTACGGGAAAATCCAATACAGGTGAAGCCAATGTTGGATGCCTCATGAAATGCTGACATGTACAGCAGTTTGTTATGCAGTGGGTCTCATCCTTTGGGATGATTTACATTTCGAAACAGACTCGTATAATATAACTTAAGATAAGTGGCGAAAGGCTTATGACAATCTCGCTCTGTACCAAGGGGAGGGAAGAAATGACCGAAAATATCATCATAAAACCCTCCGTTCAGAAACGGTTTGACAGCTTCATGGCACACGGCAGAGTCCTCTTTTTCAGCGCGCCCTGCGGCTTTGGAAAGACCGTACTGGCGGACGCGCTGCTGCGCGGGCGGAACGTGCTGCGGCAAGGTGCGGCGGATCCAGACTGCACGATCCCACCGTCAGCGCAGGATTGGGACATTCTGCTGATCGACGATCTTCAGCTCATGCAGGAGGAAGCCGGGCAGCAGGCTCTTTGCGAATTGATTCGCTCAAGTCCGGAGCGCCGTTTCGTGCTGCTCTCGCGCGGTGTGCCGCCCGGCTGCCTGACGGCGTTTCAGTACACGGGGCTGATGACGGTGCTGGAGGCCGACGACCTGCTTTTTGACGCGGACGATGTGCGGCGACTGTTTCAGCTTTCGGGAGCAAATGTAACAGATAGCGAGATCGACGGAATTTTGAAAGAATCCGTGGGCTATCCGCTGGGTGTGGCCATCACGGCGCGGTGCATGTCCCCGGACAAGCCGTGGACGCCGGAGCTGGTGGCGCGGGTGTTCCACGAGGTGTTCCTCTACTTTGAGACCGCCATCTACCGGCGCTTTGACCTGCCGGTGCGGCGCTTCCTGTTGGAGCTGGCCCCCTTTGAAAGTTTTGACCTGGAAATGGCGCGGATGGTCAGCGGCGATCCCCGTGCCGGCGAACGGCTGGACTGGCTTCTTCGATACACCACTATGCTGCGCTACGACGACTGCCAGCGCTTCCACTTCTGGTCGGGTTTCCGGGCTTTTCTCCTCTGGGAGATGGAACGGGAGTATACCGAGGAAAAGCGCAAAGCGCTCATCAGCCGGGGCGGGCTGTACTATGAGCTGAAGGAGGACTACGCCCACGCCCTGGAATGCTACACCAGCGGCGGTGACCATTCCAAGGTCTCCGAGTTGCTGGTGCGCAACGCTGAGCTGCACCCCGGCATGGGGCACTATGCCGAGATGGAAAAATACTACCGCAGCCTGCCGGAGGCGGAAATTCTCGCCTCTCCCTCACTGATGCAGGGCATGAGCATGCTCTGCGCGCTGGCGATGGACTACGAAGGCTCGGAGCGTTGGTACGGCGAGCTGCAAGCATTTGCCGAGCGCTGCGGCAGGCAGGACGCCGCCGGAAAGCAGGCCCGCAGCCGCCTTGCATGGCTGGATATTTCTCTCCCCCAGCGGGGCGTGAACGGTCTGACGGAAACCATTCCCGCCGTGTTCCGGCTGCTGATGAACAAGGAAGTGACGCTGCCGTCCTTCTCCGTCACAAGCGCGCTGCCCAGCATCATGAACGGCGGCAAGGACTTTTCCGCATGGAGCAAAAAGGACGACCTGCTCTACAAAACCCTCCGTCTCCCCGTGGAGGCGGTGCTGGGGCGGGACGGCGTGGGTCTTGCGGACTGCGCCATCGCCGAGAGCAAGTTTGAAAAGGGGGAGGACGTGGCCGGTCGGATGCTGTCCCTTCTCCCACAGCTGAACGAGGTCCGCAACCGCGGCACGCCGGACATGGAGTTCGCCGTCAGTGGACTGCTGGCCCGCAGCCAGCTGGCAAGCGGACAGCCCGCCGACGCGCGGCGCACCATCGAGGTGCTCCGTGAATGCTTTGCCGAGCGCGGTTTGACACGCTTTCTGCCCAATATGGACGCCATGCTCTGCCGTATTGACATGCACACCGGCGACCTTGACGCGGCGGACGCGTGGTATCGGGAAAAAGCCCCGCGGGAGCCGACGCACCTGAACGTCATGCGGCGCTACCAGTATCTCACCCAGGCCATGGTGGAGCTGGAGGACGGCAGGCCGGACACGGTGCAGCTGACGCTTGCCCCGCTGGAGCCGTACGTCCAAAACTGCGCCCGCATCATCGACGGCATTCACCTGAATGTCCTGACTGCCATTGCCCTGTACCGCAAGAAGGACGAGGGGTGGCGCGAGCGATTGACGGCGGCGCTGGATGCGGCGGCGGAGTACCGCTTCATCCGCACCGTCAGCGTATACGGCACGGCGGTGCTGCCGCTGCTGGAAGCGCTGGACTGGGACGGCGACAAAGCATGGCGCAAGCGGCTGATGGCGGCGGTGCGGACGCAGGCGGCGTTCTACCCGCATTTCCTCGAACCCCGCCTTGCCCCCGGCGAGGAGCTGACGCCCACGGAGCTGCAAATTCTCCATCTGCTCTGCGCGGACAAGTCCAACGCCGAGATCGCGCAGATCATGGACGTGAAGCTACCGACCGTGAAGACCCACGTCAGCCACATCCTCGACAAGCTGGACGTGAAGCGCCGGGCGGAGGCCAAGACCGCCGCAAAGAAGCTGCGGCTCGTTCCGGATGATCTGTAAATGCTATGCCTGTGCCTGAACGGGCTGGATATAAACCCTATACACATATCCTAAAGGAGGATCTTATGAAAAAACGAGTATTGAGCCTGCTGATGGCGCTGACGCTCTGTCTGACGACGCTGCCCACGGCAGTCTTCGCCGACGTCACGGAGAACGGCGAAGGAAGCGGCGGGACGCACTACGTCGCGGAGAGCGGCGGGACGCAGTATGAAACGGTGCAGGAAATCTTGAACAATATGGAGGAAGGCGAGATCACGCTGCTCGACAGCGTCACGGAAGATCTCACCGTCTACGCCGCGACGACCATCCACATGAACGGGCACAGCATCACCGGCAATATTGATGCCACGGACAGTCTGACGCTGAACGGCGGCACGGTCGATGGTACTGTGAAGGTAGGCGGCGGCACGCTCAACATGACCGCGCCCGCCGAAGCGGAAGCGGCCATTACCGGCGGGCTGAACGTGGTTTCCGGCTCTGCTTCTGTCAGCGGCGCGAAGGTCGGCGTGAAGGGCACGCTGTACTTCGATGGCAAGGATATGCTGATCTCCGGCGCAGTGAAGGCGGTCGAGCTGGATAGCGCGGCAGAGCCTGCCGCCAAAACGCTCTACGGCTCCGCCACAGTGAACGGCGATACCGCTGCGGAAGCTGGCTTTGACACCGATACCTATAAAGTAGGCGGCGAAATCGCAAAGAAGCTGACCAACAAACAGGTGGGCAGCACCACACCCGCAGCGCCGAGCCTGACGCTGACCGAAACGAGCAAGAGCCTTACCGCGGGCAAGACCGCCGTGTTCACTGCCAATTATACCGGCACGGACACGCTGAACGCCTATGTTCAAGGCAACGCGGTCAATGGCTACTTTACCATCAGCCAGAAGAACAACGGCGACGGCACTTATACCGTCTCCGTCAAGATCGATGAGGAAACGCCCGGTGGCACGTACACGCTGTTCGTTCACGAGGTGGGGAACACCTCCGTGCAGGCAAGCGCCACCATCACCGTCACCGGCTTGCCGGATGCAGCCGAGGTGAACGGCAAACAGTACAAGTCTCTCCCCAGGACGCTGAATGCGGCACGGGACGGCGACACCGTCAAGCTGCTGGCCAACCATGTGACGGATGCAGACGCCCTCAATGCGCTCGGTGAAGATTTTACGTTCGAACAGTATGCTTCCATCGTACCCGTTGTCACCAAAACCTTGACGCTCGATCTGAACCACAAGACGGTCGACTACCTCGAGGTTGGATTCTCAGAGACGAACGAGGAAACGCAGAAAAAAGAAACTCTCGCGACAGGCAACCTGACTGTTACAGGCGAGGCCGCTTACGGCAGAATTTCAAATCTCATGTTCATGGCCGGCGCACTGGACATCCGGAGCGGCGAGATCGGCGGTTCAGGATGCGCGGGACTTTTCTGCGACGCGAACAGTGGCTCTGTGACCGTCAGCAACGGCACGGTGTATGGCCTCACCGTATTTGAGGGTGCTTCCGTCACCGTCAATGGCGGCTCCAAACACGCGGGTGAATGGGTTGTCGCTTCCGGCGCTGCGCTGAACATTACGGACGGCACGTTTGGCGATGTGCAGTTCACGCGCAACGGAACCATCGCCATCAGCGGCGGCACGTTCCAAAGCATTAAGAGCTACATCGCAGAAGAGCTGCAGCCGCTCATGTCCCTGTTGGATACGCAGAAGGTGTACGCTTTCTACAAGGGCGACGACGTGCAGGACGGCAATGCAACGGAGCTGGCCGACGTAACCGTCAAGGAGCACACCCACGCCATGGTGAACAACAAGTGCGCCTGCGGTCTGTCCTGCACCCACACGAACACCGAGGGCGCGAGCACCATCGGTAAAGACGGCAAGTGCACGGCCTGCGGGACACAGTTCGCGGCTGGCATCGGCGAAACCTATTATACCGATGTGCCGTCCGCGCTGAATGCGGCAGCTGACGGTCAGACCGTCAAGCTGCTGGCAAACGAGGCGCTGCCCAGCGATACATATGTCAGCAAGACCCTCACACTGGATTTGGACGGACACAGTCTGGATGGATACAGCTTGAATGTGGGCGGCCTTACGGCCACGAGCCAAGTTCGTACCGGTAAACTGACGGTCGTTGACAGTAGTGGCGGCAACGGCGCGGTGGGTGTGACCGTGCGGGATGGAGGCAAGGTGGAGTTCCGTGGTAGCATAGCAACATCTTGTCTCCGGCTTCAGGTCTACGGGGGAGATGTCAAATTCTACGGCGGCAATATCCGTAGCTTTGACCTATATAATAGCGTCACATATGCGGACTTTCTACCGGAAGGGTACTGCTACTATAATTATAGTGGCAGTGGTTCTGACCTGGGAAGCATAGTAACAGCGGCAGATGTGGCCAACGCGGTAAATGTGGGGCGCTATCTCGCTGTCGCACCTTGCAGCCACGGCGGCGCGAACGGCTTTGATGGCACCAACTGTCCCTACTGCAACGCGCCCGCGGTGGCTGAAACAGCCTTGAACAATGGCGAGGGCAGCAGACTGCTGCGGAGATTTGCCAATTTACAAACGGCCATTGATGCAGACAGAGACGGTGGCGTGACCCTTCAGCTGCTGGCCGACGTGACCGGCGATTATACCATCAACGGCACGCAGGACACGGGACTTGACCTGAACGGCCACTCCATCAAGGGCACGGTGACGGTCAAAGCGGCTGCGGGCAGCAACACCACCACCTTGAGCAACACAAAAAACACGACCACAGCCAGCATTGATAAGGTCGTTGCCTACAAGGGTGCAAAACTCGCCGGGTCGAAATATCCCGCCGTGATCGGCGAATTGACGTTGGCAGAGGGCGCGACGTGGAAAAATATTCTGAATGACACAGCACTTGGATACAAGGTGCTCAACGCGGACGGCACCCACAAGTGGTATGCCCGGGATGATGTCAAAGGCTCGCAGTTGAACAATGTTATCATCAATAGACTGCCCATCACCTCCAAGACCCTGTCTCTGAAGGTCGCTGGCAAGAACCTGCCCGGCAACTCGCCGAAGGTGGAGCGCGGCACGACCGTCCAGCTCTGCGCCAGCTGCAATGCGAAGGACGTGACGGTGGAATTCTCCATCCTGAAGAAGGGCGAAACAACGCCCATCACCTTGACGAAGCCGAGCTATGCCGATAGGAAGTATACAAAAGATTACTCCTTCGATACGATCGGAGAATACACCATCTATTTCACCGCCACCAAGGACGGCTATTCGGTGACGAGCAGTCACAAACAGCTGACCGTCACCAAGGCCGCCATCCCGACCAGCGCGATCACCGCGCCTGCGGCAAACGCCCTGACCTACAACGGCAGTGAGCAGCTACTCGTCACGAAGGGCAGCGTGGACGCGAAGTACGGCGAGATGCAGTACCGTCTGGGCACGAGCGGCGGCTTCAGCACTGCCACTCCCACCGCTGCCGATGCCGGAACGTACACGGTCTATTACAAAGTCGTAGGAGCTGAGGGCTACAATGACACCGCTGCTAAGTCCATAAAAGTAACCGTCAGCCCGGTGAAGATCAAAGGCATCTGCAACGTCACTTCCGTCTCCAAGACCTACGACGGCAGCGCAAGCGTTACGCTTCCCAAGGCCAATCTGGCGTTCCTCGACGCTGCGGGCAACATGATTTCCTTCCCCGAGAGCGCTTATACGATCACGGACGCCCGCTTTACCACGCGGCAGGATGACTTTGCCTATGAGGATTCGCCGGACGCCGGCACGAAAGAGACCATTTCCTTCACTCTGACGCTCACAGATTCCAACTACGTGTTCGAGGGCGAGGCGGCGAACGTCAGATCGGACAACTTCAATTTCACCTCCAATGATGACCGCTTCAAGATCGATCAGGCCACTGTGACCCCGGCTGAGATCACGCTGTTTGTTTACAACGACGTGGCAAAGACTTACACGCTCGATCTGGCCACGCTCCTGCCGGAGCTGACTCCGGGCTGCGACTACGGCAAAATCAAGTATCGAGGGTGTGATTACCATTTTACGGATAGCACCTACCTCGACAGTAACAACGGTATGTTCGTGTCAAACGAGGGCATTTTGACTCTGCCCATCGTGGCCGCGCACTCCGCAGATGTGAACAAGCAGATCGGCACGATAACCGCCCCGGTTGTAACCGCGAACTATCAGCAGTTTGAGCTGACCATCAAGGTCGTTATTGGCGAGAAGATCACGCCCGTAAAGTCAGATGACTTCAAAATCAGCGCGACGGGCATCACCTACCGCCAGACATTGGAAAACAGCACGCTCGCCGTCGAGGGCACGATGAAAGACCCCACCACAGGAAAAGAGGTCCCGGGCACCTTCGCGTGGCTGAATAAATACGACAGACCCATTAACACCGGCGATGTGTACTTCGATTGGACATTCACCCCGGCGGAAGGCTACGAGGAATACGCAGCCGTAACCGACATCGTGAAAGTCCCCGTTGCCCCCAAATCCATCGAGGGCGCAGCCATCACGCTGGAAGCTGCCAGCCTCGAGTACAACGCGGCGGAGCAATCGCCGAAGATCACCGGCGTGACGCTGGAGGACTGGGATGAAACAAGAATCACCTATGTTATCAAAAGCGGCGGCTCGGCCACCGATGTCAGCGACAGAATTCCCCTGACCATCGAAGGTACCGGCAACTACACCGGCACGGCCACGGTCGAGTGGAAGATCACGCCAAAAACCGTGACGCCCACGATGAAAGTCGCATCCTGCACCTACACCGGCGACGCGCTGGAGCCGGCCGTGACCCTCGAGGACGGAGATGCGGTCATTCCGGAGGGAGAATACACGGTAGAGTATTCCAACAACACCAACGCCGGTACCGGCCGGGTGACCATCAAGGACGTTGAAGGCGGCAACTACGTTATTCAGGGAAGCACCCAGGACTTCCCCATCAACAAGGCCGACGCGCCCACGAATATCCAAAACGGCACACTGAATGTGATCAACGGCACATATCTGACGTACACCTATGACTTCCAGCAGCTACTGCCCGCCGCGCCCCATGGAGATTACGGCACCGTGCGCTACGATTTGGGGAATCGGCAGACTGCTATCAACTTCACCGCTCATGGATATTATATCGACCCGGAGATAGCGGAATTTGAGGGGAGCAAGCTGACTTTGGTAGGTCTCTATGCGAAAGATGGAACAGCGACCGGCCAGATCGGCACCGCCACGGTGAAGGTCACCACCACCAACTACAAGGACTTTAAACTGACGCTCGTCCTCAACGCGATAAACCGGATCACGCCCGTGGCGGATGGCAGCATCACCGCAAGCAAAATCACCTACGGTCAGACGTTGAGCGAGAGCCGGATTTCGGGCACGATGAAGGACCCCACCACCGACGCAGCGGTTGAAGGGACGTTCGCGTGGCAGCTGCCGGACGATACGATCCTGGATGCGAGTACGCTTGGCCATGATATCGGATGGAAGTTCACCCCGAAGGATGGAAATGCCTATACGGAAGTGACCGGCACCGCAACGGTCAAGGTCGACAAGGCCCAACAGTACGGCAAGGTCAGCATGAAATTCTACATTTACGGCGAGACGCCCAGCACGCCCAGCCTGACAGACCGGACGGGTGACGGAAGCGTGACCTACTACTATAACACCACCAATTCCAACAGCGGCGGCACAGAGTGGAAGAACATTCAGCCGGACACGCTGAGCGCCGGAACCCGCTACTATATGTACGCAGAGCTTGGCGAGACGGAGAACTACGAGTCGTTCACCACGGATTGTGTGAAGTTTTGGGTAATGAAGGCGATACCGACCTGCACGAAACCCACCGGCCTGACAGCCAAATACGGCCAGAAACTCAGCCAGATCGCTCTGCCCAATCCGGAGGGAAATACACCCGGCACATGGCGCTGGCAAGAACCGGAGACGGTGCTGGATCAACTGGGTACCCGAAGCTTCTATGCTGATTTCAAGCCCGACAATGAGACCTATAGCGAAGTGCTCAACGTCGCCATTGACGTGACCGTCGGACCGGCGGATGGCGGCAGCCTCAAAACGGTCGAGCTGGCGCAGAAGTACACGGACACCTCGGAGCACACCTACAAACCAGACTGGTCGGGGCTTCCCGGCGGACAAACGTGGCGCTATAACAGCGAATACAGCGTCAGCACCGGCTCGAATGTCGCACTTACCAAGCAAGATTTCGCAGCGGACGGCAGTTTGCTGACCTACGCGATTTCCGGCGGCAAGGCCGGTGACAAGATCACCCTCACCCTCAAGGCGTCCTGCGACAATTATAAGGATTTCGCCATCACGCTGAACATCACCCTGACAGAAAAGGACGATCAGAAGGCGTTGACCATCACCGGCAACACTTCCGTAATCTATGGTGAAAAGCTGACGCTGACCACCAGCGGCGGCAACGGCACAGGCGCTGTGACCTACCGCATTGACACTGCGCACAGCACCGGCGAAGCGGCCATCGATCCCGAAACCGGCGTTCTGACTCCGGTCAGGGTCGGCTCTGTGAGTGTCATCGCGACTAAGGCGGGAGACAACGACTACAACGATGTCACCAGCGCTCCCTTCGTGCTCATGATCAAACCGGCCACGCCTACCGGCGAGCCGAACTACACCAAGATCACCACCGGCGGCAAGACGCTGAAGGACGCGGCGCTGACCACCGAGGGAAGCACGCTGAATCCCAATGACGGCAAGCTGGAATGGCTGGATGACAAGGGCAATGCTCTGCCCGACGATACCAGGGTCAAAGCCAACACGACCTACAAGTGGCGCTTTACGCCCACGGACACCAACTACACGACCCTGACCGGCGAGATCGAGCTGCTGTATCACAAGTCCAACGGTGGTGGCGGCAGCGGCTACAGCTACTACACCATCGAGGCAACCGCCGGGGCTGGCGGCTCTATCTCTCCCTCCGGCAGCGTCAGCGTCCGCGAGGGCAGAGATCAGACCTTCACCATCACCCCGGATAAGGGCTATGCCGTCTCCAATGTCAAGATCGACGGCAAGAGCATCGGCGCGGTAAAGTCCTACACCTTTGAGAATGTCAGCAGAACCCATACCATCGAGGCCATCTTCGTCAAGGGCACTGCCAGCGCCCGCACTGGAGACAGCAGCGATCTTCCGCTGTGGAGCACCCTGCTGCTGGCAAGTACCCTTACGCTGGCCGGCGCTGTCCACTATAAGAGAAAACGCGCACGGTAATCGCCTTATCATGCCTTAAAGGCCAACAAACAGCTCAGCTTCCGGGTATTTGGCTGGAAGCTGAGCTGTTCCCTTTTCGCTGCAAGAAGCAATCAATGGCATTTTATGGTAGACGGTTGCAACGGCTTCATCATGCTGGACAAGAACGACAGTCCGAAGGTCGCTTTGCACATCGAGAATGAAATGCGCTGGGCAAAGAAGTATCAAAAGCTGCATCCGGACAAGCCTCTGCCGCACATCACGCCTTATGTGTTCCGGCATACCTGCTGCACGAACATAAATTTTATCCTTTTGGGAATTGCGGAATTCATGCTGGCGGGTATATTGGCCGCGGGAACATTTGCCCTGGTATTGGGGTCAAAAGACACAGAAGAGTTTGTTGATAAGACAATCTCCAATCGTCATGAGAAACATGTAATTCGATTTATCGGACGGACGGGGTGCAGGAAACGGCATAAGAATAATGTGAAAGGAGTTGGCCTTATAACGAGGCTGCCTGTTTTCTTTTGTGCCTGCCGCAGCCAGTTCCATGTGGGGTTCAGTGGTGTGAGACGGAGAATTTGAAGCAGGGGACGGGGCAGCGCACAACGGCGCAGAGAACATGGTGGGAGGCGCGGGCGCTGGCAGATCGGTTTATTTGTGAAACAGCGGCACTTGTCCGCGTTTATGAGGTACTCAGCGGACCCCAACCAAATTTTTTTAATTCCAAATGCAATAAAACGCCCTTTCCGTGCATTACACGGATGACAGGAGAAAAAAGCCCATGCTCAGTATGCTGATGACAACCGAATATGCGCCGGCGGAGGATCGACACGAGCTGCAGCAGTTGTTGCTCCGCATTGCCGGTGGGGAGCGTGACGCGCTGGCGGCGCTGTATCAGCGCACGCGGACGGCGGTGTACGGCTTAGCGCTGTCCTACCTCAAAAACGCGCAGGATGCGCAGGATCTCACACAGGACGTCTATGTGCAGGTGTGGGACTGCGCGGCGCAGTACCGTCCCATCGGCTCGCCCATGGGTTGGCTGCTGACTGTGTGCCGCAGCCTGTGCCTGATGCGCCTGCGGCGGGAGGAACGCCATGCCGCCCTCAGCGAGGAGGAATGGGACGCCATTCCCGCGCGGGAGTGCGGACTGGACGCCGATGAGCGCGCACTGCTGCAAGGTGCGTTGGCTGTGCTTGGCGAGGAGGAGCGACGCATTGTGCTGCTCCACGCGGTCACGGGCATGAAGCACCGGGAGATCGCGGCGCTGCTGGAGCTGCCGCTTCCCACCGTCCTGTCGAAATATCACAGAGCATTGAAAAAGATGCGCAGCTGTCTGGAAGGAGATGACGCCCGATGACCAATGAGAAGCTGGAGCAGAGGCTGGCTGCGGCGCTTGAAAAGACTGCGCCGGACGATGTGAGCGGCGTTCTCTCCCGCTGTGAAGCGCGGAAAGGAACGGTAATTCCCATGACAACAAAGAAAACGGTAAATCGAAAATGGACAACGCTGGTAGCTGCCTGCCTTGCGGTGATGCTGCTGTGCGGCGGAGGCGTGCTCTATCAGCAGGCGCATGCGGTGGCGTCCGTGGTGTCGCTGGATGTGAACCCCAGCATCGAACTGAAGGTGAATCGGAGCGAAAAGGTACTGGCCTGCGCGCCGCTCAACGAGGATGCAAAAGCCATCTTGGCGGATATGAGTAATGGGGCTGACCTCAAGGGCGCAAAGCTGGATGTGGCGGTGAACGCCATCGTGGGCAGTCTCGTGCGAAACGGCTATCTCGACAGTATTTCCTCCGCCATCATGATCTCGGTGGAGGACAAGGATGCAGCCCGTGCGGAAAAGCTCCAGCGTGAGCTGACCAGCGCCGTGGACGGCGTGCTGCAGACCAGCGAAGCGAAGGCCGCCGTCCTGACGCAGACGCTGACGCAGGACGCGACGCGGGAGCAGCAGGCCCGGGAAAACAACATTTCCACCGGCAAGGCGGCGCTGGTGAACCGCGTCCTCGCCATCAACCCGTCGCTGAAGTTTGACGCGCTGGCGAAGCTCTCGGTGGAGGAGCTGAAGGACCTTGCGGAAGCGGGCGCGCCCGCCATGCCCATCGGCAGGGATGCCGCCGCTTACGCTGCGGAGCAGTATGCCGGGACAGCGGCGTTGGACTCCGTCACAGCGGAGGTCGATTCCGAACTGGACGAATCCCCCGCGCACTACGAGGTGGAGCTGCACACGGCATGGGGCGAGTTTGAGTACCTGGTGGACGCCTACACGGGGAAAGTGCTCAGCGGGCAGAAGGACTTGCTGGCCACAGCTCCCGCAGGGGATGAGACGGCAAAGCCCACTGCACCGTCCGGCGGTGCGGACATCGGCCATGCCAAGGCAAAGTCCATCGCCCTGAACCACGCGGGCGTGAGTGAAAATGAAGCGTATGACATGGAGATCGAACTGGACGACGAGGACGGCACGCTCGTCTATGAGGTCGAGTTCAAGTCCGGCGGCATGGAGTACAGCTACGAGATCAACGCCGCCACCGGCGCCATTCTCAAGCACGAGACAGAGATAGATGATTGATGCGAAAGCTGAAAGTATGCGGCGCAGGCGTACTTGCAGGGCAGAGTAATATTTAGAAGCGCAGAAAATAATCTGACCATAACATGACCTGCGCTTGGTGAACATGTAAACATATGGAACATATGGCAAGATGGCTTTTGCGTTTGCGGAAGCCATCTTGCCATATCATACATCGGCACAGAAGCAAAAAGGCTCCCGGCATATGCAAGAGGTCATACGCTTCGCGGGTAATAGAAACAGCCGGCGTTTGCGGGAAGATCACAATTTGCGGTGGTGAGCTTCAAATACCGCTTGCCTTTTTGTGCATGATATAATATACTATTGGTATGTGTACTAAAACGTTTGGGGAGAGGTGCTATTTTTGCGGAGAGACAGCAGTGAAACAAAGAGGAAAATACTGACCGTGTGCGTCCGTCTTTTTCTGGAGCAGGGGTATAAAAACACTTCTGTCAGCCAGATCGTTGACGAAGCGGGCGTGGCAAGGGGAAGCTATTTGAATCTTTTTCCCACCAAGGACAAAATTTTGTTGGAATTGACCGAAACGATGTTCGGCGGGCAGTTCGGCGTGGCGAGAAGCATTGCGGACAGCAAGCTGCCGCCGGTTTACGCCTATGCGGTGGAAACGGCGATACAGCTCACTCTTACCGAGCTGAATGAGAACCTGCGAGAAATCTACATCGAAGCCTACTCCCTGCCTGAAACATCGGAGTATATCTACCTGCATACCACGGCGGAGCTGAAGCAGATCTTCGGCGGGAATTTCCCGGATTACAGCGACAGCGATTTTTATGAGATGGAAATCGGCACGGCGGGGCTGATGCGCAATTATATGGCACGGAAATGCGACATCCATTTCCCGCTGGAACGCAAGCTCAGCCGCTTTTTGACGGCGACCATGCGGGTGTATCAGGTGCCGGAGGAGGAACAGGCAAGGGCGCTTGCCTTTATCCAATCACTGGATATCAGGGCAATCGCTACAGAGGTCATGTATAAGCTATTCGCCATGCTGGAGATGAAATACGATTTTAAGCTGTCGAGGGACGGCGAAACGGAGGTAACAACATGAAGAAACGAATACTTAGTATCCTGCTCATGTGCTGCATGGTGTTGACGCTGCTGCCGGTGCAGGCACTGGCGGAGGACTCGGCCTACACCGTGGGAGAGGATACCGGCGTATCAGCGCGGGCGCTTGCCAGAACCGCCGGAACAAAGCTGAAAGCGGACAACATCGACACCTATCTGGCCAACGGCCTGGGCGGCGGCGTGTATACGCTGGCGGAGGACGTGACCATCTCCGGCACGCTGCGGGTCACGGGCGAGGCCACGGTAGATCTGAACGGCCACATCCTGCGCTTTGACCAGAGCGCACAGCCCGACAGCATCTTCCGCGTCACCAGCGGCAGCACCCTGACGCTGGACGACAGCGACCCCGCGGCGGCCCATACCGACGCGGCGCTCCCTGCGGGCGGCCTCATCACCGGCGGCAAGGGGTTTAAGTATGACAATGGCGCGGGACAGTCCTACAATTACTATGGCGGCGGCGTGTATGTGGAGACGGGTGCATCCTTCGTGCTGGCGGGCGGCACCATCTATGCCTGCGGCGTCCAGAGCGGAGCGAATCAAGCGTTCGGCGGCGGCATCTATGCCGAGGGCGGCTCCGTCACCATGACCGGCGGCGCCATCCGGAACTGCGCTGTCTCAGCCGATTACAGTGCCAGCGGCGGCGCGATCTATGCCAAGGCCGGCTCCGTCACCATGACCAGCGGCGTCATCAGCGGCTGCTCTGCCATGTACGGCGGCGGCATCTCGGCATCCGGATGTACCGTCCAGATCACCGGCGGCCGCATCGAAAACTGCAAGGCAAGCGAACACGGCGGCGGCCTGTTTGTCAGCGGCCACACAAACGGCCCGGTGTCTGTTCTGGACGCTGCGATCTCCGGCTGCGAGGCGAAACGCGGCGGCGGCGTGGCCCTGATCGCCTTTGCTGAGCTGGAGCTGGGGGAGAATGCCCGCATCACGGGCTGCACGGCCACCGAAAAGGACGATACCGAGGCAGGCGCCATCGAATACGGCGCCGCGATCTATATGGATCTTGACTCGACCTATACCGTCAATTATCCCGGCTGCTTCCTCTATGCCAACGGCGGCCGGGTGGAGGGCACGGTGTATGTGGGAACGAACAAGATTGGCACAAAAAATAACTACTTAGACTCCGTAAAGGCCACCAACGCCATCGACCACACGGACGGGAAGCCTACCACGGTCTTCACCGGCGATGTCTACTGCGAGGGCGACATCCGGGGCGGTATTTTCCATGGCAGCGTCACCGTGCTGGATCCTCGTGACGACATGGCCGACGTATCCAAGTATAACTATTGGAAATTCTGCAGCAACCTCTCCGGCGGCAGCTTTTACAAACCCGTCCGCACGGAGTGCCATGTCTCCGGCGGCACATTTTATGGCGGGCTGACTATGGAAAAGAACGCCAAGCTCAGCGGGAAGCCTATGAACACCGGCAGCGAGCTTACTGACAAGACCAACATCCCCAACCCCAACGGCAAGCCCGTCACCGTGACTTATAAGTACGGAAAGCTGGGCGGGACCTATGCCACGCAGATCGTCCAGGCGGGTGAGACGGCCATCCGGCCCGACGATCCGAAAAGAGGAGGCTATCAGTTCATCGGTTGGGATAAGGCGATTCCCGCAACCATGCCTGCGGAAAACATCACAATCACCGCACGGTGGAAAGACATCGAAAAGCCGACGGGCGAAATTATCATAGGCACAGATAAATGGCAGGAATTCTTAAACGAGCTCACCTCCGGCCTGTTCTTTAAGGATACGCAGGAGGTAACGATAAACGCCGCCGATAACAGCGGGATCGTGTTTGCTTCCTATTTGGTAACAGATCAGGATCTCTCCGAAGAGGAGCTGAAATCTCTTGTGTACCGTGGGTACGAGGAGCCGTTCCGCATAGAACCCAACGGAGAGTATATTGTTTATGTAATGCTTGTTGACGCGAGCCTGAACATAACGTATCTTCGTTCCGACCGCCTGACGCTTGATAATGTGCAGCCTGTCATCAGCGGCGTAGAAAACGGCAAGACCTATTGTGGAGCACGGACGGTTACAATTACCGAGAAGTATATAGATACCGTTACCGTAAACGGCACGACAGTCGAGCTTGACGAAAGCGACAGCTTCCGCCTTGCTCCGGCAAACGGCGGACAGAAGATCATAGTTGCCGACAAGGCCGGCAATACCACAGAAATGACCGTGACGGTCAACGACGGGCACACTTACGGTGAATGGGCATCCAACGGCGACGGTACGCACACCCGAAAATGCACGGTAGACGGCTGCGCTGGCTCCGAAACCAAAGACTGCTCCGGCGGGAAAGCGACCTGTAGGGACAAGGCAAAGTGCGAGGCCTGCGGTGCGGAATACGGCAAGCTTGACGCGAAGAACCACGCCGACTTAAAGCATGTCCCGGCAAAGGCGGCGACCTGGGTCGCCGAGGGCAATATCGAGTATTGGTACTGCGAAGGCTGCGGCAGGTATTTCAGCGACAGGGACGGTACAAAGGAGATCAGAAGAGCCGACACCGTAACGGCGAAGCGGAAGAGCAGTTCCGCAGCGGCGAAGCCGGAGGACGATCCCAAATCGCCGGGTACCGGCGACACAAGCAACCTTGCGCTGTGGATCGCTCTGCTGTTTGCCAGCGGCGGCGCAGCCATCGGCACAGCGGTTGTCAGCAGAAGGAAAAAGTACAACAGATAATCGACTCGCGAGGCTATGAAAGCGTTCATCGATCAGGCCACACAAATGAACCGCGCCGCATGACCTGCGAGGCGCGCAGGCAAGACGAACACAAAAAGCACTTTTCTGACAAGTTTGGATGGTGGAAGCTTTCCTTTGTGTGCTGTATAATAATGGCACAGACAAGGAGGCGGTCAATATGCTGGCAGAGAATCTGGCGCTCCTGCGAAACCTCCGCGGTATGACGCAGGAGGAGGTGGCGGAGGTCATCGGCATCTCGCGCCAGTCCTACTCCAAGTGGGAGCAGGGCGAAACGATCCCCGACATTGAAAAATGCGACCGGCTGGCAAAATTCTACGGGGTCGCTATCGATGCCCTCGTCCATCAGGATGAGGGGATCGGCAGGACGCGGGTGGCGCCCGCCCCGGTGGGCAAGCACCTGTGGGGAACGGTGGCGATGGGCACCAAGGGGCAGATCGTCATCCCCAAGGCAGCGCGGGATACCTTCCATCTGAGCGAAGGCGACCGCCTGGTCGTCCTCGGGGACGAGGAGCAGGGCATTGCGCTCATCAAGGCGGAGGTCTTTGAGGAGCGGATGCAGGAGGCCCTGCGTGCAGGTCAGAAATCCAACGAATAAAAGAAGGTGCGATCATGAAATGTCCCGAATGTGGAAAGGAAATGCGGGAGGGGTACCTCTTTTGCAGCAAGGACGGCGCGTTCAGCTTTGCAAACGAGGTGCCGGGTGTATTTGAGAACGCGAAGAATGCCGATGGCTTTGTGAAGATCACAGACCTCAAGGCCAGCCACCGGACGAGAGTTCCGGCGTCCATCTGCGAGGAATGCAGGACGGTCATGCTCAAGTATTGAGCGAAGCTGCCGTTTCCGACCGAAAAGTCCCCAAGCCGTTGCGTCAAAACGGCTTGGGGACTTGCTATATTTGCGCGGTTGAGGGAAGTGCTTCAGATGTTGTCTGATTAGACTTCTTTGCCCATCTGATAGGCCTGCTCCAGCGCGGGATGCCCGGCGATCTCGCCCACGCCGTTCACGCCGCCTGCGAACACCGTACCTGCCAGTGTGCAGCGAGGGAAGCAGTCCACCCAGCCCTGCACGGCCTTTTCGGTCCCATCGAAGGTCTCCGGCGCGTCCTCCGCCGCTGTCGCCAGCAGATAGGCTTTCGTAAAGGCGTAGTCGCTGTCGTACAGCGGGTTGGCGCGATCCAGCAGGGTCTTGAGCTGACCGCTGACGCAGTAATAGTAGACGGGCGTTGCGAACACCAGCACATCGGCGTCGTGCATTTTGGCGATGATCGCCGCGGCGTCGTCCCTGAGGACGCAGTGTCCCAGCTCGTGACAGGCGAAGCAGCCCTTGCAGTAGCCGATCTGCTTTTCCCGCAGATACACGGTTTCCACCTGATGCCCTGCCGCCTGTGCGCCTTCGGCAAAGGCTGCTGCCAGCGTCTCGGAATTGCCGCCCCTGCGGGGACTGGAGGAAATGATCCGTACCTTTTTATTCATCGTAAACCACTCCTTGCGTTTCAAGTTCCCCTGTTGTATTTTCATAATAGTACCTGCACCTGGCTTTCTGTCAAGATGCATTTGAAAATTTTTGCGCGGGAGAGGGCCGCGAAAAAAGGTTGACATTTCCCGACGACACTGCTACCATGGAGCGGTACGCCGAAAAGGCGAATTTTGAACGGAGGTGAAGGTTCATGGATAGCTGCGGAAGTACAGGACGAAGCCGGATGTGCGGCGCGTGGGAATATGGGCTTCGGATGCGGTCATTCATGGACTTGAACTGACCACATTCCATTTTGTCGTGTTCTTCTGCACCGCATCTCAGGCGTCTTGCTGCGGCAACTATCGCTGAGGCGGTGCATTTTTGCGCCTATTTTCAGAGCCAAAGGAGGACACGACTATGATGAACAATATGGTAAAGAAGGATCTGACCCAGGATATCGGCAGCCGGATGAGCGGCAACTTTGTGTGCATCCGCGACACGCTGACCATCCGCGAGGCCATGAGCGAGCTGGTGCGGCAGGCGGGAGTCCACGACAACATCGCCACGCTGTATGTGGTGGATGCGGGCGGTGTGTACGCCGGCGCCATCGACCTGAAGGATCTCATCATTGCACGGGAAAACGATCGATTGGCGGACATCATCCGCCGCGGCTATCCCTACGTTTTCGCCAATGAGCGGACGGCGGACTGCGCGGAGCGCATCGCGGACTACGAGGAGGACTCCCTGCCGGTGTTGACGGAGGACCGCCATATCGCGGGCGTCCTGACGGTGCAGGAGCTGGTGGAGCTGGTGGACGACGCCATGGGCGACGACTACGCCAAACTGGGCGGCCTGACCTCGGAGGAGGACCTGCGGGAGCCGGTGCTGGTCAGCATGAAGAAGCGGCTGCCGTGGCTCATCGCCCTGCTGTTTCTGGGTATGGGCGTATCGTCCGTGGTGGGTGTTTTCGAGTCGGTGGTGGCGGTGCTGCCTGTCGTCATCTGCTTCCAGTCGCTGGTGCTGGACATGGCGGGCAACGTGGGCACCCAGTCGCTGGCCGTCACCATCCGCGTGCTGATGGACGAGAAGCTGACGTGGCGGGAAGAACTGGCCCTGCTGGGCAAGGAGATGCGGGTGGGCCTGCTGAACGGCGGGTGCCTGGGCGTAATGGCTCTGGCGTTCCTGGGCGTCTACGTCCGCGTGTGCAAGGGCTACGCGTGGCTGTCCGCATTCCTCATCTCCGGCTGCGTGGGGGTGTCGCTGGTGGTGGCCATGGTCATCTCCAGCCTGGTGGGAACCCTTATTCCTATGCTGTTCCACAGGATCCGCATCGACCCTGCCGTGGCCTCCGGCCCGCTGATCACCACCGTCAACGATCTGGTGGCCGTGGTGACCTACTATGGGCTGGCGCTGGTGTTTCTGGTGAATATGTTTCATATCTAAGGGAAAACGGGAAAGCTCTCCTGAGCTTTCCCGTTTTTATGCGAATTACTGCTGCTTCGTGACCTGACGGATGCCTACCAGGATCAGTACCGAACCCAGCAGCAGGGCGGGCGTCAGCGGCTCATGCAGGAGAACTACGCCTGCAAACATGGAACACAGGGTGGTCAGAGATCCCAGGGACGACAGCTTCACCACGGACATCTTCCCCGCCGCGTAATTGACCATGTTGTTGCAGAGGATGGAGCAGAACAGGCTCAGCACCACCACGCAGATCAGGAACTTCGGATCCGACAACGGCCGCACGTAGGCGGCGAGGTCGCCCTTGATGGTACGGAGGGCCGATAGGGTGAACGCCGCCGCGCAGGCCAGCATCACGACATATGTCCGCTCGAAGGCGGTGAACTCCTGAGCCGTCCGGCGATTCACCGTTTTATACGCGCCGGAGGTCAGGCAGGCGCCCATCAGGAACACCACGCCCAGAGGGCGAATGATACCCATGGAGCTGCCGGAGACCGTCATCAGCATGACGCCCGCCACCGGCAGCAGACAGAACACGGCCTGGCGGCGGGTGGGGTACTCCTTCAGGAACAGCACGGACAGCAGAATGGCCACCACCGGCGCCACCGCCAGCACCACGCCTGCGAATGTGGCGTTGGTATACAGGATGCCGTAGCTCTCAAAGTAGAAGTACATAGGCTCCGTGACGGCCAGCAGAAGCAGCGGCTTCAGATTTTTTCCGCGGAGGGATAGCTTCGCCTTGCCAAACAGGATCATCAGCGTCATCAGCAGCGCCGACAGCAGAAAACGGATGGACAGCAGCACGTCCGGCTGGGCCACCTCCATGGCTACCTTGGAAAACAGGACGCTGAAGCCCCAGATGATATGCCCCAGGGCGGCCATGGCCAGCGGCATCCAAGGACGGCCTTTCAATGGTGTATGCTCCATGGGTCAATATCCCTCCTCAAATTGCGTCCTTATTATAATGAGAGATAGAGGGGTTGTAAAATACAATTTATCATGCTATCCTATTGAGCGGATTCAATAGAAGTGAGGCGTTACCATATGACAAACGCGGGAATCGAGGCTTTTCTCATCGTCTGCAAGCAGCACAGCATCTCCAAGGCGGCGGCGGAGCTGTTCATCAGCCAGTCATCCCTGAGCATCCGTCTGCGGACGCTGGAAAAGGAGGTGGGGTGCCCCCTGTTCTTCCGGCACAAGGGCAGCCGCGAGATGGTCCTGACTGAGGAGGGCAAGCGGTTTTACCAGCTGTCCCTGCAATATCAGGACATCGTGCGCAGTATGCTGGCCATTGGGAACCGGAAAAGCAGTCTGCGGCTGTCCGCTCTCAACAGCGTGTCCACGTATCTGCTGCCGCCGGTGTATGAGCAGTTCATGCGGGACCACCCCGACATCCACCTGGAGATACAGGACATGACCGTGGAGGCGGCCTGCCAGAGCCTGCTGCGGGGCGAGACAGACCTGGCGTTCACCTCGGACGTGCCCCGCACCGACGCCATACGGGCGGAGCTGGTGATGACGGAACCTATGGCCCTCATCTGCGCGGCAGGCTCCTGCTATTCCGACGGCATCGGGCCGGACGAGCTGCCCGTCCGGCAGGAGGTGTACGTGGAGTGGACCGACGAGTTTGCCCACTGGCATCAGGAGCTATGGGGTGTGGACGCGGTGCCCCGGATCCAGCTGGAGATCATGAGCCAGCTGCAGATGTTCATGACCAAGCGGGACAGCTGGGCCGTGGTGCCCCGCAGCGTGGCCGATGGGCTGTGCGCCGCAGGCGGGAGGCGGCTGGCGGCGGCGTTCCCCTTGCCGGAGCGCCGCATCCACGCGCTGCAGAAAAAGGCGGTAAGCCTGGAGGCTGCGCAGCTGTTTCTGGGCATCACCCGCCGGCTGTGGGCCGCAGCGGAGGCATGAGCGCGAAGCCGCGCCAACGGGGCCGAGGGAAAGAAAACCGAAAAAAGACTCCGGCGAGAGGAACTCGCGGAGCGACTCGACGCGGGAAATATGTGGAAAATACAGGGAGGGATCGGTTTTCGCCGACCCCTCCCTGCTGCTATTGCGGCGGTTCAAGGAGCGGTGCTCTTTTTCGGCACGAAAAAGCCGGACGTATCGGCATGCTCCAGCGTCAGCAGCTGCACCTTTCTGTCGATGCCGCCGGCGTAGCCCGTCAGACTGCCGCCGGCGCCCACCACGCGGTGGCAGGGGATAATGATGGAGATCGCGTTGTGGCCTACCGCACCGCCCACCGCCTGAGCGGACATATGGGAAAGGCTCTGCTGCGCCGCCAGCTGCTGCGCCAGCTGGCCATAGGTGACGGTCTGGCCGTAGGGAACGCGGAGAAGAAGATCCCACACGCGGCGGCGGAACGCGGAGCCAATGGGGTGCAGCGCAGGCAGGAAGTCCGGCTCCCTGCCGGTGAAGTACACATCCAGCCAGCGCTTGGCCTCCGAAAGAACGGGGGTGTCCTGCTCCATGTGCTGGGCGGGCAGGCCACGAGCGAAGTGTTTCTGCCCGTCGAACCATAGGCCGGTGAGCCCCATCTCATCCGCTGTCAGCAGGATACTGCCCAGCGGGGAATCGTAATGCTGCGTAAACGTCATGGCGTGCGCCTCCCCTGTTTTGGCGGCTGATAGTCCTTCATCTCCGGAATGGCCCCGCCGGCGACCGCCCACAAATACAGGCTGGCCACGCTGCCGTAGGGGCTGAAGCGGCGGCGGTATTTTTCGAACAGCCTGCGGTCGATGCTGCGGTGATGGTAGACCATCCGCAAGCCCCGCAGGATGGCCAGGTCATCATAGCTGAGGATGTCGGGGCGCTGCAGGCAGAACAGCAGGATCATCTCCGCTGTCCAGACGCCGATGCCCTTCAGGCCGCTCAGGGCGCGGATGGCCTCCGCGTCGGGCATGTGCGCCACGGCGTCCAGATCAAAGGCGCCGGTGTGGACCTTTTCGGCGAAGTCCGTGATGTATTCCGCCTTGCGGAAAGTCATGCCCAGTGCTTGCAGCCGGGGGACACCTGCGGCCAGGACGTTCTCGGCGTTCACCCTGCCCAGCGCGTCCTGCATCCGCTGCCAGATGGTGGCCTGGGCCTTGGTGGAGATCTGCTGGCCCACGATATGGTGGACCACGGCGGAAAACAGATCCGTGTCTACCGCGCGGCGGACAGGGCCCACACGGTCGATGACCTCACCGAGCCGCTTGTCCTTCTGCCGCAGGTAGGAGAGCTCTGTCTCCCCGTAGGTGAAATACATATCCGCCGCCTCCCTGCACGCATGTTGCGGTATTCATTATAAATCAGGCGATGGAGTTCGTCAAGAAAAGTCGAACAGATTTTCTATACTTTTGATTCTTTCAGAAAAAGTCGGATTTTCTCTGTACCGCAGGGCGGTATTCGCGGTAAGCTGCGACATGGAAAGACGTGCGGGACACGGGCCCGCCGCTGAAAAGAGAAAGGAGCCATCCTCATGACGTACAGCTTTGACGAGATCATCGACCGCCGCCATGCCAACGTCCTGAACACCGACGGCTTTTGGGGCTGCTTTGTCCACGCGGCGGAATACGCCGGAAATGCATCCGCGCATTGTCTGCGTGACCAGAGAAGAACAAGCGAAAAGCCGCCCGTTGGGCGGCTTTTTCCTGCATACGCACCGGCGGCAGGGGTGAGACTATTTCTACTTTAGCACGATGGAGCGGCCAATGCAAGAAAAAAATGAGGTTTTGCAACTATTTCTCCGCGATTCCACATTTTGACGGTGAAATCAGGCAAAATATTGACGAATCGAACCATTGACATCACTTTTCGCGGAGCGTAGGATAGGAGCATATTTTTGAAAATGGGAGATGGCGGGATGAAGTACATTTTTGTGACCGGCGGCGTGGTGTCCGGTCTGGGCAAGGGCATCTGCGCGGCGTCGCTGGGACGGCTGCTGAAGCAGTGCGGCCTGCGGGTGCGCAACCAGAAGTTCGACCCTTATTTCAACGTGGACCCGGGCACCATGAGCCCCTATCAGCACGGCGAGGTGTTCGTCACCGACGACGGCGCCGAGACGGATCTGGATCTGGGACACTATGAGCGGTTTGTGGACGAGGCGCTGGACGGCAACGCCTCCGTGTCCTCCGGCAAGGTGTTCTGGGCGGTGCTGAACCGCGAGCGGCAGGGCGGCTATCTGGGGGGCACGGTGCAGATCATCCCCCACATCACCGACGAGATCAAGCGCCGCGTCTACGCCATGGACAACGGAGAGACCGATGTGGTCATCACGGAGATCGGCGGCACGGTGGGCGACATCGAGAGCCAGCCGTTTCTGGAGGCTATCCGGCAGGTGGCGGCGGAAAAGGGACGGGACAATGTGCTGTATATCCACGTGCCGCTGATCGTGTCCATCCCGGGCAGCGGAGAGCTGAAGAGCAAGCCTACCCAGCACTCCGTCAAGGAGCTTCTCAGCGTGGGCATCCAGCCGGACGTGCTGGTGTGCCGCACCGATGGGCCCATCACCGAGGACGTGCGGCGGAAGATCGCCCTGTTCTGCAACGTGGAGGAGGACTGCGTCATCCCCAACGTCACGGCGTCCACGCTGTACGAAGCGCCGCTGCTGCTGGAGAAGGCGGGGCTGTGCCGCGTGGTGTGCCGCAAGCTGGGACTGGGCAGCGGCGTGCCGGATATGGCCCACTGGCAGGCTATGGTAGACAGGATCCACGGTGTCCGCAAGCGGGTGCAGATCGCGCTGGTGGGCAAGTACACGGAGCTGCACGACGCCTATCTCAGTGTGGTGGAGTCTCTGTTTCACGCCGGCACTGCCTGCGACAGCCACGTGGACATCAAATGGGTGGATTCCCAGACCCTGACGCCGGAGAACATCGGCGAGGTGCTGGGGGATTGCAGCGGTATTCTGGTGCCGGGCGGCTTCGGCGACCGCGGCATCGAAGGCATGATCCTGGCGGCACAGTACGCTCGGGAGAACGGCGTACCCTACTTCGGCATCTGCCTGGGCATGCAGATCGCGGTCATCGAGTTCGCCCGCCACGCCGCAGGCTGGGCCGACGCCCACAGCGCCGAGTTTTCCAGAACCACCGCCCATCCTGTCATCGACCTGATGCCCGATCAGGTGGGCGTCACCGACAAGGGCGGCACCATGCGGCTGGGCAAGTACCCCTGCGTGCTGGCGGAGGGCTCCCGCGCCAGAGAAGCCTACGGCACGGCGGAGATCTGGGAGCGGCACCGCCACCGGTATGAGTGCAGCAACGCGTTCCGACCGGAGCTGGAAGCGGCGGGCCTGCGCATGGCCGGTACGTCGCCGGACGGGCATCTGGTGGAGATCGTGGAGCTGCCGGAGCACCCGTGGTACGTGGGGTGCCAGTTCCATCCGGAGTTTAAGAGCCGTCCCGACCGGCCCCATCCTCTGTTCCAGGGGTTCGTGGCCGCGGCACTGGAACATCAGGAGAAGTAAAAAAGACGGACGCTGCGAAGGCGTCCGTCTTTTTTTTACTTCTCGTTGACCCGCAGCTCCAGAACATCGGGGCGGGCGTAGTGGCCCACGCAGTCCAGTTCCATGCGGCTGGCGGGGACCTTCTGCATGTCCAGATCGGCGTAGATGATGGCCTCGCGGTCCCACACCGTCTCCGACGCCTCGTGGCCGAAGGGATCGATGAAGCAGCTGCCGCCGCGGCAGGCGATGTCCGGCAGGGCGGCGATCTCCGCTTCGGCACCGGCGGTCCGGGGGTAGTCGCTGCGGCGGAAGATCAGGTCGGCGTTGAGGAAGTAGCAGTGGCCCTCGATGGCGATGTGGCGGATGGTGTTCTGCCACTCGGGATTGTCGTTGGTGTTAGGGGAGATATAGAGGCTGATGCCCTTCTGGTACAGGGCCACACGGGCCAGCGGCATGTAGCTCTCCCAGCAGATCAGGTTGGCCATGGGGCCCCAGGGGGTGTCCATGACGGGGAAATAGTCCCGCTCCGCATCGCCCCAGACCACCCGTTCGCTGCCGGTGGGCTTCAGCTTCCGGTGATTCATGGCGCGGCCATCCGGCGCGATCATCATGTTGGCATTGTACAGCGTGCCGGTGACGGCGTCACGCTCGGAATAGCCCATACTCAGGTAGATGCTCAGCGCGCGGGCCTTGTCCATGAGCTGCCGCAGCTCCGGCCCATCGGCCAGCAGGGAGTTGTCGTAATACTGCTTCCAGTCCTGACGGCCTGCGGCCTTGCGGCTGCCCACGGTGAAGCCGAAGGTCATGCCGAAGGGATAGCCGGGGAGGAACAGCTCGGGGAACACGATGAGCTCCGCCCCGTTCCGGGCGGCCTCGTCGATGAGCGTCAGCGCCTTTTCCAGAGAGCGGGCCTTGTCGAACATGACGGGAGTGGCCTGCACGATGGCGGCGCGGCAGGTATTTTTCAGTTCACGCATGGGGAGACCTCCTTTTATCGCGGCGGGCTCAGGACTTTTCCGGCTCGTCCACCATGCCTCGGGCGTGGAGCACATCATCGGCGGTGAGGGTCATCAGGTCATCGCGGGTGACGCTGTCCAGCTTGGCAAGGCGGTTGTTCTGTGCCACCAGAATATGCTCGAAGATATTCCGGACGCCGCGGGCGTTGCCGAAGCTGTCTCCGGCGGCGCTCTCCTCGGCGATGTAGTCCCGTACCAGCGGCTCCGCCTCCGGCGACAGGGCGTAGCCCTTGCCGCAGCGCATCTTGAAGATGGCCATCAGCTCGTCCAGCGAATAGTCCTCAAACAGCAGGAAACGGTTGAAGCGGGACTCCAGACCGGGGTTGGAGTGGATGAACTTCTCCATCAGGTCGGTATAGCCCGCCACGATGACCACCAGATCGTCCCGGTGGTCCTCCATGGCCTTCAGCAGGGTATCGATGGCCTCCTGCCCGAAGTCATTTTCGCTGCGGCCGTTGAGGGCGTAGGCCTCGTCCACAAACAGCACGCCGCCCATGGCCTTCTCGATGACCTTCTGGGTCTTGAGGGCCGTCTGACCCACGTAGCCGGCCACCAGGCCGCTGCGGTCCACCTCCACCAGCTGGCCCTTGGACAGAATGCCCAGACTCCGGTAGATGCGGGCCATCATGCGGGCCATCATGGTCTTGCCGGTGCCGGGATTGCCGGTGAACACCATGTGCAAAGACATATCGGTAGTGGGCAGATCGTGCTGCTGGCGCAGCTTGTAGACCTGCACCATGTTGATGAGGTTGTGTACCTCCTCCTTCACCACGCCCAGTCCGATGTAGCTGTCCAGCTCCGCCAGCAGATCCTCGATCTTCTCCGGCGGCGGCAGCTCCTCCTCGGCGGGCTTTTCGTCGCCGGGTTTGGCGGTGGCGGTAAGGGGCGTCTTTTTCTCCGGCGCAGGGGCGCTGCCGCCATTGGAACTGCTGCCGGTGGGGGCGGGGGACTTGGGCGCACTGCCGGTGACATTTTCGAAGGGCGTGCCCCAGAAGTCGCTGTTCATGCGCTTCATGTTGTTCTCCGTCATGGAGCGGATCACGTCCAGCTGCTGGAGAATGATCTTATCTTTCTTGTCCATAGAGTAGACCTCCTCAGTGGGATAGGTGGATATTGCGCATGGCGCGGAACAACAGACTGGCCACGAAGCCGGTGAGCGTGCCTGTCAGCAGGGATACTGCCAACAGGAAGGGCAGATACCCCAGCACCATGGTATTGCCCAGTGTGATGCAGGCGGCGGCCATCTGGCCGATGTTGTGGGCGGCGGCGCCGCCGATGGACACGCCGTAGATGGACAGCCCCTTGCAGTGTTTGAGGGCGATCATCACCAGCATGGCGGTGAAGCCGCCCAGCAGACTGAACAGCAGCGCCGACAGGTTTCCGGCGAACAGACCGCCCAGCAGACAGCGGGCCGCCAGAATGGTCAGCGCGGGGACGGCGCCCAGCTCGTAGAGGGCGAACACGGTGACGATGTTGGCAAGACCCAGCTTCACGCCGGGCAGCGGCACGATAAGCGTCACGGGAAACAGATTTTCCAGTGTACTCAGACCCAGTGCCAGCGCGGTCAGCACGGCGCACAGGGCGATGGAGCGTGCGTTCAGCTTCATGGCGCACCTCCTAACCCAGCACCGCGTCCACGTCGGACGCGGCGCCTACCAGCGAGATCACCACCTGCGCCGGCAGGCACACGATGGACTGTCCCGCCCGGGAGATAGCCCCGGTGTGGACGCAGTCCTGCCCCGGACAGTCGGAGTCGGCGACATACACGCCGGTGCCGTCCACATGGACGGTGAGGTGATAATTGCCGTCGTCCAGCGGGATGACCAGCTCCTTATCAAGGCTCGTGAGGGGCACGGTGCGGACAGTCTGCCCGTGCTGGGTGATGACGGCGGTAAGCTGTCCTGCGCCGGTCTTGGGCGCGTAGAACAGCAGTGCCGTGACCACAGTCAGGGCGATGACGGCGGCGGCCACCAATGCGTCCAGCGGCTTAGGCCGCAGGCTGGGCGATGATGGGTTGGAAGTCATAGGCGCAGCCCTCCGGTGCGGTAATGGTATCCGCCAGTTCCGGCGTGTACAGCAGCCGGCCGTCGGCGGTGATGAGGATCAGCTCAAAGCCGCCGTGGGCGCGCCAGAAGGACACGGCCTCCTGCTCACCCATGACGTACAGGGCGGTGGAATAGGCGTCCGCCGCCGTGCCGTCGTCGGAGATAACGGTGACGGACAGCAGATCGCTGTCGGCGGGACGGCCGGTACGGGGGTCGATGATGTGCTGATACACAGTGCCGTCCTCCGCCACGTAGTAGCGCTGGTAGCCGCCTGAGGTGACGGCGAAGCAGTCGGTAAGAGCCACGGTGGCGGCATAGCCGCTGGAGGTGGGATCCTGAATGCCCACGTTCCACGCGGAGCCGTCGGGCTTGGCACCGCAGACATAGACGTTGCCGCCCAGTGACACCACGGCGGAGGTGACGCCGTGGGCCTGCAGGATGTCCGCCACCTGCTGAGAGGCGTAGCCCTTGGCGATGCCGCCCAGATCCACGGCGCAGCCCGCATCCAGCGAGACGATGCTGCCGTCCATATGGACGTGCTCGCCGCCCACCAGCGGCAGCAGGGCGTCGATCTCCTCCTGGGAGGGGACGTGGGGCGCGTCGGAGGTGATGCCCCACAGGGATACCAGCGGCGCTACGGTCATATCGAAGGCGCCGCCGGTCTCATCGGACAGGGCCAGCGCCCGTTCCAGAAGCTCCCGCGTCTCCTTCTGCACCGTCACGGTCTCACCGGCGTTGAGACGGCTGACGTCGCTGGTGTCGATGGTGCGGGAGAGGGTGGACTCCAGCCGGTTGATCTCGCGGGACGCGGCGGCCAGCGCCTCCTCCGCGCTGTCGCCGTAGGCGGAGAGGGTCATGTAGGTGTCCATGGCGAACAGGGACACCTCCTGGGCCTTCGGTGCGCCGCAGGCGGTGAGGGACAGCGCCGTCAGATAGGCCAGCAGCAGGCAGGCAAGACGCTTCACAGCTCCCGCCGCCCTTCCAGTGCCCGCATCAGCGTGGCGTCGTCGGCGAATTCCAGATGGCCGCCCACGGGGATGCCGTAGGCCAGCCGCGTGACCTTTACGCCGAAGGGCTTCAGCAGCCGGGCAATGTACAGTGCCGTGGCCTCGCCCTCGGTGTCGGGGTTGGTGGCCATGATGACCTCGGTGATGCCGCCCTGGGCCACGCGGTCCAGCAGAGACTTGATGTGCAGGTCGTCCGGCCCTACATGGTTCATGGGGGACAGCACGCCGTGGAGCACGTGGTAGCGGCCGCGGTACTCGCGGCTGCGCTCAATGGCGATGACATCACGGGGATCTGCCACCACGCAGATGGTGGCGTCGTCCCGCTTGGCGTCGGCACAGATGGGGCACAGCCCGCCGGCGGTGAGGTTCTGGCAGGTGGGACAAAGGGTGACGCTGCGCTTGGCGTCGGTGATGGCATCGGCGAAGGCCTGGGTCTCCTCGGCGGGTAGGCTCAGGACGTGGAAGGCCAGACGCTGGGCGGATTTGTAGCCCACGCCGGGCAGCTTGGCAAACTGTTCCACCAGCTTTTCCAGCGGTGCGGGGAAGTATTCCATGGTATCAACCTCTCAATGCGGCGATGGTAGCGGGGATGTCGGCGGACTTATACACGGAGGAACCGGCCACCAGCACGTTGGCGCCGGCGGCGATGCAGAGCTTGCAGGTCTGGGCGTCCACGCCGCCGTCCACCTCCAACTCGCAGGCGGGGTTCAGAGCGTCGATATAGCCCCGGACGGTCTGGACCTTGGGCATCATGTCGGCCATGAACTTCTGGCCGCCGAAGCCCGGCTCCACCGTCATCACCAGGATCAGCTCCACCTTGTCGATGAAGGGCAGCACCGCGCTGGCAGGGGTTCTGGGCTTGATGACCACGCCGGCCTTTTTGCCCTTGGCGTGGATCTTGTCGATGGCGGCGTGGATGTTCTCCTCGGTGTCCGCCTCCACATGGCAGGTGATGAGGTCGCCGCCGGCATCGCAGAACTGTTCCACATAGCGCACGGGGCGGTCGATCATCAGGTGGACGTCCAGCGGCAGGGCGGTGGTGGGGCGAATGGACTTCACCACGGGAATGCCGATGGAGATGTTGGGCACGAACAGACCGTCCATCACGTCCACGTGGACGTAATCGGCAGTGGAGATGGCCTCAATATCGCGGCCCAGATGGGCAAAATCGGCGGAGAGGATAGACGGAGCGACTTTTATCATATGGAGACTCCTTTCGGTGGCACCGGCAGAGCCGGCGCGGCATAGTATAAGTCGTGCAGAGCGCCGCGGCGCAGCCTGAGAGCGCAGCCGGTTCCGCCCGCGGACGGGGCGCTCTGCCGTTTCCTCCGGCGGGGGACCGATCCGGCGGGACCGGCCCTCCCGAGGAGGGCGATATAAACTCATGCTATTATACCACGGCGGGCGGGGAGTTGGCAAGAACGCGATGCCCGCGGCGAAAATTTGTCCATTCTGTGAATTTTACATAAAAGCCCTTTACCTTTGCGGAGTTTTCCTGTAAAATAGCACTTTGAAATGACACAAGAGCAGGGGGACGGACTTCCGTATGAATTTTCTGCAGAGAATCGGCAACGCACTGTCGCGCTTTATGTACGGACGCAACGGCGCAGATCAGCTGGGCTTGACCACTATCTGGGCGGCCCTGCTCCTGGATGTGGCCAACATGTTCATCAAACAGCAGACAGTGCATCTGGTCATCAGCTTTTTGTCCACGGTGCTGCTGGTCATCGCCGTGTACCGCATGTTCTCCCGCAGCCTGCAGAAGCGGCGGGCAGAGAACGCCCGCTTTCTGGAGAAGGTGTGGTGGCCCATCAAACGCCGCGCCGCCGGAAATAAGCAGCAGCGGATGGACAAGGAGCACAAGTACTTCACCTGCCCCAAGTGCGGCACGGTGTGCCGCGTGCCCAAGGGCAAGGGCAAGATCGTCATCACGTGCCCCAAGTGCGGCGGCGAGATCCACGGGAAAAGCTGAACAAACAACGAAAGACCGCCCCTCCGGCCATGCCGGAGGGGCGGTTTTCCGTTGTCTCACAATACCTTGCTGAGGAAGTCCTGCAGGCGGGGGTCCTTGGGGCGGTCGAAAAGCTCTGCGGGGGTTCCCTCCTCCAGAATTTTGCCGTCAGCCATGAACACCACGCGGTCGGCCACCTCCCGGGCGAAGCCCATCTCGTGGGTGACGACGGCCATGGTCATGCCCTCCTTGGCAAGGTCCCGCATCAGATCCAGCACCTCACCCACCATCTCGGGGTCCAGGGCGGAGGTGGGCTCGTCGAACAGCATGACCTCAGGATCCATGGCCAGAGCGCGGACGATGGCGATCCGCTGCTTCTGACCGCCGGAGAGCATATTGGGGAACTCGTTGGCCTTGTCGGCAAGGCCGATGCGCTCCAGCAGGGCCATGGCCTGCTCCTTGGCTGCGGCCGCAGTCTTTTTCTTCAGGGTCACGGGGGCCATGGTGATGTTCTGCAGCACCGTCTTGTGGGGGAACAGGTTGAAGTGCTGGAACACCATGCCCATCTTCTGACGGTGCAGGTCGATGTTCACAGACTTGCCCGCCAGATCCGCGCCGTCGAAGAAGATGGCGCCGGAGGTAGGCTCCTCCAGCAGATTCAGACTCCGCAGCAGCGTGGATTTGCCGGAGCCGGAGGGGCCGATGATGGCCACCACCTCGCCCTTATGGATGTCCAGATTGCAGTCGTTCAGGGCGTGGACGGCGCCGTGATTGTACTCCTTTACCAGATGCTGGACGGAGATCAGGACCTTACTGCTTGTCGCCACGGCGCATCCTCCTTTCGATGGCCTCAATGCCCTTGGAGGCCGGATAATTGATGCAGAAATACACCAGCGCCGCCAGGGTGTAGGGCGCCAGAGAGATGCCGGTGGAGCCGGCGATGGTCTTGGCGGCGAACATGATCTCCGCCATGCCCAGCATGGAGCAGATGGAGCTCTCCTTCACCATGGTCACCAGCTCGTTGGCCAGTGCGGGCAGCACGTTCTTGATGGCCTGAGGCAGCACCACCAGGCGCATGGCCTGCCAGCTGCTGAGACCCAGAGAGCGGGCGGCCTCGGTTTGTCCCTTGTCCACCGCCAGGATGCCGGCGCGGAAGATCTCCGCCACGTAAGCAGAACTGTTCAGGGCCAGCGCCACCACGCCGGGGACGAACCGGCTGATATCTACAAAGCCGAACAGGCTGACGCGGGGCAGGGAGATGGCATAGAACAGGCCAAAGTAGATGATGGACAGCTGCACCAGCATGGGGGTGGAGCGGAATACGGCGATATACGCACCGGACAGCCATTTCACGGGCTTGACCTTACTCAGGCGCATCAGAGCCAGCAGCAGGGCGGGGATCACCGCCAGCAGCACGGATACCACCGCCAGCAGCAGTGTGTACTCGATGCCGCGGACGAAGGCCACGCCGTACTTGGGCAGGAAGGAGAAATTGAAGAAGTCGGAGGGGCGCATATCCGTGAACAGGCTGCTCCACCACATACGCGGTCAGTCCTTTCTGTAAATAATTGGTCGGAGACGCGCGAAAGTGCAAAGTCGCGGACGGCTTTGCACTACGCGCACAATTTTGAAAGGTGTTAATCGGCAGAGACTTCCACGGCCACACTGGCCAGGGCGTCAGCATCGGCGATGAAGGTCTCGATCTTGTTCTCAGAGGCCATCTTGGCCAGCGCGGCGTTGATGCCGTCCAGCAGGCCCTTGGGGTCGCCCTTGGCCACGGCAATGCAGTAAGGCTCGGCGGTGGGCAGCTCGGAGGAGGCGCTGCAGATGACCAGGTCGGGGTTGGCGTCAGCGTACTGCTGGGCCACGCCGCCGTCCACCAGAATGGCGTCCACCTTGTCATACACCAGCTCGTTCACCAGATCCAGCACGGATTCCAGAGAGACGGCGTTGACGCCCTCGATGTCGTTGACCATGTCCAGCTTGGTGGTGGCGGCCTGCGCGCCCATGGCCTTGCCGTTGAAGTCGGCCAGCGTCTTGTACTGGTCAGCCTTGTCGGCCTTCACCAGAATGGCGGGAGGGGTATCGCTGTAATAGCCGGTGGAGAAGTCGGCGTTCTCCAGACGGTCGGGAGTGGCCTCCATGGCGGACAGGACCATGTCGAAGTCGCCCTTGTCCAGAGAGGTCAGCAGGTTGTTGAAGCTCATGTTCTCCACCTGCAGGGTCAGACCCAGCTCATCGGCCACGTACTGGGCCACGGAGATGTCGATGCCGCCGTAGACCATGTTGCCGTTCTCGTCGGGATACATGAACTCGAAGGGGGCATAGTCGGCGGAGACGCCCACCACCAGGGTGGTCTTGGCCGCAGGCTGGTCGTCGCCGGTATTGGCGTCGTTGTTGTCGTTGGCATTGCTGTCGTTCTGCTTGCCGCAGGCCATCAGGCTCATGGCCATGACCAGCGCCAGCAGCATGGCAATCATCTTTTTCATGGGATGTACTTCCTTTCTTCTTTCTTATGGCTCCGGTATGCCGGAATATTGATGATGCAGCAGGAGGTGTTCCTCCTGACAGTGGCTATCATACGCCTGTGGTGTATAAATGTCAAGCACTAAATGAATAAAATTTCAATTGAACGCGCGGTTTTGTAAAAAATGTGCATATATTAAGAAAAATGAAAGTAGATTCGTGACGGAATGACGGAAAAATGACGTGTATAATTGGATAAATATGCAAATATACCGCATATAAGGAAAGGACAGACCGGCGCGGGCCGGTCTGTCCTTTCGGAGAAACATGAAGAAGGTTCGATATGATCAGCCGCTGATGATGCGGCCGGCGTACAGATACGTATTGGCGTAGTAGCTCTCGTACAGGGAGCTGATGACGACGCCGCGGCTGGTGCTGGCGTGGATGAACTGCCCGCCGCCCAGATAGATACCCACGTGGCCGATGCCGCGTCCGCTGGTGTTGAAGAACACCAGGTCGCCGGGGGCCCGCTCCGCCGTGGTAACGGGGGTACACAGGGCGTACTGGTCGCTGGCGCCGTGGGGCAGGGAGATGCCGAACTGGGCAAACACCTTCATGGTGAAGCCGGAACAGTCGATGCCGCTGTAGCTGGTGCCGCCGTAGCGGTACGGCGTGCCCAGATAGGTGTAGCTGAAGGCGATGATGTCCTCCACCAGCGTGCTGGTGGCGTAGGTGCCTTCGTAATCGGCGTAGTGTACCGGCTCGCAGTACTGGGCCATGACGTAGCCGGTGGAGCTGCCGTAGCTCACCTTGTACCAGTCGTCGTTTTCCACATCGATGAGGTGGGCCACCTTGCCGGTCCAGATGGTCCGCAGGGCGGCGGCGTCCTGATCGGGCTCAGCCCGCAGGGTGATGTAGTTCTCACAGGTGGTCAGCACGCCGTCGTACTCCGCCAGGAAGTTCTGCTTCTGCAGCTCCTCCGTCTCGCGGATCAGGGCCTGAGCGGCCAGCTCCGTCAGGGACAGGGAGCTTTCGCTTTCCTCCAGCGCGCCGGACTCCTGGGCCAGGCGCAGCCCGTCGGCAGCCTGAAGGGCGGTGGCGCTGCCGGCGGCCACACCGCTGGCGGCCAGAGTCTCCACGGCTGCGCTGTATTCATAAGGTGTGACCAGAGTGGTCTCACTGTCGTTCTTCGTCTCCGCACCGGATGCCACGACGCCGCCGGACAGCATCATGACGGCGGACATGCCGAACGCGGCCAATTGTTTCAGATACATGGGTATTACCTGCCGTTCGTGTCATAGATTTCCATGGGGGCTATCCCCCAACGCATCCTATCATACCACACCGCTTTCAAAAAAGCTACACAAAAATTACAAAATGGCAACAAAATTTTCAGAATGGTAATAATTTAGGGAGAACTTGCACGAAGCGCATAGCTGGTGATATAATGTATGCAAAAAATGCGGAGGTGGCGCGTATGGAACCGTTGCAGTACGAGGTGAGGGGCTATCTGCGGGAGCCGTTCCGGCTGTTCCATCTGGCGGACGGACGGCGGGAGCACATCGAATACCACTATCATACGTTTCATAAGATCATCATTTTGCTGGCAGGGAAGGCGGGCTATGCCATCGAGGGCGAGCGGTACGATCTGAGCCCCGGGGACTTCGTGCTGGTAGGACGCGGCAGCATTCACCGACCGGAGGTGGCGGAGGACGCCTTCTACGAGCGAATGATCCTGTATATCGCGCCGCAGTATCTGGCATCGCTGGGTACGGAGGACTGCGACCTGGAGGAGTGCTTCCGGCAGGCCCAGGACTCCTTCCGCTATGTGTACCGCGACGAGGGAGGCAGCCGCGTGCGTCAGCTATTCGAGACGCTGGCCCGGACGGTGCGGCAGGGGGGGTACGGCGCGGCCCTGCTGGAGCGGGCTCAGTTTCTGGAGCTGATGGTGGAGGTGAACCGCGTGTGCCGCGGCGGTCACCAGGTGCAGGCGGCCTCCGGCGACAGCAAGGTGGTGGCGCTGCTGCAATACCTGAACCTGCACCTGACGGAGGAGCTGACCATCGACCAGCTGTCGGAGCGGTTCTACGTCAGCAAGTACCACATGATGCGGCGGTTTCGGCGGGAGACGGGCTATTCCATCCACGGCTATGTGACGGAGAAGCGGCTGCTGCTGGCCCAGCGGCTGCTGGCCCAGGGGGCCTCGCCATCGGAGGTGGGGGCACAGGTAGGGTATCAGGACTACTCCACATTCTCCCGTGCCTACAAGAAGCAGTTCGGCCGCGGCCCATCAGCGGATGTGGTTCACGAGAGCACGATTTGCATGGAACTGGGCAAGAATTGCGATTTACAATGAGAAAAATGCCCGTATAATAAGTGCAGTAACATCCTGTTTGGAGTATCTTAGGAGGAGAGCTATGAAGAAATTCCTGAAAAATTACTGGTTTATCCTGTGCATGCTGACGGGCATCGTGGGAGGCTGCCTGGTGGGCGCCTTCGCGCCGGCTTTCGGCGGCAAGATCAAGTTTCTGGGTACGCTGTTCATCAACATGATGTTCTGCGTGGTGGTGCCCATGGTGTTCTGCTCCATCGCCTCCGCCATCGCCAATATGAAAAGCGTCAAGCGCGCCGGCAAGATCATGGGCGTCACCGTTGCCACGTTTCTGGTGACAGCCGCCATCGCCGGTGTCCTGATGTACATCGTGTGCCGCATCTTCCCGCTGGTGGACGGTCAGTACACCATCGTGGAGGGCGAGGTCGGCGAGGCCCTGGGCTTCGGCGACATGATCGTGAACTTCTTTACCAAGCCGGATTTCGTGGAGCTGCTGAGCCGTAAGGCCATCCTGCCGCTGATCGTGGCGGCGGTGCTGTTCGGCTTCGGCGTCCAGATGAACGGCGGGCCCGAGACCAGGACCGCTCAATTTCTGGAGGATGTCACGGGCTGCATCATGAAGACCGTGAAGCTCATCACCTACTACGCGCCCATCGGCTTCTTCGGCTTCTTCGCCGACCTGGTGGCCACCTATGGACCCGAGCTGATGAAGGATTACAGCCGTACCCTCATCATTTACTACGTCATGAGCTTTGCCTACATGTTCATCTTCTTCCCCATCTACGCCCGCTTCGGCGGCGGCAAGGGCGGCGCAAAGATCATGTTCTCCAAGCTTTTCCGCCCGGCGGCGGTGTCCTTCGGCACCTGCTCGTCTGTGGCCTGCATCCCCACCAACATGGAGGTGGCGGAGGAGACCGGCATCAGCAAGGATGTCAGCGAGATCGTACTGCCCATGGGCGCTACCATGCACATGGACGGCTCGGCCATGTCCGCCATCATCAAGGTGGCATTCCTGTTCGGAGTGTTCGGCCTGGATTTCTCCACGGATAAGGCCATCCTGGCCATCATCGTGGCGGTGTTCTCCTCTGTGGCCATGAGCGGCATTCCTGGCGGCGGCGGCACCGGCGAGCTGGTGGTCTGCACCATCTTCTTCCCTGACCAGCTGGCTGTCGCCTATCCCATCGCACTGGCCATCGGCAATCTGGTGGACCCTCCCGCCACCATGGTCAACGCTGCCGGCGACTATGTGGTGTCCTTCATCGTCTCCCGCTACGTGGACGGCAAGGACTGGCTGCAGAAGAAGCTGCACGGCAAGACCGAGAACTGATCCTATATACGGCGCCGCTGTCGGCGGAGCGTCCGTTTGGACGCTCCGCCTTCTGTTTTGCCGAGAAAAAAATAATTGTGGGCGGAGGTTTACTTTCACGGATTAAAATGGTACAATGTGAAACAACGAACAGGCCCGTGGGCCCGAGGAAAAGAGGAGAAGCAAGACATGGTAAGAGCAGCCAAGTCCAAGATCGCAAAAAAGGAGAAGAGCGACCGGCTCTATCAGGCGATCCTGACGCTGGAAACGGAGGAGGAGTGCTACAACTTCTTCCAGGACCTGTGTACGATCTCGGAGCTGCGCAGCATGGAGCAGCGCTATGAGGTGGCGTCCCTGCTGAACGACGGCATGATCTATAACGACATTCTGGAAAAGACCGGTGCGTCCAGCGCCACCATCAGCCGCGTCAACCGCTCGCTGATCTACGGAAACGGCGGGTACGAGAGCGTGCTGGAGAAGATGAAGGAGAAAGAGGGAAAATGAGCTGCTACGAGGCATTGGCCTCCTCCTACGACGCGCTGACGGAGGATGTGGGCTACGAAAAGCGGGCGGACTTTCTGGAAAAGCTGTTCCGCCGCAGCCGCATCCCCGTGAAGGTGGTGCTGGATCTGGCCTGCGGCACCGGCACCATGACGTGGCTGCTGACGGGCCGCGGGTATGAGCTTATCGGTGTGGACGGCTCCGAGGAGATGCTGGCTGCGGCCATGAGCAAGGGCGGCACCGTACAGGGCGTGCCGCCCATTTTCCTGCATCAGTCCATGCCGCAGCTGGATCTGTACGGCACCGTGGATGCCGCCATCTGCTGTCTGGACAGCCTGAACTATCTCACTGACCCCGCCGACGTGCGCCGCACGTTCCGGCGGCTGCACCTGTTCGTGGCTCCGGGAGGCGTGCTGGTGTTCGACGTGAATACCGTAGCCAAGCTGGCGGCACTGGACGGACAGGTGTTCCTGGACGAGACGGAGGATACCTACTGCGTGTGGCGCGCCGAGTATCACAAGGGACTCTGTACCTATTACATGGATCTGTTCCGGCGTCGCGGCGACAAGGCCTGGGATCGGCGGGAGGAGCTGCACCGCGAGCGGGCCTACACTGTGGAGGAGCTGACGGCGTGGCTCACCGAGGCAGGCTTCGGTGACATCCGTGTCTACGGCGACGCCAAGCTGCGCCATCCGCGGGAGGACGAGCAGCGGGTGTACTTCTGCTGCATACGAAACTGAATTAGAGAGGTTGACATAATATGGAAGACAAGATCGTGCGGGCCATCTCCGACGATGGCATGGTGCAGGCGGCGGCCATTTACAGCCGGAACCTGACGGAGCGGGCACGGCAGATCCATAAGACGCTGCCGGTGGCCACGGCGGCACTGGGCCGCACGCTGGCAGCCGCGTCCATGATGGGCGACGCCCTGAAGGGGCAAGGAGCCAGCCTGACGCTTCAGCTCAAGGGCGGCGGCCCGCTGGGGACCGTGCTGGCCGTCAGCGACCACGAGGGGAATGTCCGCGGCTACGTGACGAACCCCCAGGTGGACCTGCCTCTGCGGCCGGACGGCAAGCTGGACGTGGGCGGCGCCGTGGGCCATGAGGGCACGCTGACCGTCATCAAGGACCTGCACATGAAGGAACCCTACGTGGGCACCATCGACCTGCTGGGCGGCGAGATCGCCGAGGACGTGGCGGGTTACTTCGTGGAGTCGGAGCAGATCCCCACCGCCTGCGGTCTGGGCGTGCTGGTGGACCGCGACCAGAGCGTGAAGTCCGCCGGAGGCTACCTTATCCAGCTGATGCCCGGGGCCACAGAGGACACCATCGTCAAGGTGGAGGGCGGCATCATGGCCGCCGGCCCGGTGTCGGCGCTGCTGGAGCAGGACCCCGATCCCGAGCACCTGCTGCGGGCAGTGATGAGCGACTTCGATTTGAAAATTCTGGAGACGCAGCCGGTGAGCTACAAGTGCTACTGCAGCCGCGAGAGGGTGGAACGGGCGCTGATCTCTCTGGGCCGTCAGGAGCTGGAGGACATGATCCGCCAGCAGGGCGGCTGCCAGCTGAGCTGCCAGTTCTGCGACACGGTGTACGATTTCTCCAGGGAGGAGTTGGAGCAGCTGCTGGCGTCCCTGCAAGAAAAAAAGTAAGTTTTTGCGAAAATGTTATTGACAGATGCGGATGGTTTTAGTATAATAGCCCATGTCGTTCGGCGAGAGCGGCAGGTACGGGAGCATAGCTCAGCTGGTTAGAGCACCTGCCTTACAAGCAGGGGGTCACTGGTTCGAGTCCAGTTGTTCCCACCA
>ENA-ORLY01000597-ORLY01000597.1-human-gut-metagenome-genome-assembly--contig:-NODE-597-length-49549-cov-4.516413_pt1 | contig 49549 bp, 40 predicted proteins | sample MGYA00243071_ERZ508832 | MGnify/ENA primary metagenome ERZ508832 (study PRJEB26277, sample SAMN04329777) | human gut metagenome | biome: human-associated habitat | host: Homo sapiens | place: USA... | reverse complement strand
AAGTTATTGGTTCTTCTATTGGCGGCGGACAGGTTCTGGTAACTTCTATTGACGGTGCGGCTGTAGAACTGAGCGGTAAGCTGCCGGCGATCCTTACCTTGCATAAGGATAAGCCTGGTGTTATTTCCCTGGTCAGCAGCGCTTTGGCAAGTGCCGGTATCAATATTGCCGGTATGCGGGTTTTCAGGGCGAATAAAGGCGGGTTGGCAACGATGGTCATTGAATGTGACCAGGTGGTGCCGGAGCCGATAATCAATCTGGTTGCTGCTTTGGAACCTATGCAGTCGGTGCGGTTCATCCGTAATGTTTTGTGAGGTGCAGCGTGATTAACGAGAAAATTTCTTTAAGGATCTGGATTGAGGCCGCAGCTGATCAGGGTGTTCCGTTACATACTTATCTGCTGAAGCTCAGCAGCGAAGAGCTTGAACTGAGTGAAGATGCTATATTAGAGCAGATGCAGGCAATGCTGCAGGTAATGGAAGAATCGGCAGCATTCGGTCTGACCGGGGTAAGTTCACACAGCGGCCTGACTGGTGGTGCTGCTAAAAAGCTGCAGGAGGCCAGACAGTCTGAAAATTATAAAAATATTTTAGGCGGTGTCGTTAACGATGCTGTGGCTTATGCCATGGCTGTAGGTGAATGCAATGCGGCGATGGGACGTATCGTCGCCGCTCCTACCGCCGGAGCCAGCGGCGTTCTGCCGGGAGTACTTTTGGCATTGAAGCAGCATTACAATTTGAACGAACGGCAAATGGCTGAAGCTTTGGTAGTGGCTGGTAATATTGGTATGGTCATAGCCAGCCGCGCTTCACTGTCGGGCGCTATGGGCGGCTGTCAGGCTGAATGCGGCAGTGGTGCGGCTATGGCGGCCGGTGCCGCTGTAGATGTGCTGGGTGGCACTCCGGAACAGGTTGGACATGCAGTAGCGATAGTCTTCAAAAATATGCTGGGGCTTGTTTGTGACCCTGTTGCCGGTCTGGTAGAAGTGCCGTGTATCAAACGGAACGGCGGTGCTGCTGCACAGGCGTTGCTGGCAGCAGAATTGGCTCTGGCTGGTATCACAAGCTTTATCCCTGCAGACGAAGCAATTGACGCGATGAAGTCAGTAGGCGATCGTTTGCCATGCACGCTCAAGGAAACGGCGGAAGGCGGGCTGGCACAGACCCCAACGGCACTGGCCTGGGCACAGGCTTATTTTGCAGTTGATGGTAAAATTTGAAAAATATTTTTGATAAGTATTAAATGGAGGTAAATCAAATGAAAAAAATTATTAAGACTGAAAATGCACCGGCTGCCATCGGGCCTTATTCTCAGGCTGTTATGGCTAATGGCATGCTGTATATGTCAGGTCAGATAGCTTTGGTTCCTGAAACAGGCGAAGTAGTAGATGAAGGTATTGAAGCGCAGACGATCAGGGTCTTGAAAAATATGGAAGGCGTATTGTCTGAGGCAGGTTTGACTTTTGACGATGTGGTAAAAACCACTGTTTTTTTGACTGATATGGAAGATTTTGGCGTTGTTAACAGCATTTACGGTGAAAAGTTTGCTGAAAACGCTCCTGCGCGTTCCTGCGTACAGGTTGCGGGACTGCCGAAAGGTGTTAAAGTTGAAATAGAAGCAATCGCTGTCTGCAAATAATAATCCCTGCAAAAAAATGTAAAAAAGTTTATAAAAAAGATTGACATAAACTAGTGGCTATGGTAGAATAACATTCGTCGCCAAGCTATTAAGTTTGGACAATTTGGTGGCTGTGGTGAAGCGGTTAACACGGCGGATTGTGGCTCCGTTACTCGAGGGTTCGATCCCCTCCAGTCACCCCATAATTATCCGGTTTCTATCCTTGGGGCGTAGCCAAGTCGGTAAGGCACGGGACTTTGACTCCCGCATGCGTTGGTTCGAGTCCAGCCGCCCCAGCCAATGTGATCCACTAGCTCAGTCGGTAGAGCACCTGACTTTTAATCAGGGTGTCCCGCGTTCGAGTCGCGGGTGGATCACCATTTTTTTTGTCTGTTTGCGAGTGTGGCGGAACTGGCAGACGCACTAGACTTAGGATCTAGCGCCTTCGGCGTGCAGGTTCGACTCCTGTCACTCGCACCAATCAAATTATAAAGCTGTAGAATCGTTAGATTCTACAGCTTTTATTTTTTACACTTGCTGTATTATTGAACTATTAAAGTTCAGGGTCTAGCGAGTGTATTTTTTATTTTAGGCTGGTAGGAACTGTTGGAGTAATAATTAAGATTAATATATAATATGTGAAACAATAAAGGATATTAATTTTCTAATAGAATTAAAAACTAAAAAGTTGTTGACAAAAACAGAAAATAATATTATATTAATACTAAAGAAAATATCATTAACAGCAGATAACAGACTGGGATATTTCGATTAACAAATGCGTATTCGGGCGCTGACCCCGTAAATAAAAAATATAGGAGGATAAAGACATGAGAAGTATTACAACATTAGACCTGCAATATGCCCATAGATTTTATGGGTTTAAAGGTGAGGCACAGTATCTGCATGGACATTCAGGTATTCTGACTATTGAGGTGGAAGATTCTGTCGAACCGGGTGTCAATATGGTATTTCCCTGTAATGAAATTCAAAAAACTGCCTGGGACGTTTTAAAGAACTTCGATCATGCACTGATTTTGAGGGAAGATGATCCGCTACTGCCGGCAGTACTTGATGTTTACGAAAAACAGGGTATCCGTAATGGCGCTCCGCAGAACCAAATGAAAGGTGCGGCTTTCAAGACAGAGCTGGCAACAGCATACCCGGATTGTCGTCTTGTGGTTACAAAAGAAACTATGACTGTCGAGGGCATGATTAAGATCGTTTATGATCTGCTTAAAGACAAACTCAATATTGCGAAAATAACTTTTGTCAGCGGTGTCAATACTGCTTCGGCAGAGTTCACAACCAAGAATCAAATTGATCGTTGCCCGCTGTGTGGTATTGCCTTGAATGAAAATGGTGTTTGCCCGAAGTGCGGCTATAAAAAATGATAGTATAGAAAAAATGAAAACAGCAGGCCTATAAGGCCTGCTGTTTTTTGTTGGGATAAGATGGACGAAGGGTTAGAGGATATTCATATTAAAATTACTGGAGGAAAATAAAACAACAGCAATTTAAAGCAGGATACAGGGAAAATTTTTATTTGTATCTTGACTTGGAGTGAGCTTTAAGTGTTATGATTGATAAAAGAGGAACGCATAGGTGTTTATTTTACCATAGCAGAGAATATTACAGCGACGTGAAATTAGATAGCTAAAGTTTCTGCTTTAAAGTATATATGGGGGAAGGTTTGTTATGCGGGGGCTGAATAATGAAAAAAGATACGCCTTGCTGGACAGTCTGCGAGGGCTGCTGTTATTGGAGATGATCGTCTATCATTTTTTTTGGGACCTGGTGTATTTATTTGAGCAGGATTTGCCCTGGTTTCATAGCAGTTTGTGTTATTGGTGGCAGCAAAGTATTTGCTGGCGTTTTATTTTTCTATCAGGGTTTTGCTGGCCTTTAGGGAAAAGGGCTGTGCGGCGTGCTGTGCGGCGTGCTGTGCAGGTTTTTGGTGGAAGTGTCCTGGTGATGGTTATAACGCACATTTTTGTGCCGGACCAGGCGGTTACCTTTGGCGTTTTATTCTTTCTGGGGTCAGGTATGCTGCTGCTGGAGCTGCTTGACCGGCGGCTGTGCAGGCTGGCTCCTGTCTGGGGCATTACAGCAAGTGGTATGTTATTTTTTCTGACCCGCAATATCAACGACGGCTATTTAGGTTTTGAGGATTGGGATTTTTTCAAAATACCGGAGCAGCTGTATCTGAATAAATTCACTACTTATGTAGGATTTACAGAAGCAGGATTTTTTTCCAGTGATTATTTTTCTTTAATGCCCTGGTTCTTTTTATATTTGGCAGGTTATTACTGTCTGCGTTTTTGTGAAACTCTGGGCGGATTGCCTCAGATCTTCGATTATGGCAGCGGCTTCCTGAGTTTTTTCGGACGGAGGTCTTTGTTAGTCTATCTTCTGCATCAGCCGCTTTTGTACTTGCTGCTGACGTTGATTTTGGGTAGTAAGGTATTGCTTTAAGGAGAAGGAGTGTTGAGAGTATGGAATATCGTGAATTGGGACGGACAGGTATTAAAGTCAGTGTGATAGCATTAGGGTGCGAAGGCTTTGTTGCCAACGAAGGTGCCTTAACAGAGCAACTGCTGAATGCGGCAGAGCAAGGCGGCATCAACTGTATTGATTTGTATGCGCCGCAGCCGGAAATGCGCAGCCGTTTGGGTAAATGGCTGCGTGGCCGCCGCGGTAAATTTGTTTTACAGGCACATTTATGTACGGTTTGGCAGGAGGGACAGTATAAGCGGACCAGGGAGATCGGGGAAGTGAAAGCGAGCTTTGAAGATCTGCTGACACGGCTGGCAACGGACTATATAGATATTGGGATGATCCATTATGTGGACTCTCTGGAAGATTGGGAAGCGGTAGCTGGTGGCCCGGTAATGGCGTATGCAAGAGAAATGCAGGCTCAGGGAAAAATCAGATATATCGGCTTGAGCAGCCATAATCCTGCCGCAGCTATGCAGGCTGTACAAAGCGGTTTGATCGATGTACTGATGTTCAGCGTTAATCCCTGCTATGACCTGCAGCCGGCGAATGAAGACTGTTATGCGCTTTGGGATGGGAAAAATTATGACAGGCAGCTTGTGAATATGGATCCGGAGCGGGAAGCGCTGTATGAAACCTGCAGCCGCCTGGGCGTCGCTATAACCGTAATGAAAGCTTTTGGCGGCGGTGATTTGCTGGATGAAGAGCTTTCGCCGGCAGGAAAAGCTTTGACTGTTAATCAGTGTCTGCACTATGCTTTGACGCGTCCCGGAGTAGCGGCAGTGATGTCGGGAGCGCATACTGTTGACGAGCTGGAAAAATGTCTTGAATATACTACGGCTGCTGATGTTGAAAAGGATTATGCGGCTGCTTTTGCCGCTTTACCGAAAATCAGCTGGGAAGGGCACTGCATGTATTGCGGACATTGTGCTCCCTGTCCGCAGGGAATAGATGTGGCAGCAGTAACTAAATTTTTGAATCTTACCAAAGCGCAGAACAGTGTTCCTGAAACAGTACGCGAACATTATGCTGCGCTGCGGCATCATGCCGGGGAGTGCGTGAAATGCGGTGCTTGTGAGAAACGCTGTCCATTTAAAGTTACAGTTATCCAAAATATGCAGGAAGCAGTGAAAGTGTTTGGTATTTAATAACGTAAATAATCTTAAAAATAAATTATTGCTTGACTTGGAGTTGACTCCAGGTGTTAAAATAATCGCAGGAGGAGGTGTTGCTCTATGACGATTGCAGAAGTCAGTAAAACATTTGGCTTGACAGCTGATACGCTGCGTTATTATGAACGAATTGGCCTGATACCGCCGGTCAAGCGCAGCAGCAGCGGTATTCGTGATTATGATGAAAAAGATTGTAATTGGGTAGAATTTATTAAGTGCATGCGCGGTGTTGGTATTCCGGTGGAAATGCTGATTGAATATGTGGCGATGTTCCGCTTGGGCAAGGAGACGATTGCTGCCCGTAAAGCTCTTTTGGTAGAGCAAAGACAGCAGCTTGCCGACAAGATAGTAGCTATGCAGGCTGTACTGGAACGGTTAGATATGAAAATAGATGGTTATGAGGAAAGATGTTTAAAATTTGAGGAAGAAAATTTAAGACAATAAATAAGATTTGCAGCAGAGGTCAGCCAGGAGTTGGTTGACCTTTGTTTTTTTATCTTCGATCATAATAAATGTCTGAAAGATAATAAATATTTATATAAACAAATAAAAGTGATATAATTATTATTATACGCAAATGTTTACTTGGATAATATTGTTCGATGTTTTGGCTGGGGAGGTATTTAGGATGCTGAAAAGAATATTGACTGCTGTGTTGATGCTGTTTGTTCTGCTGGTAGTCAACAGTGCAGGTGCTTCTAATACAGTACGTATAGCCTATTCGGATATTGATAATTTTGTCGGTATCAAAGATGGACGGCTGGCAGGTTATGGCGTAGCTCTATTTGATGCAATTGCCGAACATACCGGCTGGACTTATGAATATAAAAGCGGTTCGTGGGAACAGTGTCTGGAGTGGGTGAAAAACGGTGAAGCCGATTTTACTTTTCCAGCCCAGTACAGCGAGCAGCGGGCGGCGGATTTCCTTTTCAGCAGGCAGAACTGTATTTTAGATTTTGCTGCTATTTATACGTCCGGTACCAACAGCGATATTTTATATCAGGATTATCAGTCGTTGCAGGGTAAACGATTAGGCATGATCAAAGGCAACTATCTTAATTTATGTTTTGACAAGTTTGTGGGGAGTAAAGGCATCAGCGTTCAGAAATTTTATTACAGCAGTGGTGCCGAAGTCAATGAAGCATTGGCTGCCGGTAAGATCGATGCTATTATGAGTGGGAATTGTGTGCTTGACGAAGATAAAAAGCTGGTTGCTAAATTTGATTATCTGCCTGCGTATATCATTACGGGAAAAAACAATACGGCATTAATGGAGCAGCTGGATCAGGCGATGCGGGCGATAACGCTGGAAAATCCTTATTTTACTGCCGCGTTGTACGAGAATTTTTACGGACGTGCCGACAAGTTGGCCAAGGGGTTTACCAGGGCGGAACTTGCTTATATCCAGACAGCCGCACCGCTGCGTGTTGTCGGTGATGCCGATAATTATCCGATGGAATGGCTGGACGGTAAAAACGGTGTTTATAAAGGCGCTTATCAGGATGTGCTGAAATTATTGGCTCAGGACAGCGGTTTAACGATGGAAATGACCTACACTCCTGATATGGCCTCGTCGTGGGAATTGCTGGCTGACGGCAGAGCTGATGTTATTTCCGGAATCGTCTGGACGAAAGAATTGGAGGCCCAATACGATTTTCTGCACACAGACAGCTTTCTAAAAGAAAATTATCTGATTTTGGGTAGGCGCGGAGAAAGCTTTGATTTTAACAGCCGTTTGAAAGTCGCTATGAAAACTTCATTTATAGGCACTGCAGATTACATCAGGCAGAAATACCCGCAGTGGCAGATTGTTGATGGCGACACTTTAGAAAGCTGTCTGGAAATGGTGGTCAACGGCGAGGCCGATATTATGCTGGGCAATTCTATTGTGATGACAACTAACAGGTATCTGAGCAAATATGCCAGCCTGATGCCTGTAATGACGGTAAGTATGGAAATACCTGTAGGTTTCGGCATTTCTAAAAAATGTCCGCCGGAGGTATTGAGTATTTTTAATAAATCAATCCAAAAGCTGGATGCAGGTGCTCTGGATAAAATAATTTTAGATAACAGCATCGTTAAACACAGAGCATTGGACTGGCAGGAATTTATTAAAAATAATTTTCTTGTTGCCGGAACAGTATTTTTTGCGGTATTGGCTTTGAGTTTTACGGGTATTTTTCTATTTTTGAAGAACCGCCAGCAGGCCAGGTTTAATAATAGTTTGGCTGAAGCACTGGCTGCAGCGGAACGGGCTAGAAGCGCTGCTGAATACGCACATAATGCTAAAAGCGAATTTCTGTCGCGGATGTCGCATGAGATACGCACGCCGATTAACGCGATTGTCGGAATGAGCGATATTGCAAAGCTGCGCGCTGCTGACAGCCAGCCCGTATTAGATTGTTTGGAGAAGATCGATACTGCGTCCAGGCATCTGGCTGCATTAGTAGATGATGTTTTGGATATGTCCAAAATAGAAAATGACAAATTGCAGCTGACGCCGCAGATAGTTTCACTGCACAGTATCATCTTTTCGACCCTGGATATTCTGCAGTCGCTGGCAGAAAAAAAGGGTGTTCTTTTACAGCGGAAGGTAAATGTTGCAGATTGTTCTGTGTACGCTGACAGCAGAAGACTGCAGCAGATCATGGTAAATTTAGGAGCCAATGCAGTAAAGTTTACAGCTAAAGATAAAAAAGTTGTTTTAAAATGCGATATGCTTGAACAGGATGATGAGAGCATGCTGGTTCGGTTTGTCTTAGAAGATGAGGGAATCGGTATAAAAGAAAGCAATAGACAATGTATTTTTGAGGCATTTAATCAGGGCGGACGCAGTACAGATGCTTTTTATGGAGGAACGGGACTGGGTCTGGCCATTTCGCAGAAGCTGGCTCATATGATGGGCAGTGAGATCAAGCTTGTCAGTACATTTGGGGTCGGCAGTCGCTTCTGGTTTGATCTGCGTCTTGCCAAGGCCTCTGTTTTGCAGCAAACGCTTGTAACTGATGAGATCGATCTGCATGGTTACAGACTGCTGGTAGTAGAAGATAATGAAATAAATATGGAAATTGTTTGTGAGCTGTTGCGTAATGTCGGGGCCGAATTTGCTACAGCGAGCGATGGTGAAGAGGCGGTCGATTTATTTTGCGAGGCAGAGCCGTTTACTTATGACGCAGTTTTGATGGACATCAGAATGCCAAGGATGAACGGTTATCAGGCTGCTGCTGCTATCAGAGCATTGCCGCGTCCGGATGCTATCTCGGTTGTTATAATAGCGATGACGGCAGACGTGCTGGAAAATGATGTGGAACAGTCACTGGAACAGGGCATGGATGCACATGTTGCCAAACCGTTCGATACCCGTCAGTTTCTGTTTTTACTGCGCGGTTTATTGCAGAATAAAGAAAATATGATTTGTAAATGAATAAAGTATTGACAAATTTAAATAGCCTAATATATAATTTAGGAGCTGGATATTCTGGTAGGTGAGGCTACCACAGGGATATGGATTGCTGCCGCGGAGTGGTGGAGACACCATGAGCAGGTTTGAACAGGCTATGTCGACAACAAGGCATAATCTAATGCAATTTCACCGCCCTGTGGAGTTAAAGCTTGAACAGGGCCGGTTCTGATTGAACTGTAAGGTAAATTTTTTTATTGCCGCGTCTTTGTTTAAGCATTGACGCGGTTTTTTTATTTGCCGCGGCCAGCCGCAGAATTTTTATTATAGATATTTTATAAAAAAGTGAGGTGAGAAGAATGGACGCAGGAGGCAGTAGGGGCATAAAACCAAAAGGCGAAGAACCAGGAAGCGGTCTGCCGTCAGGGCGTCTGTTCTTCCGCGACAATTACATATAAATACTTTGTCTTTTCGTTGTGTGTCCTACTTTCCTGAAAGTATGCAGTAAAACCGTAAGGAGGTAGAAAACAATGAAAAAGAAATTACTGTTTTTAAAAAATAACCCGCAGGAGATCCTGCATCGTGAGAAGGTCAATGAAAGACTGCGTTTTGCTGCAGCTCATGATGTGAACACAGTTCTGAAGTATTTGGGAACGACTGGCAAAGGATTGCCGTCCGGTATGGTAGAGCAGGCTCGTGAACGGTATGGCGATAATGTTGTGACGCATGGACAAAAAGAATCTCTGTTCACGCGTATCTGCAAAGCTTTTATTAATCCTTTTACAGCGATTTTGTTTGTTTTGGCGGCAGTATCGGCTTTTACAGATATCTGGCTGGCTGATCCGGGTGAAGAAGACGCCGTGACTGTGATTATTATTACGACGATGGTTATGATTTCCGGTATCCTGCGTTTTGTGCAGGAAACGAGAAGCGGTAACGCGGCGGCTAAATTATCGGCTATGATCGAAACTACGACCTGTGTGGAAAGAATGGAAACGGGTCAGCAGGAGATACCACTGGACGAAGTCGTCGTCGGTGATCTTGTTCATTTATCGGCGGGCGATATGGTACCTGCTGATATCCGTATTATTTTTGCTAGGGATCTGTTTGTCAGTCAGTCGGCATTGACCGGTGAAAGTGAACCGGTAGAGAAATATCTTTGCCTGGATGTTCAGGCAGCTTCTATAACAGAAGAACCTAATCTGGCCTTTATGGGCAGTAATGTCATCAGCGGTACAGCGGTAGGAGTTGCCGTAGCAGTGGGCAATGATACGCTTTTGGGCGAAATGGCCAAGGCGCTGAACAGCAAGCCTCCGAAAACCAGCTTCGAAAAAGGTGTCAATTCTGTTTCCTGGGTTTTGATACGTTTTATGCTGGTCATGGTGCCGGTAGTTTTGTTTATCAACGGCTTTACCAAAGGTGACTGGATGAATGCGGCCTTGTTTGCAATTTCCGTGGCCGTAGGGCTGACGCCTGAAATGCTGCCGATGATTGTGACGACCTGTCTGGCTAAGGGTGCAGTCGCAATGTCCAGAGAAAAAGTTATTATCAAAAATTTAAATTCGATCCAGAACCTTGGATCTATTGATATTCTCTGCACTGATAAGACCGGTACGCTGACGCAGGATAAGGTTGTACTGGAATATCATCTGGATATTGAAGGCAAAGAAGCGCCGCGGGTATTGCGGCATGCCTTTTTAAACAGTTATTATCAGACGGGTCTGAAAAATTTGATGGATATTGCCATTATTAGAAGGACGAAACTGGAAGAGGAAGAACACAAAGATCAGCTGGGCGATCTGGAACATTTTTACCAGAAGGTAGATGAGCTGCCCTTTGATTTTGAACGGCGCCGGATGAGTGTGGTAGTAGAAGACCGGAATGGGAAAACGCAAATGATCACCAAGGGCGCCGTAGAGGAAATGCTGAATATTTCGGCTTTTGTCGAATATGCAGGGCGTGTAGTGCCGCTGACGGCGTCTATGAAAAAGCTGGTTATGGAAAAAGTGGATGCGCTTAATGCCGATGGCTTGAGAGTCATTGCCGTAGCGCAGAAAACCAATCCTTCGCCGATAGGAGCTTTTTCGATAGCAGACGAGAACGAAATGGTTTTGATCGGTTATCTGGCTTTTCTGGATCCGCCCAAAGAAACGACTGCAGCTGCGATCAGGGCTTTGCAGGAGCATGGTGTTGCCGTGAAAATACTGACAGGGGACAATGAAAAGGTCACAAAATGTGTTTGCCGTCATGTAGGACTTGCAGCAGAAAAAATGCTGTTGGGTTCTGAGGTGGAAGCTATGAGCAACGAAGAATTGGCGGCAGCGGCAGAGTATACCACTGTTTTTGCCAAATTGGCTCCGGCGCAGAAAGCCAGAGTAGTACGCCTGCTGCGTGAAAATGGACATTCTGTAGGTTATCTCGGCGATGGCATCAACGATGCGGCGGCCATGAAAGCCTCTGATGTTGGTATTTCTGTCGATACGGCCGTGGATATTGCCAAGGAATCGGCGGATGTAATTTTACTGGAAAAAGATTTGCTGGTTTTGGAAAAGGGTATTCTTGAAGGCCGTAAAACCTATGCTAATATGATTAAATATATCAAGATGACGGCTTCGTCTAATTTTGGTAATATTTTTTCGGTTTTGATCGCCAGTGCTTTTCTGCCCTTCCTGCCGATGGCGTCGATCCATCTGATTTTGCTGAATCTGATTTACGATATCTCCTGTACGGCGATTCCCTGGGATAATGTGGACAAAGAGTTTTTGACCAAGCCCAGAAAATGGGATGCTTCCAGTGTCAGCAAATTTATGCTTTGGATCGGTCCTACAAGTTCTGTTTTCGATATTTTGACCTATGCACTGATGTATTTCATCATTTGTCCGGCCGTTGTCGGCGGCCATTTGTTTCACGAACTGAGTGATCCTGCCCAGCAGGCATTATATATCGCTGTTTTTCAGGCTGGTTGGTTTGTTGAGTCAATGTGGACGCAGACGCTGGTTATCCATATGATCAGAACGCCAAAGATTCCCTTCCTGCAGAGCCGCGCTTCAGCGCCTGTAACATTACTTACATTTATCGGTATCGCAGTGCTGACAGTGATACCGTTTACAGCGGTAGGACATGCTATCGGGCTGGCTTCGCTGCCTGGTGAATATTTTAGCTGGCTGGCCGCTATTACTTTAGCATATATGCTTCTGGCTACGATGATGAAAAAACTTTATATCAAGCGCTATGGCGAACTTCTATAGTTGTTTATAGACGCTGGAACGCATATAATATAATATAAAGATACGAAGCGTAATAAATGGGGGAATGAGTTAATGCTGGGGACTATCGTCAATACAAGCACGATCATTGCCGGCAGCTTGCTGGGCAGCATTTTCAGGCAGGGGATCAAAGAAAATTACAAAAAAGCGCTCTTTGATGCGTTGGGTCTGGCGACTGTTGGCCTGGGGGCTAATGCAGTGGTCAGCAATATGCCGCAGAGCAAGTTTCCCGTCTTGTTTATTCTTAGTCTGGCGCTGGGTAGTATTATCGGTACTTTGCTTGATATCGACGGCCGCTTTCAGCGTCTGGCAGGGCGGCTCAAAGGCGGCTCCGACCTTGGTCAGGGGCTGTCTACGGCAATACTGCTTTTCTGTATCGGGACCCTGTCGATTCTGGGGCCGATAGAAAGCGCGCTGTATGGTAATAACACTTATCTTTTTACTAATGCTACGCTTGATTTTGTAGCCTCGATGGTTTTGGCCTCCGCATATGGCATCGGGATAGCCTTGGCAGGAGTCGTACTGTTTTGCTGGCAGGGGTCGATCTATCTGCTGGCCGGTTGGCTGGCGCCGTTTTTGACGGCTGAGCTGATGACGGAAATTTCGATTATCGGCGGAGTTTTTATTATGAGCTCCGGGTTTGCGATTTTAGAATTAAAAAAGTTTAAGACCCTGAATATGCTGCCGGCACTTATTGTTCCTGCAGTTTGGGTACTGATTTTAAAATGTTTTTCCTGAGCTAAAAACGGCCTCATTTTCAAATGAGGCCGTTTTTTAGTTTTTTTAAGTGATTATCTTAACAAAAAAATAAGTTAAAAGTGTAAAATAGCTGTTAGAAAGCAGGTTGTGGACTTGTAGAAAAATGTGGCAGTGTTATAATAAAACTGTAAGGAGAATTTAAAACGGCGGTTAGGGCCGAAAAGTTAATTGCTTTTTTAAATTCTCAGTGCTATAATGTAGTAAAAGATAATTTTTATTTGTTGCGATTGCGCACTGCAAATAAATCAAAATTTTGAAAGGTGGTGGCAGTAATGCCAAATTTTGCAAACCCGTTTCAAGGCAATGTCAACAGAAAATTAACCAAAGAAGAATTGATCCAGGCCGTACGTTTGGATATCGCAGGTGAGCTGGAAGCTATTTACTTGTATGATGCCCATGTACAGGCTACTGATGATGAAGTGGCAAAAATGGTTATTTCCGATATTCGTGACGAAGAAAAAGCCCATGTCGGTGAGTTGATGACTTTGCTGCGTTATCTTGATCCTGCTGAAGCAGAACATTTCATTTCCGGTGAAGGCGAAGTTAAGGAAATGCTTGAAGGCCTTGGTATGAAAGCTGCCGGGATTGCCGATGATAAAACGGAAGTTACCAATAAAGCGACTACCGTAGGCAGCCTGCTGGACAAATAGGAGGTATGGTCATGGAATTTTTAATGCGTGATGATGTTAATCTGTCTGCCGAGCAATGGCAGTCTATTGATAGTGCGGTAATCCAAGCGGCAAGAAATGTTTTGGTTGGCCGTAAATTTTTACAGATTTATGGTCCTTTGGGCGCCGGTGCGCAAAGTGTGAATGTAGATGTGCTGACTCCTGCTGAAAAAGGCAGTGTAGATTTCTTCGGTGAGGAAGAGGAAGCTGTAAAAGTTACAGGCCGCAGTTTTAAAGAGCTGCCAATGATCTATCGTGATTTTGTGTTATCCTGGAGAGATATGGAACAAGCCAGACAGATCGGTATGCCGATCGATTTGGGTGCGGTCAGCGCTGCTGCAAATGCCTGCGCTCAGAAAGAAGACCTGATGATTTTTGCAGGGAATCCGAAAGCCGGTTATGAAGGCCTGGCTACGGCAGAAGGCGCTTTTAAAGTGAAAAAATCCGACTGGAGCAAAGATGAAAATGCTTTCAGCGATGTTGTTAAAGGTCTGCAGCATTTTGCGGACAAGAATTTGAGAGGCCGTTATGCTTTGGCAGTCAGCCCCGACCTATATGCACAGTTACAGCGTTTACAGGTCAGCACCGGATTGCTGGAAAGCGAACGCATCAAAACACTGGTTGGCGGCGGATTATATATGACTCCGGCTTTAGGTCTTAATAAAGCCGTATTGGTCTGCGCTGAACCGCAGAATATGGATCTTGTTATCGGTCAGGACCTTATTACCGGTTATATGGGTTCTGCTAAGCTGAATCACGAATTCCGTGTATTTGAAACAGCTTTGCTGCGTATCAAATGCAAAGATGCAGTAGTGGTTTTTGGCTGATCGTAAAATTTAAAGCCTGCCGGCATATTATGTCGGCAGGCTTTTACTATTCAGGACAGCAATACTGAAAGCAAATTAATATTTATTTAATAAAAATACTTGATGTTTAATAATTGAAAATAAGCTATAATAAAATAAAAATAGATTATTGGTATTGAGGAGGCCGGGCATGGATAAAAAACGTGGTTATAATATAAAATATTTATTGCTGTTCAGTTCAGCAGCTGCGTTGCTGTGCGCTCTGGCCACATATATCAGCATTAACGATACCTATAAGTATACCCGTGAAAGAGCAGCTTTTCTGGCGGAAAGCTATGGCTCTCAGACGCGCTACGAACTGATGGATCTTTATGATGACGCTTTTGTTTTACGTGAGCTGATCCAGCAGGGAATGCTGGATGCCAAAGGCACAAAAATAGCCGTACACGAAAAAGGCTTTCGTAATATGTCAGAGCTTGGTATCCAGAGAATGAACAATGTCTGTACAGCCTTTGACGATATGGCTCTGATCACAAATGTATCTTTGGCTATGGCAGAAGGTCCGCTGCAGGACGGTATTCCGGAGAAAACTGTGATTTCCTATTGCTTTCCTTATGAAATCAATAAAAGTGCCCTGGGAAAAAATCTGATGGTCCAGCCGAAAAGGGATGACGCCATCAGGAAAGTGTATCGCAAGCAGGGCGAGTTGGTGATCGAAGGGCCGTTCAGAAGGATTCAGGATAATGAGTTGGTTTTGGCAGGCAGGGTCGCTGTAAAAAATTCTGACGGTTCACCCTGGGGCTTAGTTGCTGTGACTTTGGACATGAATCCGGCAAGTCCGAAATATGCTTTGCAGAACATAAATTTTGCCGCATTGCAGGGGCAGAAATATCGTTATCATTTATACAAGGTAGAAAACGGAGCCAAATTGACGATTGCTGCTTCTGACCATGCGGCAATGGCAATGACAGGCGGAATGAAATATGATATCGAGCTGCCGAATGCCAGCTGCATTATAGAGGTAGACAAAGCAGGCGGCTGGGTTGGCAATAATATAATCTTTTTGAATGCAGGCATTGCCTTTTTTGTATGGCTGCTGAGTGTTTTTGCCGTAAAAAAATGGCTGGAAAATAAAGAGGCCCACCGTGAGATCGCAGACAGGGAAGAAATACTGCGTCAGATTGCCGATAATATCAACGGAGGCGTTTTGACACTGGTCAATGATGCCGGCTTCTGCATCCGTTATGCCAACGATGGATTTCTAAAACTGATCGGCTATACAAGAAAAGAATTGGAAAACGTACCATCTTTTTTGAGGGCGCATTTGATATATGAAGAGGATACACCTAAATTTCAGGCATTATTGGATGGTGTCTGGCATCTTAATGATAAGATAGATTTGGAGATGCGCCTGCTGCATAAAAACGGGCATTATATACCTGTTTTGATCCGTGGCAGCGTGGGGATAGATAAAGACGGTATGCTGGTAATGTACTGCGTTATTGTCGATATCAGCGAACAAAAGCGTATCATTCAGGAACTGGAACTGGAGAAGGAGCGTTATGATCTTTTAGTGCAGGCTTCCAATGAAATAATTTTTGACGTGGACGTGCTGCCGGAGCATATTGCCTGGTCACCGCTGTATCGCAGGATTTTTGGCTTTGAACCCTTTGGTAAGCTTGCTTCTGAGTCTGCGCCGCCGTTAAAATCGGAAGCTGATAAGAATATTGACGTTATCAGTGCGTTTATCCATAAAATTATTGCAGAGAAGCGTTCCGGCAGTGAAGAACTGCTGCTCAGTTATGCCAATGGCGAGCAGCACTGGTTCAGGATCAGGGCTAACTGCATCATCAAAAAAGAAACAGTGATCCGCCTGGTAGGCAAGCTGGATAATATTGATGCAGAAATGCTTGAAAAAGAAAAGCTGCAGGACATGAGCCGTATCGATCAGCTGACAGGAGTTTATAATAAAGCCGGCTTTAAAACTGTTGTGGAACCGCTGCTGAAAGAAAGCGCTTCAGGCAGCTTTATCTTTACTGACCTGGATAATTTTAAAACAGTCAACGATACTTTAGGGCATCAGACAGGTGATAAAGTTTTACAGGAAATGGCAGCAAAGCTGCAGCAGTTTTTCCGCTCCGATGATATTATCGGCCGTTTTGGCGGTGACGAATTTTATATTTATGCACCGGGGCTTTCGCCGGAGGCGACAGTCAAAAGGGCGGAGGATTTATGCCGTATCCTGCATACTGCCTATGATGGCGTTACTGTTTCTGCCAGCATTGGCATTTGTTATTTCCCTGAGCATGGCAGGGATTTTGACAAGCTGGTGCATTTGGCTGATGTGGCCGCGTATGTTGTAAAAGAAAGAGGCAAGGGCGGTTATCATGTTTATGAGCCAGGTGATAAAATTTAATTTTGCTTGCTATTGCCGGCAAAAGATGCTAAAGTTAATTTAATATCATAAGTCGATCCACTGGGGGCGCATTATGCTGAGAGGCCGCAAGGCCGACCCTTAGAACCTGATTTCCGGGTAATGCCGGCGTAGGGAAGTGGCGTAAGCGCGAGCCAAAGCCAATTTCCTGCGGGAGATTGGCTTTTTATTTTGAAGGGAGCGTTTAATAATGGCAACACAGCTGCAGTTGGCCCGTCAGGGCATAATCACGGAAGCGATGCGTCAGGTAGCGGCGCAGGAACAGTTGGAGCCTGAGGTCATCAGGGCTGGTGTAGCGGCAGGAACAATAGCTGTTTGCTGCAATATCAACCACAAAAATCTTGTGCCGCGCGGTGTAGGGCAAGGACTGTCAGTCAAGGTCAATGCCAATATCGGTACCTCCAGCGCCTATTCTGATCCTGAACCTGAGCTGGCTAAGCTGCGCGCTGCTATTGATGCCGGTGCCGATTCGGTGATGGATCTTTCGACAGGCGACAATATCGATGCTTCGCGCAAGGCTATCATTGCTGCCTCCACTGTAATGGTTGGTACGGTACCTATTTATCAGGCAACGGTAGCAACTATTAAAAAACGCGGTGCCGTTGTGGAAATGACGAAAGAGGACCTGTTTGAAGTTATTCGTCAGCAGGCTGCCGACGGTGCTGATTTTATGACGATCCACTGCGGTATCAACCGTCAGGTTCTGCATGCTCTTGTCAGTGAAGGTCGCGTTATGGACGTTGTCAGCCGCGGCGGCAGTTTTATTACCGGCTGGATGCTGCATAATGATCGTGAAAATCCTTTATATGAATATTATGATGAAATATTGGAGATCTGCGCGGAATATGATGTAACGATCAGTTTAGGTGACGGACTGCGTCCCGGCTGCCTGGCAGATGCTACAGACAGGGCGCAGATTCAGGAGCTTTTGAATTTGGGGGAATTGACCCAGCGAGCCTGGCAGCGCGGTGTACAGGTAATGGTTGAAGGACCGGGACATGTTCCGTATAATCAGATTGCAGCTAATATGCAGCTGCAGAAGCGTTTATGTCATGGTGCGCCTTTTTATGTTTTGGGGCCATTGGTAACTGATATAGCGCCTGGTTACGATCATATTACTTCTGCCATTGGCGGTACTCTTGCCGCGGTCAGCGGTGCTGACTTTTTATGTTATGTAACGCCGGCCGAACATTTGGGGCTGCCTGACATTGACGATGTACGTGAGGGCGTGATCGCAACGAGGATCGCGGCTCATGCTGCCGATATTGCTAAGGGATTGCCCCAGGCTGTAGCCTGGGACAGGGAAATGGCTGTTGCACGTAAAAATCTTGACTGGCCGGAACAGATTCGTCTGGCACTCGACCCGGTGAAGGCGCAGGCTTACCGCGACAAGAAGAATAAGGCGGAGGATGAAGCTTGTTCCATGTGCGGCGATTACTGCGCTGTCAAGATCGTGGGACAATATTTGGAAGCGCACAGGAAAAAACAATAATAACCGTAAAAAGAGGACTTACATATGTAAGTCCTCTTTTTTATCAGTCTTTGTATAAATAATCCTGTACTTTGCTGTGACTGTCTTCAGGCCCGACCATGATAAAGACGTCCCCCGCTTCGAAAAGCGCGTAGGGGCCCGGCGAAACGATCAGCTCTTCGCCTTTGCGGATAGCGACGACGGTAACACCGGTACTTTGCCAGAAGTTTATTTCCGAGATCATCTGTCCCAGGAAACGGCAGTCTTGAGTTATTTTTACTTCATAAGGCAAGATAGGTGATGCCAAACGGAATTTTTCAATATATTCAAGCAGCTGATGGACATTATCTAAAATATCGTCCTGTTGTTTTTTCTGTTGTTCCGATAAGGTTTCGATATTTTTTTTCAGTTCGGTAATGGTAGAAATATTGCGGAAACGGCTTACCAGCTGTGAGGCCCGTTCGGCCGAAAGCACTGTGCTTCCGCTGCCTGATTCAATGGCGACGATGCCGACATCCTGCAGCATGAACATGGCGCGGCGGATCGTTTCAGGAGAAACGGCGTAATGAGCTGCAAGCATGGAGCGTCCGTAAATTTTTTCGCCGGCCTTATATTTGCCGGCAGCTATCTTGGAAGCGATATCGATAGCGATTTTCTGATAGATTGGTTCTGCTATTTTGTGTTTGTTAGCCATGGTATAGTCCTTTACAGTAAAAATTTAGTAAAAATCAGCAGGCTTAAAATTTATATTTGTCTGCTGGCAAGGCGCAGCAGCAGACTCCACAAGTGGCCTGACAGGCGGCTGCGGAGATTTCCTGAAACAAACTATTAACTGACAGCTGCAGATCTTCGCAGTGTAAAAAAGTAATTAAAGTAAATTGACAAGCTTTTATAAGTAAGTTAAACTAAAAAACAGATAGAAGCAACTCAATAATAACATAAAGTTGTCGGATTGAAAAGGGGGGAGTTTTGATGAAGAAAAAAATACTGCAGCTGTTGGGTATGGTTTTGTTTGTAGGCTTGCTGGCAGGCTGCGGCAGCAATAATGAAAAAACGGTAGTTTTTTCTGATGCCGGCTGGGACAGTGTGAAGTTTCATAACGCGGTAGCCGGTTTGATTGCAGAAAAGGCTTATGGTTTAAAAGTAGAAACGATGAACGGCTCGACGCCGATTATGGAAGCGGCGCTGGTGCGCGGTGATGTGGACGTAAATATGGAGCTCTGGACGGATAACGTTGCTACCTATCAGGCTGATAAAGCCGCTGGTGGGATAGTCGATCTGGGAATCAACTTCGATGATAATAAACAGGGCCTGTATGTACCGCGTTATGTGATCGAAGGTGATCCCCTGCGTGGCATTGCGCCGATGGCGCCTGATCTGCACAAGGTTTCTGATCTGGCCCGCTACAGTAAACTTTTTGTGGATGAAGAAAATCCTTCCAAAGGGCGTATTTACGGAGCTATCCCCGGTTGGGCGGTCGATGAAGTAATGTTTAAAAAGTATAAGCACTACGGGCTGGATAAAAATTATGTGTATTTCCGTCCCGGCAGCGAGGCGACCTTGAGCACAGCCTTTGTAACGGCTTACGAAAAAGGTTTGCCTATCGTTGGCTATAATTGGGAACCGACCTGGATCAGCGGCAAGCTGGATCTGGTGCTTTTAGAAGACGCGCCGTATAATCAGGCCGGGTTTGAAGCAGGTGAAACAGCTGCGCCATCAGTAGTTGTCATGGTATCGGCTAACAGCCGTTTTCCAAAACGGCAGCCTGAGTTTACAGAGTTCCTGAAAAAGTATCATACTTCCAGTGCTTTAACAGCGGAAGCTCTCGCTTATATTGCCGATAATAAGGCGACTTATGACCAGGCGGCCCGTTGGTTTTTACAAAAACATGATAATCTGCTTACGCAATGGCTGCCGCCCGATAAGGCCCAGACCATGCGGGCTGCGTTAAAAGAACAGTAAGGGGGCGGGCATATGACAAGTTGGTTGTTGAATTTTCCTAATATCAATCTGAATATAGCAGAACCGATAGATGAATTTGTACGTTATATCAATATTAATTACGGCGAGGTTTTTGTTGCTGCCAAAAAGATGCTCAGTATTTTTATTAACGGCATCAACGGCGCACTGGATATGATTCCCTGGTGGCTGATGATTCTGCTGGTAGTTTTTGCCACAAAAAAACTTATGAACAGCTACAGAAACGGTGTCATTTACGGCGGCCTGCTGTTTATGATCGGTGCCTGCGGGTATTGGCATATGATGAATGAAACTTTAGCTATCGTGATCACGGCAGTAATTTTTTCATTGCTGATAGGTTTGCCGATCGGGATCGCTCTGGCGGCGGTACGCGGCGCTGATACGATAGTGCGGCCGATACTGGACGCGATGCAGACGATGCCGACATTTGTTTATATGATACCGGCAGTTATGCTGCTGGGACCCGGAAAGGTGCCGGCGGTTCTGGCAACAGTAGTTTATGCTGTGGTACCTGTTATCAGGCTGACCAGTCACGGTATCCGCCAGGTCGATCAGGAGGTTGTTGAGGCCTCCCGCTCGTTTGGTTCCTCCAGCTGGCAGACTTTGTTTAAGGTGCAGATACCTCAGGCGCTGCCAACGATCATGACCGGTATCAACCAGACGATGATGATGGCGGTGGCGATGGTAGTTACCTGTGCCATGATCGGTGCGAACGGACTTGGTATGGAAGTTTTGATCGCTATTAACCGGATGGAATCCGGACGCGGCATTATCGCCGGTTTCGCCATTGTTATCATTGCGATCATTATTGATCGTCTGACACAGAGCCTGGTGCAGAAGGAGGGTAAATGATGCAGGAAAAAGATACTGTTTTAGAAGTGAAAAACTTATATAAATTGTTTGGTCCCTATGACTTCCTGGATGAAAGAAAAGCTGCCTTCAAGCTGTTGGAACTTGGAGCCAGCCGGATGGACGTTATGGAAACGACAGGTATCATGGCTGCGATCAGCGATGTTTCCTTCAGCGTCAAAAGAGGTGAGCTTTTTGTACTGATCGGTTTATCAGGCAGTGGTAAATCAACTATCGTACGCTGCCTTAATATGCTGCATAAGCCGACAAAGGGCGAAATTCTGATCGATGGAGAGGACATTACCAAATATAATGAAAAACAGCTGCAGGAGCTGAGGCGTACGAAGGTTTCCATGGTCTTTCAAAACGGCGGGCTTTTGAGCCATCGCGATGTACTGGGTAACGTGGCCTATGGTTTGGAAGTACGCGGTGTCGGCAAAGAAGAACGTGAAAATAAGGCTATGGAAATGATCAATATGGTCGGACTGACGGGTTATGAGCACGAAAAACTCAGCAGCTTGTCAGGCGGGATGAAACAGCGTGTAGGTATAGCCAGGGCGCTTGCTAATGATCCTGATATACTTCTGATGGATGAAGCTTTTTCGGCGCTTGATCCTCTGGTCAAAAATGATCTCCAGTTTGAGCTGCTGCGGATCCAGGAACGTATGGGTAAAACTATTGTTTTCATTACACATGATATCAACGAAGCCTTTAAGCTTGGTAACAGAGTAGGGATATTGCGCGACGGCAGAATGGTGCAGATCGATACGCCGGAGCAAATGCTTGCGAACCCTGCCGATGATTATGTTAAGAAATTTATCCATAATGTCAATACAAGTAAGGTCTTTTGCGTGCGTAATATTATGTCTACGCCCAGCTGTATCGTTAAAGACAGCGACGGTGCCAATACGGCGCTTACCAGTATGCGAGCCAACGGCGTGTCCAGCGCTTATGTGGTCGGAGACCATATGAATTTCATCGGTATCGTTACCCTGGAGGGCGCTTTGGCTGTCCGTGACGGGAAAAAGACTTTCGGTGAAGCGATCATACGCGATGTGCTTCAGGTCAATGATCTGGACGCTCCCGTTGCTGATATAGTGCCTTTGGCAGCCAATGCTGCCTTTCCGCTGGCTGTGGTTGATGAAGAAAAAGTATTCCGTGGTATTATCACCAAGGCTTCTGTATTGTCTTCCTTTGTTGCCTGAAAATCAACAGATATAAAAATAAAAGAAGAGCTGCCAAAGCAGCTCTTCTTTTATTTGGTCATAAGGCTATTTTGGCGAGATGATCGCCGTCAAGCCTATAGCCGTAATTTTTGCGCGGGTCCCAATAATTGACCCGTACAATGTCGCCCTCTTGTAAAGCTTTTTCCAATTCTGTGCTGTCTAAAAGCCCCTTACGGGTAATAAGATTTGTCAGAATAGTAAAGTTTTCCGCCTGTACTTCGATAGAATTAGCGATACAGTCTTTGCCGCTGTCACTGCCGTCACTTTTCAGCAGATCAAGATAAACACTGCGTCCTTTCAGATATTCGCTGATATCAAAGGCAAGCTTGTCAATGCCTTTGGCATCCTGGTCAAAAAGTCGTGGAGTTTTATTAAAAACGACCACGATGCCTGTGTGAGCTTTGGCTAAGATGTTGATTGGTTTTCCGCCGTGTTTGTTTGGTATAGTCAAGTGAGCTGTGGCAGCGTCGTTGGCTGTATCTATTTTAATCCTGGGAATACGGGCTTGAAGAGCATTTGCAATGTAGTTAACAATCGTCTGCAAATTCAACACCTCCGTAGCATTATTATAGCATTTGTCAATAAATTGAGTAGTTTTAAAAATTTACAAAATACTTGCATAATATTCACATGTATACATGCGAAGGAAATTTACAAAAGTGATTAAATAGTGTATACTAATTGTGTGAGCAAGGGTGAACTATGTCTTGCCGCACATTTATTTTGCGTATCACTGGAACCGATAAGGCCGGTTCCCATATCTTGTACTCTAATTAAAAGAAAGAAGGGGATCAAATGACAAAAATGAAAACTATGGACGGTAATACGGCAGCGGCGTATATATCTTATGCGTTCACCGATGTCGCAGCTATCTATCCTATTACCCCGTCCTCTACCATGGCCGAAGTTGTAGACGAATGGGCTGCTCAAGGTCAGAAAAATGTTTTTGGTCAAACTGTAAAAGTATTGGAAATGCAATCTGAAGCTGGTGCTGCCGGTGCCGTACACGGCTCTTTGCAGTCCGGTGCTTTGACAACAACCTACACTGCTTCGCAAGGTCTCCTTCTAATGATTCCTAATATGTACAAAATGGCAGGCGAACTGCTGCCGGGCGTGTTCCATGTTTCTGCCCGTGCTTTAGCTGCCAGCTCACTGTCTATTTTTGGCGACCACCAGGACGTTATGGCTACACGCCAGACAGGTTTTGCGCTGCTTGCTGAAAGCGGAGTCCAGGAAGTTATGGATCTGTCGGCAGTGGCCCATTTGTCTGCTATCAAAGGCCGCGTTCCTTTTATTAACTTCTTTGACGGTTTCCGTACTTCTCACGAAATTCAGAAAATAGAAACTCTGGCTTATGACGACCTGGCTAAATTGATCGATTACGATGCGGTCACGGCTTTCCGTAATCGCGGGCTCAATCCCGATAATCCGGTCGTTCGCGGTACTGCTCAAAATCCTGATATCTATTTCCAGACCCGTGAAGCTGTAAACTCTTACTATGAAGCTTTGCCCGGTATCGTTGAAGAATATATGAACGAGATCAACAAGCTGACTGGACGTAAATATGGTCTGTTCAACTATTATGGGGCTCCGGATGCGGAAGAGATCATCATCGCTATGGGCAGCGCCTGCGAAACGATCCAGACAGTTGTCGAAAAACTCAACGCTGAAGGCAGGAAGGTCGGCCTTCTGGCTGTGCATCTGTATCGTCCGTTCTCGATCAAACATTTTATGGCTGCTGTTCCTAAAACAGTTAAACGTATTGCTGTTATGGACCGTACCAAAGAACCCGGTTCCTTTGGCGAACCGCTATACATGGATGTGCGCGGCGCTTTCTACGAAGCAGAGATTTCACCGCTCATCATCGGCGGCCGTTATGGCCTGGGCAGCAAAGAGCTGACTCCGTCTGAAGTACTGGCGGTTTTTGAAAATCTTACTGCAGCAGAACCGAAAAATAATTTCACTGTAGGCATCGTTGACGATGTTACTAATACCTCTTTGGCGGTAACCACAACGCTGGATACTACTCCTGCCTCTACCAAAAGCTGTAAATTCTGGGGCCTGGGCAGTGACGGCACTGTCGGCGCCAACAAAAGCGCGATTAAGATCATCGGCGATCATACGGATATGTATGCGCAGGGTTACTTCTCCTACGATTCTAAAAAATCCGGTGGTATCACTGTCTCGCATCTGCGCTTCGGACATGAGCCGATCCGCGCTCCGTATCTGATCACTTTTGCAGACTTTGTAGCCGTACATAATCAGTCTTATGTAGACAAATATGATGTTACCGCAGGCCTGAAAAAAGGCGGTACCTTCCTTTTGAACTGCAACTGGTCTATGGAAGAGCTGGAAACGCATCTGCCGGGCAATATCAAACGCTACATTGCTGAAAATGCTGTTAATTTCTATACTATCGACGCGGTGAAGATCGCTCAGGAAATCGGTTTGGGCGGACGTATCAACATGATTATGCAGTCAGCCTTCTTCAAACTGGCGGATATTATTCCTTTGGCTGATGCCGTCAAGTATCTGAAAGAAGCTGTCGATCATTCCTACGGACTGAAAGGCCAGGCTATTCTTGACATGAACTATGCGGCTATCGACCGCGGCGTCAATGCTATTGTGAAGATCGATGTACCTGCAGCCTGGGCTGATGCTGCTGGTGACGCCAATATCGCAGTTACCGGCAACGAATTTATCGATAATATCCTGACTCCAGTGAATCGTCTGGAAGGCGATAACCTGCCTGTCAGCACCTTTAATAAAAATGTCGACGGTACTTTCCCCAGCGGCACTTCCGCTTACGAAAAACGCGGCATCGCGATCAATGTACCAGAATGGCAAATGGATAAATGTATCCAGTGCAACCAATGTTCCTTCGTTTGCCCGCATGCAGTCATCCGTCCGGTTCTGATGACAGAAGCAGAAGCTGCCAACGCTCCGCAGGGACTGGAATACAAAGATGCCATCGGAGCTAAAGAACTTAAATTCCATATGGCGATTTCACCGCTGGATTGCACCGGCTGCGGCAACTGCGCGCAGGTTTGCCCGGCTAAAGAAAAAGCTCTGGTTATGAAACCACTGGAAAGCCAATTGGCCAAAACTGCTCATTGGGATTATACTGCCCATCAGGTTACGGCCAAACCGAATCCGATGAACAAAAATACTGTCAAAGGCGTTCAGTTTGAACAGCCCTTGCTTGAGTTCTCCGGCGCCTGTGCCGGCTGCGGCGAAACTCCGTATGCCAAACTGGTTACACAGCTTGTTGGTGACCGCATGATGATCGCCAACGCTACGGGCTGTTCCTCTATCTGGGGTGCCAGTGCGCCTTCCATGCCGTATACTACTAACAGCAAAGGCCATGGTCCCAGCTGGGCAAATTCTCTTTTCGAGGATAATGCCGAATATGGTTTGGGTATGTACCTGGGTGTAAAACAATCCCGCGAACGTGTTGCTGAAATGGTAAAAGCAGCTTTGGCTGCCGAGATTCCGGCTGATCTGAAAGCAGCAATGCAGGACTGGCTCGATAACATGGACGTCAGCGAAGGTACTCGTGAACGTGCGGAAGCATTGACGGCCGTTTTGGAAAAATATCAGGACCAATGCGATAAATGCGCAGCTCTGTATAAAGAAAAACAATTCTTTGTCAAGCGCAGTCATTGGATCTTTGGCGGCGACGGCTGGGCTTATGACATCGGTTACGGCGGCCTGGATCATGTTCTGGCTTCGGGTGAAAACGTTAACGTTATGGTTTTTGATACAGAAGTTTATTCAAATACCGGTGGTCAATCGTCCAAAGCCACACCGGCTGCAGCTATTGCCAAATTTGCTGCCAGCGGCAAAAAGACCAAGAAAAAAGATCTGGGCATGATGGCCATGAGCTATGGTTATGTTTATGTGGCTCAGATTTCTATGGGTGCCGATAAGAATCAAACTTTGAAGGCGATTGCAGAAGCGGAAGCTTATGACGGACCGTCCCTTATCATTGCTTATGCTCCGTGTATCAACCACGGATTGAAAGCGGGTATGGGATGCAGCCAGCTGGAAGCTAAACTTGCTGTAGACTGCGGTTATTGGGCAACCTATCGTTATAATCCTGCTTTGAAAGAAAAAGGTGAGAATCCTTTCGTATTGGATTCTAAAGAGCCTACTGCTGATTTCAGAGAGTTCCTTTTGGGCGAAGTTCGTTATTCTTCCCTGCTCAAACAGTATCCTGAAACAGCTGAAGCACTGTTCACCAAAACTGAACAGGATGCTAAAGAACGTTTGAATAACTATAAACGTTTGGCTGGCAAAGCATAAACCCTGCTGTAATAAAAAACAAACCGCCGTCGGTTTTGACGGCGGTTTTTGTTTTCGGGTGTGCTGTGCAGTCTACGGCATTCAAGAGGTATTTGTTGGAACTTGACGAGAAGGCATATTTGCCGTATAATATCAAAATAGCACGGAGAGGTGGTCGAGTGGTTTAAGGCTCTGGTCTTGAAAACCAGCGAGGTGCAAGCCTCCGTGGGTTCGAATCCCACCCTCTCCGCCATATTTTTACAACAGCGTTGTAGGGGCCTCGTAATAAATATTTGCGTTGGTACTCTTGAAAAAAATATCAGGATAGTGTATACTATCCAAGTAAGTCAAACGGAGTGGTACTCAAGTGGCTGAAGAGGACGGTTTGCTAAATCGTTAGACGGGGTGACTCGTGCGTGGGTTCGAATCCCACCCACTCCGCCACTATTAAAAGTTTCAGAGCCTTCGAGATTTTTCTCGAAGGCTCTTTTTCTATGTCTGGATAAAATTTTAAAAGTTTTTCTGGTTTAAATACGTTGTTTCTATGTAATAAACTTATCAGAAAATGAATATAAAAAATTTTAAAGTGGCTTTTTATGAAGAAATAGTTGAATATTTGGAAGTTAGTAATACAATGAAAACATAACTTTGTTAAGATTGAGGGGGCGAAAATAGTGAAATCAGAAAATAATATTGTTGAGGGTGCGCTCAAGGTCCACAAACTTACCTTTTGGGAAGCTGCCATGATCATTGTCGGCGCTAACATCGGGTCCGGCATTTTAGGACTGGCCTATTCGGCCAGAAAAGCCGGCTGGCCGGTATTGATGCTGTGGCTGATCATAGCAGGATTTTTTACGACGGCGTCAATGCTGTATGTGGCTGAAACTACGTTAAGGACCAGAAAGGTCATGCAGCTGCCGGGACTTGCTAAAAAATATGTGGGCGAGCTGGGAGCCTGGCTTGTCTTTATCTCAGTGGCGGCAAATACCATTGGCTGCCTGATTGCTTATACTAATGGCAGCGGCAGGATTTTAAGCGAGATGTTCGGTCTTTCTACACAGATCGGCAGTTTGCTTTTTTCTGTTCCGGCTGTTATTGTAGTCTGGTTTGGCCTGAAAGCGACCGGCGTAGCTGAGAAAGTTATCAGCTTTGGAATGATGGCGTTGCTGGCGGTGATCATAGCAGCATCTTTTTTAGCTGAGAACTCTGATTTGTCCAATGCGATTTTTACAAACTGGACTTATGCGATACCGGTTTTCAATGTTGCGATCTTTTGTTATATCGCTCAGTATGCCGTTCCTGAACTGGCAAGAGGGTTGGCACATGATCAGCAGAAGCTGGCGCCGGCTATTGTTACGGGAATGTCATTGACGATGGTTTTGCTGGCTTTGGTGCCGCTGGCAGTACTTTCTTTGACGGGGCCGGAAAATGTAACGCAGGTAGCAACTATTGCCTGGGGCAAGGCTTTGGGGGAATGGGCCTTTTTTACGGCCAATCTGTTTGCTCTTGCTGCGATGATGACTTCCTATTGGGCAGTTGCCGGCAGTTTTCTTACCAACATCGTGGATAAGTTTAATTTTAAATCGGAGGACGATGTTAAGACCAGGCTGTTTGTTTTGTCATGTGTGGTTATTCCTCCGTTTATTTTGGCGTATAGCGGCTTGGTAAGCTTTGTCGACGCTATTTATCTGGCTGGTACGTTCGGCGGTGTCATTATGTCCGTGCTTCCTGTTTTGATGCTGCGTTCGGCAAGGAAAACAGGTGATATGGAACCTTCATGGCAATGCGGCTGGATAGCGTCTGCCTGGGTGCAGTGGTCAATGATCGTTTTATTCTGCGGTGCTGCTTTGTATGCTGTTTTAGGGTTGTTTGGCCTGCTGCCTGCAGCCTGGTAAGGAGATGACGAAAATGAAAATTTTTGCAAAAGATAAAGTCGTTTTTAACTTCAGTAAAGCTAATCAGCCGGTATATTTTGTGGAACCCGGAGAAACGTTTTGGGTCGAAACCGATGATTGTTATAGCGGGCAGATAAAAACAGAAACGGTTTTAAGACCTGATATCGATATAAGCATTATGGACTGTTCTGTAGGCCCTATCGCTGTGAGTGGGGCTGAACCGGGTGACGTTCTCTGCGTTGAGGTACTGGCTATTCAGCTGGCTGAGCAGGGGGTGATGGTTACATCTCCAGGTTTGGGAGTTCTGGGTGAAAAAATCACAGAAGCACACACTAAAATAATTCCCATCAAAAATGGTTTTGCTGAATTCAATGAAAAAATAAGACTGCCGTTAACGCCGATGATCGGAGTGCTGGGTGTTGCTCCGGCGGAAGGCAGTGTGCATTGTGCTGTTCCAGGTGATCATGGCTCTAATATGGATACCAAGCTCATTAAGGTCGGCTCCAAAGTGTACTTGCCGGTATTTGTCAGCGGGGCCAATTTGGCGTTGGGTGATCTGCATGCCTGTATGGGTGACGGCGAGCTGAGCGGGACGGGAATAGAGACAGCTGGCAGAGTATGCCTGCAGGTGGAAGTTATCAAAGACCGGAAGCTGGCACGTCCGATGCTTGAAACTCCTGATGCTGTTTACACGCTGGCCAGCAGAGCCGATATTCAGGAAGCTGTCCAAACAGCGGTGCATGATATGGTAGAATTTTTAATGCTGCAAAAAGAATTGGATTTCGCCGATGCCTACAGACTGCTGAGTGCTGCCTGTGATATTCAGATCAGCCAGTTGGTCAACGATACTATTACTGTCAGGGTAAGGGCACCTAAACTGGATCTGCAGCTGCAAACGGTGTTTTGATATAACATATAAAATCAGAGTTTAAATAAAAAATAACCCACCTTTATTTAAAGGTGGGTTATTTATCCCAGTCCGTTGAAGCGTGACAATGTGTCGTAAACGCTGCGGGCCAGCTTCTGTTTGTAATCACTGGGCAGGGTGTTCAAAGAAGGTGTTTTGTTGATGAACAGGGTCAGCCGCTCCAGATTGGACATTTGACAGCAGTCCTTTAATAAAATATTACTGATGATTAAGGCCAACGCTGGCAGATGGTCGTCTTTTGAGCTCTGCCATTCGTAGGGGAGCGATTGTTGGACGGCGATTTCGCAAAGTTTGATGTTATCCAGCATGGTAAACCTCTCTTATTGATGTAATATTATTTTATTAAACTGTGGTATAACTATAGTATAGCATATGCAGTCCTATTTTGCTTTATTTAAGTAGACAAAAAGTAATTAATGGAATATAATTTGAACTAATACAAATATAATACTTGATTAGGTTATAACGAAATTTTTTACAGCTGTTTAAACGGATAGAAAAGATAAATTGGATGTGAATATATGTATTATTATAAATTACAGGTATTGGTTTTAACTGCGGATACTGCTCTGACAGACACAGTAAAAAAACTGGAACCGCTGGCAGGCTTTGAATATGAAGTATTGTGCAGACAGAATTTTGATGTGGCTGTAAAAACGGCTGATGTTGTTATCTGTGATTTGCTGAATGCGGAAACACTGGAGGCTTTGCATAGATGCAAACCTGGTGCAGCAGTGGTTTTGAGCGCTGATGCTAAATTCCTGGAGCAGCTTGCGCCTGAGGATTACAATGTATTGGCTGATATTTGGGTGAAACCTTATCTGGGAACCTTTATCAGGTTTAAGCTGCGGCGGCTGTTTGAAAATATTAAAAATGTCAGAGATTGTCATTTAGCTGAAAATTATTTGAATACCACAATCAACAGTATCCCGAGCCTGATCTGGTTTAAAGATATCCGCGGCGCGCATTTAAAGGTCAATGACAGTTTCTGCCGTGCCGTTGGTAAGACGAAGGATGATGTTGAAGGCCGCGGCCACTATTATATCTGGGATATGAAAAAAGAAGAATACGAGCAGGGTGAATATATTTGTCTGGAATCGGAAGAGATCGTCCTGCAGGAAAAGAAAACCTGTATTTTCGACGAAAAGGTCAAAACTAAGCATGGAATGCGGCAGTTTAAGACTTACAAGTCACCGATTTTTGATGATAATGAACAGTTGATCGGCACTGTTGGCATCGCACACGACGTTACTGATCTGGAAAATATGGGGGCGGAGCTGGAAGTTATCCTGCGTAATCTTCCCTTTGCGGTTTTGCTGACTAACGAGGCCGGCAAGATCATCAATGCCAATGATATCTGCTCGCAGTATTTTACAGAAGGAAAAGAAGCTATGATCGGACAGGAGTATCAGCAGTGGAAGCAGCAGAATTTAGCTGATATGAGTGAGATCAACGCAAAAGGCTATGCCGATGCAAAAGTGCTTGTCGGACGGCGTGAAAAAAATCTGGAGATTTACGAAAAGCCTATTTTTGATGTTTTCGGTACGGCTGTAGGTATGCTGTGTATGTGTCGCGATGTAACTGTTGAGCGGCAGCTGGAAAAGAAAATTATTTACAGTGCCAACACCGACCAGCTGACAGATCTTTATAACCGCCGTTATTTTTATGAATATATGACACGGAATAAAATCATGTCTAAGCATGTTAACCTTTTTTATATCGACCTTGATAATTTTAAAAAGATCAACGATGAATATGGACATCAGGCCGGCGACACGGTTTTAGTAATGGTAGCCGGGCTGTTGAAGCAGACTTTCGGAGCTGAATTTATTGCCCGTGTCGGCGGCGACGAATTTCTAGCGGTAGTTTTAGGCTCGAAGACAGATGCGGAGCTGGCAATTTTGGCAGAAAGATTTTTGAGTAGTCTGCAGCAGACTATTGCCGACAATGCTAAGTTTTCCGTGCTGTCAGCCAGCATCGGCATTGCCGTCAGTAATGCGCTTACGGATGTCGATCTGCTGATACGTCAGAGTGACTCTGCCTTATACGAAGCAAAAAGAAACGGCAAGAAACAGTATAAAATATATCACAAATAACCATAAAAGCACTTTGCCTGGTATATAAAGGTAAAGTGCTTTTAGTTTTCCGGCTGATCAGAAAAAAATTATTGATTTTTTCATAATGATAATGTAATTATTATTTGTTGCAATTATTATCAATAATAGGTAAAATTAACATATAAGTAAAATATAAAAATCAAAGGAGATGTTATTATGGCAGTTGTACATGTTACTAATGAAACTTTCGAAAAAGAAGTTATGCAGGCTGAAGGGAAAGTCCTGGTAGATTTTTGGGCTTCCTGGTGCGGACCCTGTCGTATGCTGGGACCGGTTATTGATCAGCTTGGAAATGAACTGACTGACGTTAAGGTCTGCAAGATCGATGTTGATGCCAATCAGGAGTTGGCAGGTAAATACAAAGTTGAAACTATCCCGACGCTGGTTGTGCTTGAAGGCGGCAAAGAAATAAAACGTTCTGTCGGCGTACAGCCTAAACCGGCTATTTTAGCAATGCTGAAATAAATTGTAGCTGAGAAGCGGTGAAACTATGACTGAAAAACAAATTATGACTGATATTTTGATCGTCGGCGCAGGTACTGCTGGTTTGACAGCGGCAGTCTATGCTGCTCGTGCAGGGAAATCTGTTAAACTGGTCGAGCAGTATTTGCAGGGCGGGCAGATCATCAATGCTTCGCATGTAGAGAATTTCCCCGGCTTTGAATCCATTGCCGGCTTTGAATTTGCCGAAGCACTTTATAATCAGGCTGTCAAAATGGGTGCGGAAATCGTTTACGATAAAGTGACCGGACTGCAGGATTACGGCAGTCATAAAGGCGTACAGACTGAATATGGCGGCGAGCTGCTTGCGAAAGCAGTGATTCTGGCGACCGGCGCGCGGGTACGTCCGCTGGGCCTGGAAAATGAAGACCGTTTTATTGGTTCCGGCGTTTCCTACTGCGCTACCTGTGACGGAGCCTTTTTTAAAGATAAAAACGTAGCTGTTGTCGGCGGGGGTAATACAGCGCTTGATGACGCGCTGGTATTGAGCTTTACCAGCAAAAAGGTTTATCTCATCCATCGCAGCGATGCTTTCAGCGGCGAAAAACGTTTGCTGGAAAAGCTGCAGGAGCATGATAACGTTGTTTTCGTTCTGAACAGTGAAGTAACATCCATCAATGGTTCTGAACGGCTGGAGTCGCTGGACATCCGCAATAAGGTCAGCGGCGAGGAACAGACGCTGGATGTCGATGCCGTTTTTATCGCTATCGGCCATGTTCCGGATAATAAAGCTTTCGCGCCTTTAGTTGAACTGGACGCTTATGGTTACATTAAGACTGATGAAAATTGTGCGACTTCCTGTCCCGGTATTTATGCTGCCGGCGACGGACGCGTTAAAAAGGTGCGCCAGCTGACGACGGCTGCCGCTGATGGTACGGAAGCTGCCCTGGCGGCTTGCGATTACATTGACCTGTTATGATGGACGAATGGGTGGAACAATCTTTTTAAGGATCGTGATACCTGATGAATATTGATTTGGATATGTATCAAATGACTGCTGTAGCAGTAGTTGTGTACTATGTTGGCCTGCGTTTAAAACGCAGGTTCAATATTTTTGACCAGTACTGTATCCCGGCTCCTGTTATCGGCGGCGTTCTGTTTTCTCTGCTGAATCTGGTCATGACGACCGGAGGCTTTTGGCAGTTGACGCTGGATACATCGCTGCAGGGATTTTTTATGACGATGTTTTTTACCAGCATTGGTTATACAGCCAGCTTACGTATGCTGAAAGAAGGCGGGCTCAGCGTTTTGAAGCTGGTCGCTGTCTGCGCCGTGCTTATCGTTCTGCAGAACCTTGTTGGTATCGAACTGGCTTCGGTTTTTAATTTGGGGCCGCTGATCGGTATGGCAACGGGTTCTATCCCGATGGTCGGCGGGCATGGTACGGCTGGTTCCTTCGGCCCTCTGCTTGAACAGATGGGAGCGCAGGGGGCGGCGACTGTGGCTATTGCTGCGGCAACCTTCGGCCTTGTTATGGGCAGCATTATCGGCGGGCCGATCGCCCGTTACCTGATCGATAAAGATAATCTTTTTTGTTTTGAATGTGTGCAGGAACCAGTGCATAAAACTCCTGTTGTCGGGAAGGAAGCTTATGCTGTCGATAAAGAGTATTTCCTTTTCGGCATCGGTCAGCTTTTGGTGGCAATGGGTATCGGTTCCTGGATCACAGGCCTGATAACATCTCTTGGTATTACCTTTCCCTCATACATCGGGGCGATGCTGGCGGCTGCCGTTATTCGCAACCTGTCCGACCTGACCGGAAGGTATGAAGTTTTTTCAAAAGAAATCGACGTTATGGGCAGCGTGTCGCTGTCGATCTTCCTGTCAATGGCACTGATGGGACTGAAATTGTGGCAGCTCAGCGAACTGGCATTGCCGCTGGTGGTAATGCTGCTGGCACAGACGGCGATGATGGCTTTGTTTGCCCGCTTTGTTATTTTCAATTTAATGGGGCGCGATTATGAGGCCGCTGTTATTACCGCTGCCGGCTGCGGCTTCGGTATGGGTGCCACGCCTAATGCCATGGCTAATATGAATGCTATCGTTGCACGTTACGGGCCGGCGCCTAAAGCTTATTTTATCGTACCTTTGGTCGGCAGTCTGTTCATTGATTTTATCAATGCCTTTATTATTACCCTGTTTTTGAATATGTTTTAAAGTGCTGTTAATAAAAAAATACCACCCTTTGGGTGGTATTTTTTATTTTGCTTATTTTGTTTTTACTTAAAACCTTCCAGCAGTTTGTTAAAGTTTGCCTGCGGCATTTTTTCAACGTTCTTAATAGTGTTGAAATCTGCAAGGCCGCTGGCCTGTTCGTAAGAAGCGCGGTCGTTTTCATACAGCAGCCCGGTCAGCATACCTTCTTTTTCCATAATATGCCGTGCGGCCGCACCTTTATCATGCGGGTCGTAGCCGGCAATATCTTTGACGTCGCTCAGATGCTCGCGGAACCATTCATAAGTATTGGTATGGTTAAAAGTTACGCAGGGGCTGAACACATTCACGAAGGAAAAACCCTCGTGACGTACGGCTGCGACGATCAGATCTACCAGCTGCGGCAGCTGGGCTGAAAAGCCCTGCGCTACAAAAGTTGCTCCGGAAGCTAAAGCCAGTTCCAAAGCAGCGATCGGGGTCTCGATATTGCCTGTCGGCGTGGTTTTGGTTTTAAAGCCAACATCACTGCGGGGAGATGTCTGACCTTTGGTGAGGCCATAGACATGATTATCCATCAGGATATAAGTGATATTGACATTGCGGCGCATTGCATGGATAGTATGCGCTGTGCCAATGGCAAAACCGTCGCCGTCGCCGCCGCAGGCGATAACGGTCAATTCAGGGTTTGCCAGCTTGACGCCCTGGGCAAAAGGCAGAGCGCGGCCATGAGTTGTGTGCATGCCGTAGGCGTATAGATAACCGCCGATACGGCCGCTGCAGCCAATGCCGGAAACCAGTGCCAGCTGATGCGGTTCCAGATTTAGTTTTACTGCTGCCTGCTGCAGAGCCATTTGAACGGCGTAATCACCGCAGCCCGGACACCAGTTGGGTTTTACCTGATTTTGGAAACTAGCTAAAGTCGACATCTTACAGCACCTCCTTGCATTTGGCCAGCAATTCTTCTTTATAGAAAATATCACCGTTGTATTTTAAGATAGAATGCAGCTCCGGACAGGGCGGTACATTCATTTTTATCAGCCGTGCCAGCTGTGCCGTGGCATTGTGCTCGACGACGACGATTTTTTTCGCTTCCTGCAGATAATGGTTGAGAGCGCAGACCGGGAAGGGCGATAACAGCCGAATCTGGACATGATTGACGCGCAGGCCTTTTTCGCGCAGCTCATCAGCCACTTCGCTGATGACGGCACGGGTGCCTGCCATACCAATGATCAGCAGATCGCTTTGCGGATAGGGAGCATCCTCATAAAGCGGGCTTTCAAATGTATCAACAACGCTGCGGACCTTGCGTAGGCGTTTATCGGACTGTGCTGTACGCATGGCCCTGTTTTCAGAAGGCCGGCCGACTTCATCATGCTCCAGGCCGGTGCCGAGGCTGATGCCGTTTGGCGTGCCGGGCAGGACTCGCATGGAAATGCTGCCTTCTGCTTCCAGATCATAGCGCTTAAAATACTCCGGCGATTTGATTTCCGGCAATCCGTCCTTGACCAGCTTGCCGCGCCGCACCTGCAGTTTGCCGTAATCAAGGCTGGTTACGGACTGTTTGCCTAAAGACAGCTGCAGGTCAGAAAGCACGATGACCGGACATTGATATTCTTCAGCCAGATTAAAGGCTTCAAAAGTGTCGTAAAAAGATTCTTCTATAGAAGAAGGCGAAATAACGATTTTGGCAGTGTCGCCGTGTGTATTATAGATCGCTGCCATCAGGTCCGACTGCTCATGCTTGGTTGGCAGGCCGGTACTGGGGCCGCCTCTCTGCGTATCGATCACGACCAGCGGGGTCTCTGTCATTTCCGCCAGGCCGATTGCTTCCGCCATCAGCGATAAGCCTGGGCCTGCTGTCGCAGTAAAAGCGCGGGCGCCGGCATAAGCTGCGCCGATCGCCATCGTGCAGGCCGAGATCTCGTCTTCCGTCTGAAGCATCACGCCGCCTTCGGCAGGTGCGTATTTTACCATATATTCCATAATTTCTGAGGAGGGAGTTATCGGATAGGCCGACATGAACTTGGCGCCCGAGGTCAAAGCCCCCAGAGCGACTGCTTCATTGCCCAGCATAAACAGCTTCGGCTGTGGATTGTCCAGCTCCGGCATCGTAAATGCTGCCAGCAGGTCATGATAATTATTTTTAATATATGCGTAGCCTGTTTCCAGCGCCAGGCGGTTTGTTTCCATGACCTCGGCGCCTTTGCGGCCGTATTGTTTTTCCAGCAGCGGCAGCAGTTTGGCAGTATCGATGCCCAATAAAGCGGCGGTGATGCCTAAAGCCAGAATGTTTTTCGGCAGTGTTGTACCGTCTGCTTTGCTCAGTTCGTTCCAGGACAGAGCAACAGTGCGTACCTTTGGCTTTTTATCTTCCAGCCAGGCAGCATCGGTAACTAAAATGCCTTCGGCCGTCAGTTCAGGCGCATCTACCTCCAGTGTGTCCGGGTCCATCGCGATCAGCAGATTGCAGCTGCTGGCGATCGTAGCCACCGGATGGTTGGCGATACGCAGCTTATAGCTGGTGTGGCCGCCCTTGATCCGGGACGAAAACTGACGGTAACCATAAACGTCATAGCCCAGAGAGCATAAAGCTGCGGCGAAAATCTCACCCAGGCTCTCCAAGCCTTCGCCCTGCTGGCCGCCGGCCTTCCATGATAATTCTTGTTTTTTCATACAATATCCCTCCTTATTAAAAGGTTTTTTAGTACAGGTATTTACCCGGGAGAAGTTTAAAAAATTCACCCTGTGCAGATAAGCTTCTGTATCTATATTTTAACCTATTTCTGCGGAAAATAGCAGTACCAATTAGATTTAAAAACTTTTTAAATATGTTGAAAATAGCCTGTAGCTACGGCAGTACGGCTGCAAATAAGTAATTTATAAAAGCATAGCCTGTAAAAATAATTTTTCGTTGGCAAACAGTACGCGGCAACGCTTTGGTAAAAACAGAGAATTATCCGAAAATAAAGAAAAATACAATCATTAGTTATATTTTTAACAAAATAACTTGCAATAATTCTGAAAATAATGTAAAATATGTCCAAACAATGAATTATATATAGGATAATAATTGTTTTTAAACCTGTTTATAATGCGTTGAGGAAAGTATCGAAGCAAAGCAGTGCGCCGAGTAGAGGAAACTAGGTAACTCGCATGAAGCAAACTGATGCGCACAGATTCCTTTCCGGGACGTTTTATAAAAATAAAACATTTCCGAAGGAGGAAATAACAATGAAAAAATCTTTAGTATTAGCAATGGCTATGGCTTTGGGCGTAACTGCTTCTGCCTATGCTGCAAACCCTTTCTCCGATGTACCTGCAGGTCATTGGGCATATGATTCCGTAAACAAACTGGCAGCAGCTGGTATCGTTGACGGTTATGGCAACGGCACTTTCGGTGGCGATCGTCTGATGACCCGTTACGAAATGGCTCAAATCGTAGCAAAAGCAATGGCAAAAGGCGCTAACGTAGATCGTTTGGCAGCTGAATTTGCTGATGAACTGGATAGCCTTGGTGTTCGCGTTGCAGCTTTGGAGAAAAAATCTGACAACGTTAAAATCACCGGTGAAGCTCGTTTCCGTTACGCAGATCATGATGGTAGTGGATTGCTTGGTCATTCTTATGACTCTGATCTGCGTTCCCGTATCTGGATTACTGGTCAGGTTAACGAAGACTGGAAATATACTGGCATGATCCAAAACACACAAGACTTTTCTGACGACGAAGGCAACGAAGAAACTTCTTTCCAACGCGCTTATGTACAGGGTAAATTAGGCGGTATGGCTGTAACTGCTGGTCGTTACAATGCTTTCTTTGCTAACGGTAATATTTATGATACCCGTGCTGATGGTGTTGAACTTGCCTATGGTGATAAAGTAAAGGTAATGTTAGCTGCTGGTAAAGCAACTGATGACATTACAGTAGTTCCTGGTTTCAAAGGACATCCTGATAGTTATGATGTGAAAACTGGTGGGAATTATGCCGGTGGTGAAATCACAGCTGACTTTGGTGCTGTAAATGCTACTGCTGGTTATTATAATTTCAAAGATATGGGTGAGAAAAACAGCAATATTGATAACGCTATTTGGTTTGTTGGTGCCGGTACTTCTTTCGGTGATTTCGGTTTGAATGCTATGTACCTGAAAGGTGATGCAAGTGCTGACGGAGTTAGCAGCAGTGTTATCGATAAAGCCCTTGATGATGATGGTTGGACTGTTGGCTTGACTTGGAAGGGTGCAGAAGCTGATAAAGCTGGTTCTTATGGTCTGTTTGCTAATTACTATGATCAGGGCGCACAAACCTATGTTGCCCATACTACTGATGCCAATACTTTTGGTATGACTGGTTTTAAAGGTTATGGTGTAGGTGCTAATTATACTGTTGCTAAAAATATGGTATTTACTGCAGCTTACTATGATACAAAATCTAAATTGGCTGACAAACTTGGTGAGTCTGCTAAAGATAAGATCATCTGGACCGATTTGACCTTTACTTTCTAATTTAACTGAATTAGATACTGTAAATTTAAAAGCGGCTGCTTAGGCAGCCGCTTTTTTCAACAAAACAGTTTTTGATTTTACGGAAATGTGTTAAGATATCTTCAGATGTTTTTTACTGAAGGAGGTAAATAATGAAAAAATTCTTTAATTATCTGTTGTTGGCATTAGTAACGGTTTGCTTTGCTCTGCCGTTAGGCGGTAAGGCCGAAGCGGCTAAAGTAGCCGTTGTACCGATGGCTAACCATGTTGCCGGTGATGAACTGGCCGGTACCATTTACATGCAGGAAGCTTTGGCGCTGTTCCGTTATCCTGAATTTGACCTTTTGGGTGAGGATGTAGTGCTGGAAGCTATCGGCAGTGAAAATGGCCTTGCTGATTACAGCAAAGCTGCTTTAGAGAAGGTCGCTCAGGCTACCGGCGCTGACATTGTAGTGGCTATGCAGCTGGACAAACTTGATGCTAAGCGGATGCCGCAGCGTAAAGAAGCAACTTTGAAAATGGATCTGCGCGGCAAATTTGCTTCGCTGAATACTGTTACCGGTGCTTATTATTATAAAGACCTGCGTGATACCAGAACGATCGAGGAAGCCGTCACGGTGCGCGGTGACTGGGAACATGAAGTATTGCAGAATGTAGTGCGTAATGCCTTTAAAAAGGTTGCGGGAAAATAATCTGTAGTTTTATAAAAAATAACGTCAGCCATTAAGGCTGACGTTATTTTTTTATCATTTATATTTTTAAACGAAACATAATAAAATTTAACAAAGGTTCTTGTGAAAAAAGCAAATTTGTATCTCCTCTTGTTTTTTACAGTTAAAATGTGCTAAGATGTTCAGAGTAGACATTTAATCTGGTATAGAGGAGGCTCTTTAATGAAAAAAATTATGAATTTTGTACTAATGGCTGTTTTGGCTGTTTGTTTTGTACTGCCGGCAGCAGGTAAGGCTGAAGCCGCAAAATTGGCTGTTGTCCCGCTGGCTAACCATGTAGAAGATAATACTACTGCAAGTATGATTTACATGGAAGAGATCATGGATACGTTTAAGTTTCCTGAGTTTGATATGATTGCCGAGGACGTTGTGGATAAGGCAGTAGGCAGCAGGAATATTTCTGATTTCAGTAAAGCCAACCTGGAACGTATTGCCCGTGAAAGCGGTGCGGATATCGTTATTGCCATGTCGCTTGATAAACTGGATGACAAATCTTTGTTTCCCCGTCGCGAGCCTACTTTGAAGCTGGATATGAGCGGCGAGTTTGCATTTTTGAACAAGGTTACCGGCAGATATTATGTTAAAAAGTATTCTGACGATATGGAAATTGAAGAAATTTTGACTGTACGCAGTGATTGGAAGAGCGAAGAATTTGCCAAGACTGTACGTAGTTATTTGAAAAAGGTGACCCAATTTAAATAAGCTTATTATTAAAAGGGGCAGCTGATCACAGATCAGCTGCCCCTTTTTTAGTTCCTGCTGTCAGTCACCTTCTCCTCCTGATTTGGAAGGGGCGAATTTCCATTTGCGCTGACGTTCAAAATCACTGTCATTCTTACGTTTTTTGTCTTTTTTATGGTGACGGTTTTCCTCTGTGCGTTTTTTCTCTTCCTGACGTTCCCAGCGTTCACGGTCCCGGCGCTCTTGCTTGTCGGATTCATATTCTTTGCCGCGCCGTTTCTTTTCGCGGTCCCAGGCTTCCTGTTCTTTGCGTTCTCTATCGGCCATGCCCAGGGTTATGTTCGTATAACTGCTGACGTTTTGATAACAGCTGTTTCGAGAGGGTGTCGGAATAATATTAGTTGAGGCTTCGGAGCTGAATGAAGGCAGGCAGGCTGCCAGGATGATACCTGCTGTAAGTAGCGTTTTTTTCATTTAAGGGCCTCCTTTATATTCGTAATTTACTTATTCTAACATAATTCATTTGTTATATACAATGTCCTTGTTTTATAGAAATAAAGACAGGATAGACGAAAATAATTTTGGGTGTAATAATGCAATTTTAAAAAATAAAATTATAAGATATTGGCAGAAAAAATAATTAAAAGCTTATAAAATGATGAATTTACTGATTTTTAGTTAAAATAAATAAATAGCAATTAACCTTGCAAAAAGGAAGACCAGTGTTTAGAATATATAAAAGCTTATACTTTTAGATCAAAAAAATAATGAAATGGATTTCCGTAAGTAGAGGAAACAAGGCAACTCGCACTAAAGGAGATTCGGAATTGTTTATTTGAGCGCAAAGTCTTTATAAGCTTAATAAATTTCCGAGGAGGAAAGAAACATGAAAAAATCTTTAGTACTTGCAATGGCAATGGCATTGGGCGTAACTGCTTCTGCCTATGCTGCAAACCCTTTCTCCGATGTGCCTGCAGGCCATTGGGCGTATGACTCCGTAAACAAACTGGCAGCAGCTGGTATCGTTGACGGTTATGGCAACGGCACTTTCGGCGGCGATCGCCTGATGACCCGTTACGAAATGGCACAAATCGTAGCAAAAGCAATGGCAAAAGGTGCTAACGTAGATCGTTTGGCAGCTGAATTTGCTGACGAGCTGGACAGCCTTGGCGTACGCGTTGCAGCTTTGGAGAAAAAATCTGACAATGTTAAAATTACAGGTGAGTTCCGTGCTTTGTATGCTAACCATGAAGGTAAAGGCAGCATTTCCAACGATTATGAAAGCACTTTGCGTTCCCGTATCTGGATCACAGGTCAGATCAATGACGGCTGGAAATATACCGGCATGCTGCAAAATACGCAGGATCTGTCTACTGATTCCGGTGACGAAAGCACTGATTTCCAACGTGCCTATCTGGAAGGCCGACTCGGCGGTATGGATGTAACTGCCGGCCGTTACAATTCATTCTTTGCTGACGGTAATATTTATGATAATCGTGCTGATGGCGTGGAAGTTTCTTACGGCGATAAAATCAAGATCATTGGTGCCGCTGGTAAGGCAACTGACGATCTCGATAAGCTGGGCATTTCCGGAACTACCGGCGGCAGCTATGCCGGCGGTGCTGTAGTTGCTGATTTCGGTAAATTCAATGCGTCTGCAGGTTACTATAATTTTAAAGACATTTTAGCTAAAAACAGTAAACTTGATAATGCAATCTGGTTCGTAGGTGCCGGTACTGAGTTTGGCGATTTTGCTTTGAATGCCATGTACCTTAAAGGCGATATGAGCTATCATGATGTTGATCTTGATGGCCTTGATGATGATGGCTGGACTGTAGGGCTGACCTTCAAGGGCGCGGAAGCGGCTCAAAAAGGTTCCTGGGGCCTGTTTGCCAACTATTATGATTTAGGCGGACAAACCTATATTGCTCATACTACCGATGCTAATACCTTTGACGGACAGGGCTTTAAAGGTTATGGTGTAGGTGCTAATTATACTGTTGCTAAAAATATGGTTTTAACTGCTGCTTACTATGATACTAAATCTAAGTTTGATACCAGTGATAAAGACAAAATCATGTGGACTGATCTGACGATCACTTTCTAAGACAGATTTTTGCAGTTAATTAAATAGTTTTAACTAAAAACGGCCGCATATGCGGCCGTTTTTGTATACTTTGGAACAAGTAAGAAAATTTTTTTCAAGAGAATACATAAAGCGGAAAAAATGGATTTTAAAATATAGGCGATTTATTATTATCAAAAGCAAAAGAAAAGTGGAATTTACTGATTTTTAGTTAAATTAGATAAATATAAAATAGTATTGCAAAAACTAGAAACGCACGCTAAAATAAACTAAAGCTTATAGTTTTTAAAGTTTATAATAATTGAAAAGCGGATGGCCGTAGAGGAAACTAGGTAACTCGTATGGCGCATTCCTTAGGAAATTGTTATGAGCTGAAAAACTTTGCTTAATAAATTTCCGAGGAGGAAAGAAACATGAAAAAATCTTTAGTACTTGCAATGGCAATGGCATTGGGCGTAACTGCTTCTGCCTATGCTGCAAACCCCTTCTCCGATGTGCCTGCAGGCCATTGGGCGTATGACTCCGTAAACAAATTGGCAGCAGCTGGTATCGTTGACGGTTATGGCAACGGCACTTTTGGTGGCGATCGCCTGATGACCCGTTACGAAATGGCACAAATCGTAGCAAAAGCAATGGCAAAAGGCGCTAACGTAGACCGTTTGGCAGCTGAATTTGCTGACGAGCTGGACAGCCTTGGTGTTCGCGTTGCGGCTTTGGAGAAAAAATCTGATAACGTTAGAATCACTGGTCAGGTACGTTATGACTACACTGATTATTCCGGTGATATCGACGGTTATCGTTCCAAACTGCGTTCCCGTATTTCCATCAACGGTCAAATCAATGACGACTGGAAATATGTTGGTATGCTGCAAAATGACGAGAATTTAGCTGATGATGTCGGCAATGAAGGTACTGAATTCCAACGTGCTTACGTTGTAGGTAAAATCGGTGCTGTAGGCGTTTCTGCAGGCCGTCAGAACCTGAACCTTGCAGATGGTAATATCTATGATACCCGTTATGATGGTGTAAATCTGACTTTCGGTAAAGAAGTGAAATTGGAAGCCTTCTATGGCAAACCGACCAACTCTTTTAAAAACTGGGGCTTCGATAAAATTTATGGCGCACGCGTTAATGGTAAAATCGGCGCTTTAAATGCAGAAGCCGGCTGGACTAAATTTGAAGGTGACGCTACTCCTATCACCAGCGACGACGACAGCATCTGGAACGTTGGCGCAACTTATAACTTCAGTGATAAAGCATCCTTGGGCGTTATGTACTTGAGATCTGATGTTGAAGATCTTGAAGGCGATAAAGACGGCTTTGTAGTTACCGGTACTTTGGGCGGCGCTAAAGCTTCCAAACCGGGTTCCCTGGGCTTCGTTGCTAAATACTATCAACAAGCTGCAGGCACTGCTATCCAACACACCATGAACGGTGAATATGGCCCGACCTATTCCGGCGAAGGCTTCAAAGGCTACAGCGTAGCTGGTTACTATACTGTTGCTAAAAACATGATCGCTGGTATCGAATACTACGATCTGAAACAAACTTATTCTGACGACAAAATGAAAACCTTGTGGTCTCAATTGATCGTTACTTTCTAAGATTAACTTAGAGGCTTAAGCGGACGCGTATGCGTCCGCTTTCTTTTATTTTATGCTGAGCTCGGTTGAAGATGATCTGTTGTCTGAATTTGTTTCAATAAAGCTTTCTTAAATTTTTTTATTCCATTAACTTGTTTAAAGTTAAACTTTTTTGCAATTAAGCTAATTTGCATCTGGGGTTGACGGGGTTTAAGATAGGTGACGTAGCCGATAGATTTCAGGAGCAAGCGGCAGCAGACGGAAGAGGTAACAAGGTGACTTGTCCGAAATGTTGTTGATTTCTGTTTGGAATTTATGGACTGCAGAAAATATCTTTCCTGAGGAGGAATAGAAAATGAACAAATCTGTAGTTTTAGGTATGGCGATGGCTTTAGGCGTAACTGCTTCGGCTTACGCAGCTAATCCGTTTTCTGATGTGCCGGCAAACAGCTGGGCTTATGATGCTGTCAATAAACTGGCGGCAGAAGGTATTATTGACGGTTATCCTAATGGAACTTTCGGCGGTGATCGCTTGATGACCCGTTATGAAATGGCGCAGATCGTAGCCAAAGCTATGGCTAAAGGCGCTAATGTAGATCGCCTGGCAGCTGAATTTGCTGATGAGCTTGATTCTTTAGGCGTACGTGTTGCCGGTCTTGAAAAGAAATCAGATAATGTAAAAATCACCGGTGAAATTCGTGCCCGCTACGTTGACCAAAAAGCAAAAGCTAATCAGGGCAGCAAATATGATTCTGACTTGCGTAGCCGCTTGTGGCTGAATGGTCAGATCAATGATGACTGGACTTACACGGCTATGATCCAGAATATTCAGGACTTCAGCAATGATCAGGGTGATGAGGGCACAGATTTTAAACGTGCTTATGTCAATGGCCGCGTTGGCGGCGTTGGCTTGCAGGCAGGCCGTATCGATGCGTTCCTGGCAGACGGCAATATCATGGATGCTCAGGCTGACGGACTGGTTGCTACCTATGGCGATCGTATTAAAGTTAAAGCTTATATGGGTAAGGCTTCCGACGATACTGATTTCGATGTCAATAATGTTATTGCAACTAAAACAATCGCTAACAGATATTACGGCGGTGAGGTTTCCGGTAATCTTGGCGATTCGCTGAACCTGGCTGCCGGTTATGTGAAGTTCCGGGATGTTATGGGCAGAGATTCTGGTAAAGATGACGGAATCTGGCATGTTGGCGCAGCCTATAACTTTAATAATGATCTGACACTTTCCGGTATGTACCTCAATTCTAACTGGGACGGTGAAAGAAATTCTGACGATGACGGCTGGACCGTTGGTTTGAATTATAAAGGCGCTCAGGCATCTGATGCCGGGTCTTATGGTATTTTTGCCCGTTACTATGATCAGGGCGAAGGTACTTATTGGGAACATACTACCGATGCCAATACTTTCTGGAATACAGGCTTTAAAGGTTATGCAGTAGGCGCAAACTACGCTGTTGCTAAAAACATCGTTGCTACTTTGGCCTATTATGATACCAAAGCCAAAACTGTTACCAGTGAAGGCAGCAGCTTGAAAGATAAAAGACTGTGGACTGACGTGACCTTTACTTTCTAAATTTAAGAGCTTTAAAACGACCGCTTTGGCGGTCGTTTTTTTATCTGTAATTATCCATAGAAGCTTAATGGCAATTGTGGTATAATATGAACACTTGGCGAGGTATTTTCGAGCCTAGTGAGAATATGTACCCTTGTGGTATAATATGAACAATAATATTGTTGACGAGGTAGAAATGGATACACAGACTTTAAAGTATATTGGCAAAGATTTGTATAAAACACATATTTTGAAAGAGTGGAAACGTTACATCGTTTTTATGACGCGTTGTCATTTACATAAAGGACAGATTAACGATTTACTGGATTTTTTTAAAGCAACTCCGCAGCGTCAAGCGATGCTGGAACATACTACTTCATTTGTGGAACAAACTACCCGTGCGTTTTTTTATAAAGATTCTACCTGGGATGAGCGTATTGCCATAGTAAAGAATCATATTGAATATATGGAAAATATATTTAACGATGAAGCTATAGCAAAATTATATGTTAATGGCGAACGTATCAGGTTGTGGGAAGATGTATATGAAGAACAGCCGGTGGTAATGGAACTGTGGTTTCATGGAGGTCAGCGTAAGGAAGGCTGCCTTTCGCTGGTGCTTTCATTGGGTGCAGACGAACTGTATCAGATCATGTTTTGGCTGGCGCCGTCGCCGGAAGATAATGAACTGTCACTGTGGATAGGCGCGTTGCAGGGAACTCCTAACGGCAGTGAGATCATAAAAGGCCTGACTAAAGCTTTTTTTGGTTACCGTACCAAAAATCTGATTTTCTATGGTATCAGGAATGTGGCGGCAGGATTGGGATGTAAGCATTTATATGCCGTTTCCAATGCCGGGTATTATGCGATGAATCATGTACGCAGGGACCGCAAATTAAAAACTTCGCTGGATGATTTCTGGCAGGAATGTGAAGGACAGGTATGTAAAGATCAGCGTTTTTTTGAAATGCCGATAGAAGAATACCGCAAATCCATGGAAGAGCTGAAGCCTTCTAAACGGGCTCAGCATAGAAGAAGGTTTGCGAAAATGGATGAAATAACTGAATCTGTGACAGAAGTGTTAAATAATTATAAAAAATAAAGGCGTGACCACATTATCTTGTGGTCGCCTATTTTTTTTACGCACTTTATATGGTATAATAGCTTCATAAAAATAATAAATAACGGAGGTATTGTAATGAAAAGACGACTCCTTACTTTGCTTTTGACTTTGGTTTTCTGTGTAACATCAGTTGCGCCTGGTTTTGCCATGAATGCTGATGATTTGGGCGGCGCTGTACCGGCTGCGGCAGCAGTGACACAAATGTCTGCTACTGATAAAATTTCCGCGATGGAAAAGATGTTATATGGTACTGAGCAGGCAGGTGCATTGGTCGGCCGTATGGATAGTTTGGAAGATGATGTTTATGGTACTGTTACCAGCGACGCTATTTTAGATCGTATTGATAACCTGTATGATTACCTTAAAGGCAGTCCTGCCAGTAATGAAGCCGGGTTTTTAACTAAACTCAACGCTATTGAATGGCAGTTTAATGAAAGTATGTCCGGTGGTCCTGCCAAGACCCGTATCGAGGCAGTAGAAATGATGCTTAACGGCAAAATTGATGAAGGCTCTCTTTCTTCCAGATTGGAAGCTTTGGCGAATATCGCTTTTACCGATGGTGTGATTTCTGTTGAAAGCGTTACTTTACCTAAGGATTCTGTGATTAAAGTAGAATTTACTGAGGAACTGAGCAGCAGAGAAGACAAAGCCGGTGAACCTGTGCATTTTAAAATTGCTGACAATGTTTATGTGAATGATGTGCTGGTACTTCCTAAAGGTGCGTTAGGAGAAGGTACTATCAAAAAGGTTGTACAGCCGCGCAGCTTTGGCCGTGATGCCCGTATTGACGTAGATTTTACTCATGTTTATGCTCTTGACGGAACTAAGGTTCAGGTCTATATCGGCGATTTGGCTAAACAGGAGGCTAAGACTGCAGCCGGCGCAGCAGGAGCGGCAATCGGCGGTATGATCGTTTTAGGGCCTATCGGTGCTTTAGGTGGTGCCTTTGTTACCGGTAAAGCAGTAGTCATTCCCGTTGGTTCTACTACTTATGTACAAACTATGGAAGATACTACTATCCAGGGTATGGTTTATCAGGGAAAATAAAATTTGAATTATCAGTAAAACCCGCCTTAGTGGCGGGTTTTTTATTTAAAATTGTGATATAATATGTAGTGGATATTTGTATGCTTTTTTATAAATGATAAATTTGACTGAGGAGAGAAAGCATGAAGAAGAAAGTCTTAGCAACTGCTTGCTTAATGAGTTTAGCAGTATCACAGGCAGCTTTTGCCGACGACTATGTTACCGGTGATTCGCGTTATGCTGCGCCTGATTTTCAGGAACAGAAGCAGGAGCGGGAAGCTGGTGTAATTAAAGATAAGAGCAAGAAGAAGAAACAGGCGGAGTCTGCTGAGCCGATGCCGATAACCTTATGGAGTGACAGTGCTACATATGACCAGGGCAGCGGAGACTTTTTTGCTGAAGGTAATGTCAAGATAGTGCAGGGGGATGAAACTATTCTGACTACCAGGGCTGAAGGCAATATGAAGACCGGGGATGTCTGGCTCAAGCAGGGCGGAACACTGCAGGAGCCGGATACTACCATGAATGGGGAATGGGTCCATTATAATTTTAATTCTAAGACCGGTGAGATCAAGCAAATTGACGGCAAAGGTGCCAAAGACTATTTTAAAGCACCGCATGCAACGATTTATCCGGATAAAATAGTTGTGGACGAGGGTGGACAGACAACACGCTGTCCGGCTGTGGAGCATGACCCTTGTCTGCTGATAACGGCAAAAACTTTTGAGATTTATCCCAAAGAAAAAATGGTCGCCAGAGATGTTAAGGTTTATGCCAAAGGCAAGCATATCTACTCGCGTGATTTATGGGTTAATAGATTAGATGGTGAGAGTGAAAATAGAATAATGCCGCGTATTGGGTATGACGGCAGCGATAACGGAATGTATGCTAAACTGCAGGTCGATTATAATTTAGGTCCGAAAACAGATTTTTATGCCGATATGGCTTATTATTCTAAGGCCGGTTATAAGCCCATGTACGGCATCAATCACGATGAGCGTAACTTTAATATAAAGTTTCAGGACGGCTGGGATGAAGAAGATGATGAATGGATCCGCAAAGAAAGAGATATCGGCTTATATTATAAAAACCATCGTTTGATCGATAATTTGCCGTTGACATACAGTGCGTATATTACTCATGGTTTATGGCGTAACGAAAAGAGCAGTATCAAAAGCTGGCATACAGAGTATGCTGCTTATTTGAATCATGACCGGATTTATCTGTTCAACAGTAAAAATACCTTCCTTGATCTGACTGTAGGTAAAAAGTGGGTAACAGAAAGCTATACTGACGAAACGCAGTCCACAATGATGTATTATGCAACTTTAGGCCAAAAGCTGGCTCCGAAATGGGATACCTGGGTCGGCTATTACCGTGAGGACAGAACAAGTAATCTCTATGATTATGGACAGCCTGATATGGGTAGGGAGCTTCGTAACGGACTGAGCTTTAAACTTGACGATAAAAATACCTTTACGATTGTTAATCGTTATGATTTGGGACAACATCGTAATTATGAAACAAATTACAGATGGACGCACCGGTTCTGCTGCTGGGCGATTGAATTTGAATATGAGCAGGATCACAGAAAAGATCACGGCAACACTTTTAAAGTCCGTTATAACTTCCTTAATTGGTAAAGCAGGTGAACTATGGAAATCATTAAACAGCGTTTTGTTGAACATATTACTTTGGCACAGCAGGTTGCAGAAAGCAGAATTTTAGAGCAGGTTGCAGCCAGTGCGGAAATTATTCGACTGGCCTTGCAAAACGGCAAGAAGATTTTATTTTGCGGCAACGGCGGCAGTGCCGCCGACAGTCAGCATTTAGCGGCCGAATTCGTAGGACGCTTTCAAAAGGAGCGCAACGGTCTGCCGGCTATAGCTTTGACTGTAGATACTTCTATTTTGACCGCGGTAGCTAACGACTATGGCTATGATACTGTTTTTGCAAGACAGGTGCAGGCATTAGGCTGTGCCGGTGATGTCTTGGTCGGATTATCAACTTCTGGCAACAGTAAAAATGTATTGGCAGCTATTGATGTTGCCAAAACTAAAGGAATACAGTGCATCGGGCTGACGGCTCAGGGAGGCGGTAGGATGGCAGAGGTCTGTGATATCTGCATGGCTGTTCCCTGCCCGGTTACGGCTCGAGCGCAGGAAATACATATTTTGATTGGCCATATTCTGTGCGAATTGGTGGATGGTGAATAAAGTGACGAATTTGTCATGTACAGCTTTT
>ENA-ORLY01000570-ORLY01000570.1-human-gut-metagenome-genome-assembly--contig:-NODE-570-length-50900-cov-5.004368_pt1 | contig 50900 bp, 49 predicted proteins | sample MGYA00243071_ERZ508832 | MGnify/ENA primary metagenome ERZ508832 (study PRJEB26277, sample SAMN04329777) | human gut metagenome | biome: human-associated habitat | host: Homo sapiens | place: USA... | reverse complement strand
AGGATGGAAGGCAAAAATCCTATCGGCACAGCCGATTTGGAATGGATTTTTGCGCGTAACTGTGAGGGGACTGAACAGTTATGAAAAATAGAATTTTTCAATCGCGAGATTTGTGTCTGTGCGCACTTGACACAAACTCGGCATGTACAAAAAAATGTGCGCAGAAATGAGAGGAAAAGATGGCTAAAAATATTACCGTGGATAATTTTGAAAAAGAGGTACTGCAGGCGGCAGGCCCCGTTTTGGTAGACTTCTGGGCAACCTGGTGCGGACCCTGCCGGATGCAGGGACCTGCAGTGGAAAAGCTGGCAGAGGAAGGCTATAACGTCGGCAAAATCAATGTGGACGACGAGGGTGAGCTTGCAGAGCGCTATCATGTGATGAACATTCCGACTCTGATTATTTTCAAAAACGGCGAAGAAAAAGAGCGCATGGTCGGCGTACAGAGCAAAGATCTGCTGGAAAGCAAATTAAAGGCGCTGGCATAAGGCGTTGTGACAAAGCATTTGTTACAGGAAACGGCTTACTTTCAGCCGCTGTCATAGTACAATGATATGGTATCACGCAAAGCGGCAGGATATGCCGCATAGATACAAAGGGGAAAGAGGGAAAAAGATGGAACTGGGAATTAACACAGATTTTGCAAACGAGCCGTGGGAATTGGAAGAAATCAAAAACAAGCTCCGCGAGATCGCAGAGGCTGGCTTTACGCACATTCACTGGTGCTTTGACTGGGATGGGGATTATCTGTACGCCCGCAGCGAAATGGAGCAGATCCGCAGCTGGATGGACGAGCTTGGATTGAAAGAAAAAGGACTGCATGCTTCGAAGGGCAGCCGCCGATTTGTAGAAAGATATGCAGAGGCACCTCATGGCAGAAAAGACTACCTGTCTGAGCTGGAGCCGAACCGTATCGCGGGCGTCGAGCTGGTTAAAAACCGTGTGGAGCTGGTTCATGTGCTGGGAGGCAAGGAGATCGTGCTGCATATGTATCTGCCGACCAAGAGCTTTGAGGAAAAGCCGGAAATCAAAGAGCTTTTCTATCAGCAGGCATGCAAGTCTCTGGATGAGCTGCAGCCCTATTGTAAGGAGCTTGGGGTAAAGATCTGTCTGGAGAACCTGTTTGAAGCTTCGGCAGAAGCACAGATCGAGCAGTTTGATTATCTGTTTGGACGTTATCCCGCAGATTTTCTGGGACTGTGTATCGATACCGGACATGCAAACCTTGTCGGCGGCAACGAGTTCATCAAACTGCTGGCAACCCGCTATGCGGACCGTTTCTTCTGCCAGCACTTAAATGACAACAGGGGCTGGGGAAAAGAAGATGGCTGCGGAGACGCACACCGTCTGCCGGGGGAATGCAGCATTGACTGGAAAGAAACCATGAAGCTTGTCCGGGCGTCCGCTTACGAGCAGCCTTTCGTGATGGAAGTTTCCAAGCCGGAAGGGGAAGACTGCGCACATTACTTAAAGCGCGCCTATGAAGCAGGCGTTTGGATGGCAAATTTATAGAATTGATAAAGATTGTCCGGAAAGGGGGATCTGTATGCACTATGCGGAAGAAGAAATGCAGTATCATCTGCAGATTCATAACGGGCAGGTTGGGAAATATGTCATTTTGCCGGGAGACCCTAAACGGTGTGAAAAAATCGCCGCATATTTTGAACATCCGGTTTTGATTGCGGACAGCCGGGAATTTGTGACGTATACCGGAACGCTGGAGGGCGAGACCGTTTCTGTGACCTCGACAGGCATCGGCGGTCCCTCTGCGGCGATTGCGATAGAAGAGCTGTTCAAAGCGGGCGCGCATACGTTTATCCGCGTCGGAACCTGCGGAGGCATTGACACAGAGGTACAAAGCGGCGATCTGGTCATTGCAACCGGTGCGGTACGAGCTGAGGGGACGAGCCGGGAATATGCTCCGATCGAATATCCGGCAGTCGCAAACCTGGATGTGGTCTGCGCACTGCGAGAGGCAGCCCGGGATCAGGAGATCCGATTCCATACGGGCGTTGTGCAGAGCAAGGACTCCTTTTACGGACAGCACGAGCCGCAGGTCATGCCGGTGGATTATCTGCTGCAGCAGCATTGGGGCGCGTGGAAAAAGATGGGATGCCTTGCATCGGAAATGGAATCCGCGGCGCTGTTTATTGTGGCGCAGTATCTTCGGGTGCGCTGCGGCGCGATATTTCTGACGATGGCGAACCAGGAGCGGGAAGTGCTCGGACTTTCTAATCCGGTCGTCCACGACACGGACATGGCAGTACGCGTCGGCGTGGAGGCGCTGAAAAAGCTGATCGCACAGGATCGCATGACGAAGCTGTGAGCCTGGGATCTGTCTGTTGAGCCGCGTAATCAGGGATGGATGTTGTCCTGCACAGAGCATTTTCCTTGTCACCATAACAAAAAGAGCAGTCCCCGTGACGGTGGGAACTGCTCTTTTTCATACAGAATTTTTTAATTCTGTTTCATTCGTTTCAAAATTAAGCGATTTCGTTTACTGCTTTAGCCAGACGGGAAACCTTTCTGGAAGCGGTGTTTTTATGATATACGCCCTTGGAAGCAGCCTTGTCGATAACTGTGGTTGCGTTCAGCAGTGCAGCCTTTGCAGCTTCCTTGTCCTGTGCTTCGATTGCAACACGAACCTTCTTAACAGCGGTCTTAACAGAAGATTTGATTGCTTTGTTTCTTTCAGCCTTGGTCTGGTTTACTAAAATTCTCTTCTTTGCAGATTTAATATTTGCCACGATGATACCTCCAATGAATTAACCCAAAAATGTGTGCTGTATCGTATTACATTAAAGCCGGACACGGACGTTCTAATGCAAACATACATATGTATTCTATTGGATGAAAAGAATTCTGTCAATAGATATTTTCTGGATTTTTGGAAAAAATGGGAATATAGTTCTTACAGTTCACTCGTACCGTTTGTAAGCAGATTTCATGCTCGCATGAAAATCTGCTTACAAAAAGGTACGAAGGGAGCGCCACTTTATGAGCAAAAATGAGCTGCGAAGCAGCGGAGAGCGTCGAAGCGCGGTTCATGACAATAGAATGTTCGCGAAGCGTGCATTCTATTGTATTGCAAATGGCGCGAGTGAACTGTAAGAAACACAATCTTAGAAGGAGGGAATGCGAATGAGCGTTTTTGTCGTTCGGACAGATCTTGCACTGGAAGAGGGGGAACGGATTCGGGAGTCCGGCGTTGAGATTCACGGGGTAATTCTGGAAGAAGAAACCAGACCGGAAACGGGAATTTTGGTGACGCGGGTAAAAATAGAGACGAAAAATGGCGCAAAAATTATGGGGAAACCGATCGGAACATACGTTACACTGGAAGCCGGACAGCTTGGAAACGACGAGGAGGAGTATCAGCAGGAGGTGGCGAAGGAACTTTCGATGCAGCTGCAGAAACTGATTCCTGATCTGGAGACTGAAAAATCCGTGCTGGTCGTGGGGCTTGGAAACCGGCAGGTGACGGCGGATGCGCTGGGACCGCGGGTGGCGGACAGACTGTTTATTAACCGGCACATCATTCTCGAGTTTGGCGCTGCAGCGTATAACCGGAAAAAAATGAACCGCGTTAGCTGTCTTGTCCCCGGAGTAATGGCGCAGACAGGCATGGAGAGTGCGGAAATCGTGCGGGGCGTTGTGAAGGAGACAAAGCCGGATCTGGTGCTGGTTGTCGATGCGCTTGCGGCGCGTAGTACAAAGCGGTTAAACCGGACGTTCCAGATCAGTGACGCAGGAATCTATCCGGGTTCAGGGGTCGGCAACCACAGAAATGCGCTGACCGGGGAATCTCTGGGAGTGCCGGTGCTTGCGATTGGTGTGCCGACGGTAGTGGATGCCGCGACAATCGTCGGAGATGCGCTGCGGGAGATGGAACAGGAAAACCATTCTGCCTTGCTTCAAAACCGCGAACATTCACAGGCACTGTCTGGTCTGAATAATATGTATGTGACCGGAAAGGACATCGATGAGACAATTTTGTATCTGAGCGAAATCGTGTCGGATGGAATCAACCGGGCGCTGAACCCGGAAGGGTGACTGCGAATCAACCGGCATTGAATCCGGAAGGGTGATTACGAACCAGTCAGGTGCTGGGTTAGGAAAAGTGATGGCGAACCAATCAGGTGCTGAGCCAGGAAAAGTGATTCCAGCCTTCCTGTGCGCATATATTGCAGCATGGGGAAAAAAGACAGACCGAAAAAAAACAGATATCGGGCAGTGATTGCCATTGTGATAGCGGGAATTGTTTTTCTTACGTTTCCGCGCGCAGAGGAACGAAATTTCAGGGAGCTTTTGATGGAGGATACAGAGATGAGGCTTTTAAATGCCCTCTGTCCGGTGATCGCAGCGGCAGGGGACAACGGCAGGATCTCTGTGTCCGGATGGATTTTTCCGTTTCTTGGTTATCAGAGCAAAACAAAAACTGCGCAGCTGGCGCAGGAAAATTCTGATATGGTGGAAAAGATTCTGCTGGCGGAAGGGAGGGACGAATACACCGGGATGAGCGGTGACGATACAGAAAAAAATGCGCCGACGGATGGCAGGAACCTATCGCTTGAAGAGCTTGCGCGGTTGGAAAATGAGCAGGCGGGCGGACGAAAAAGCGGACAAAACGGCGTGGCGGACGGCAGCGAAACCGACGGGGGCAGTGCTGCATCCGACCGCGAAGGGCAAAGCAACGGCGGGATCGAAACCAGACCTGGCGATAGTCAAAACGAAACCGGCGACACAGCAAATAGCTCCGGCATCGGCGATTTTACAGCCTCTCTTCCGGAGAAGCAGCGTACCTACAACTGGTCGGAGCTTACGAGTTATGATGCGCTGGTGCGGGAATTTTATGCGATCGATCCGGCAACCGCGGCGGACGAGACGCAGCTGAATCAAAAGGCGCTGCTTGGCAGGGTGCTTTCCGTACAGAAGCGGACGGATGACCAGCCGCAGATTTTGATTTATCATACCCATTCGCAGGAAACCTTTGCCAATTCAATTCCGAGAAACGCGCAGACCGGAATTATGGGCGTCGGGGAGGTGCTGGCGGAAATTCTTCGCAAACAGTATGGCTATAACGTGATGCATCATATGGGACAGTATGACGTGGAAAAAAGGGATTATGCCTATTCCAATTCCCTTCCGGCGTTGGAAGCGATTTTGAAGGAAAACCCGTCGATTGAGGTGGTGATCGACCTGCACCGGGACGAAGTGGCAGAAGGAACACGGCTCGTGACGGAGATCGGCGGTAAAAAAATGGCGCGCTTCATGTTTTTCAACGGACTGTCCAGAACGAGGCGGCTCGGGGACATCGATTCGCTTCCAAATGAAAATATTGCGGATAATCTCGCATTTTCGTTCCAGATGCAGGTGCTGTGCAACGAGTATTACCCGGGGCTGACCCGCAGGATTTACTTGAAAGGCTACCGTTACAATATGCACTTAAAGCAGAGGTATCTGCTGATTGAAATGGGGGCGCAGACCAACACCTATGAGGAGTGTATGAATTCCTGTGTTCCACTGGCGCAGATGCTGGATCTGGAATTGTCGGGAAAAACAGATTTTACGCTTGATCCGGAGAAAGGATGAGAGTAAAATGAGAACAATAGTCTCCCGTTTTGCAATGTCCGGCGGATGGGCGCAGAACGGCATTGGTGTTTTCATTCTGATGATATACTGAGGGGATACCATCGACAAAAATACGACAGATAAGGGGTATTAGATGAGAGAGAAAAGAATCAGATGGAACGTATTTGCACAGGCAGTCTATACCATTGCGCTGCCGATCGCGTTTCAGAATTTATTGTCCACGACGGCGAGCATGGTGGATACGATCATGATCGGAAGCATGGGAGAGCTATCGGTCGCGGCGGTCGGCATCTGCTCGCAGATTTCGTCGCTGTTTTTCTCCTGCTATTTCGGATTTGCAGGAGGCGCGCTTTTGTTCTTTTCCCAGTATTGGGGTGCCAAAAGTGAAAAGGGTATCAACAAAACCTTTGGGCTTTCCATGAGCTTTATGCTGCTTGTCGGTCTTTTGTTCGGAGCAGTAGCGGTGACAAAGCCGGAGTTTTTGCTTGGGATTTATACAGATAAGAAAAATATTATAGAGGTGGCGATTCCCTATATCCGGATCGTTGGCTTTGCTTATCCGCTGCAGGTACTGGCGGTGATCATCAGCTTTCTGATGCGGGCGACGGAGCGCGTCAAGATTCCCCTCGTTTCTTCCGCAGTTGCGCTGGTAGTCAATTTTGTCCTGAACTGGATCCTGATCTACGGACGGTTCGGCATGCCGCAAATGGGAGCGGCAGGCGCGGCGGTAGGCACGCTGGTTTCCGGCATTGTCAATCTGATCATCCTGACAGTGTTTTTGCTGAAAGATAAAAAGACGGTTACCCTGCATGTACAGGAAATGTTCCACTGGGGAGAAGGATTTGCCGGAACCTATCTGTCCAAATGTTTTCCGATTCTGTGCAATGAGCTGTTTTACGGCATCGGTCAGATGCTGATCAATATCGTGATCGGAAGACAGTCGGAGAGTGCGATCGCAGCAATGGCAGCGTTCCGTGTTCTGGAGGGCTTTGTTTATGCCTTCTTCGGAGGACTGGCGGATGCCAGCAGCGTTGTGGTCGGCAAGGAGATTGGTGCAGGACGGCATATGAAGGGCTATCAGTATGTGAAAGGGTTCACGATCCTCTGCCCGGCGATCACATTTGGTATCTGTCTGGTTGGTGTGATCTTCAACCGCCCGCTGTTGTCTTTGTTCGGATTAGGAGCAGAGGCTATGGAATATGGAAAATATATGCTGCTCATTTATTTGGCAGCGGGAACCGTTCGAACCTGTAACTACATTATGAATACCTGTTACCGCGCAGGCGGCGAGGCAATTTTCGGAACCGTTTTGGAAATTATCTGTCTGTATACGATCAGCGTACCTGCAACCTGGGTTGCAGGCATGGTTCTGCATCTGCCGTTCCTGGCTGTGTTCGCCTTTTTGTATACAGATGAGCTGATCCGTCTGGTGTTCGAGCTATGCTATACTGCGAGCGGCAAATGGGTCAAACCGGTTACGCAGGAAGGGCGTGCGACCCTCGAAGAATTCCACGAGCAGATGGCGCAGCGCAGAAAGAAAAAACAGACGGCATAGTGCACCGTCCTTTTAATAAGAACAAACCAAAACAGCCGCCCGGCAGATATTTACCGGACGGCTGAAATTATTTTTTATTCATGAAATGATCTTTATTTCATGAAATGCTTTTTATTTCATGGATTCTTCCTGCTTCTTGATCATTCTGCGAACCATCTCGCCGCCGATGGAGCCGGCTTCCTTGGAAGTCAGGTCACCATTGTAGCCTTCCTTTAAGTTGACGCCCAGCTCGGACGCAACCTCAGTTTTGAAGCGTTCCAGTGCGGCCTTCGCCTCAGGAACTTCCACTCTATTGGATTTACCAGAATTCGTTGCCATGATTAGTCACCTCCATTATTTTCTGCTGTTGGGTTTCAGATAAGCTGCAGAGACTCTGTCATCGGATGGAACGTTGGCTCTGCAGCTGCCTGTCCGGTCGATGTATCAGTGTCACATTTGCTTATCTTGAGCTTAGTATGTTCCGGATACAGGGAATTATAATGGAAATTTTTGTCATTTTAGTTTCCTTTGGAACGACTGATTTACACAGAACAATAGGAGGAATCGAACGGGCAGAGAATTTCTGCACCCAAAAGCGCAGCGTCCTCTTTTGTGTGAGCAGCAAACAGAAGAATTTTGTCCTGTGCGCGGTTGCGGACGAGCGCAGCTGCTTTTTTGCGGTTTTCGCTGTCCAGACCGTTGAAGGGTTCATCTAAAATTAAAAGGTCGAAGGGAACGAGCAGGGCGCGCAGCAAAGACAATCGGCGCTTCATGCCGCCGGAAAATTCGCATACCGGCTGGAACAGGGTATTTTGCGGCAAAAGGGCTGCAGCGTAGGCAGAAAGTTCTGCGTCGGAAAGGCGCTGCCTGCACACGAAACGGAGATTTGTCAGGACATCGTAGCCCTCCAGCAGCCGATCCTCCTGAAAAACAGCGGAAATTTTGAGATTTTTTAGTCCATCTATTGTGCCGCTGTCCGGTGTTTCCAGACCCATCAGGATGCGAAAAAGCGTTGTTTTTCCTGTGCCGGACGGAGCCATGAGACAATAGGCGTTTCCGGGAGAAAGCGCGAGGCTTAGATCGGAAAAGACGACCTGTCCGTGATAGGATTTGGAAAGCTTTTGCAGAATCAGATCATTGTTTTTCATGAACAGTGTTCCCCTTTCCGCCGACAGCAGTCATGAGCCGGAGCAGAATTTTTTCAAAACAGGAGGCGATAAGAATGATCGCGAGTGTCCAGGCAAACAAAGAAGCCGTGTCGAGATAAATTTTTGCTTCATAGAGGTTTGCACCGATGGAAAAGTCGGGGACACCGATAACCTCAGCGGCGATGCCGGATTTAAATGCCATGCCGAGCGCCGATTTACAGGCGCTGATCAGATAGGGAGACAGCGCCGGACGGTACAGGTAAAAGACTTTTTTATGGAAAGGAACACGAAAAACCTGCGCCATTTCCAAAAGTTTCGGGTCGGTGCTTTTTAAGCCGCTGACCGTGCTGATGTGCAGGATCGGATAGGCGACCAGAAAAGAAATCAGGATCGAAAGGTTTTTCGAACCGGTCCAGATCAGGGCGAGGATGACAAATGACGCGACCGGGATAGATTTCATAAACTGAATTGGCGGTTCCAGAAATTCCCCGACAATCCGGAAGCGGCAGGAGAGCGCTCCGGTCAGGATGCCGAACAGCATGGCGAGAAAAAATCCAATGCAGATGCGGGAAATCGAAAACCAGATGGAACGCCAGAACCCAGCGGTGATCAGACATGAAAAAAAGGTCCGAAGCGTTTTTTCCGGGCCGACGAGCAGGATGTCATTGTGAAAGAAAACAGCGAGCAGCTGCCAGACGAGCAGCCAGAACGCGTATATGCCGAGCTTTTTGAAAAGCTTCGGGAATCCTTTTTTTCTATTCATAAAAAATGCTCCATATCAAAACAGCTGCAGCCGCACGCAAAAGCGCGGGATGCAGCTGTAACTTCTTATCATATGGAAACTTTGTTTCCATATGATAAGAAACGCTCCGCGAGGATGCGCACTCGGCGCAAGAATGTGCCGAAGCACATTTTTTTACCGCAGATAATAGAAATCATCCTCCGGCAGGGAACCGCCAACGGACTGCGGGTTCTGCGAAAGCAGTACGGACAGATAGCCGTTTAACGCATCCTTCATGTCCTGTCCGTCGAGATAGGTGATGTTGCAGGCGGGCAGTGCTTTCTGTGCGATGGCAGCTTTTGCGACGATGCCTGCCTTTTCGATCAGGGCAGCAGCACCTTCAGGATCGGCTGCAGTATAGGCGATCGAAGCCTCGTGCTCCGTTAAAAACGTATCTACAAGATCTTTGTGTGCGGCTAAAAACTCGTTGTTGACGATTGAAACGCCGGTCACGAGACGGCTGTTGGAACCATCCTCCTGCAGGCTGTCCCATACTTTTGTCAGATCAAGGACAACGGACAGGCTGTCGTTCTGCGCGATGGCAGCAGTTACAAAAGGCTGTGGAAGCAGACCGATCGCATTGGGATCTTCTGCGAGAACTGCGGCAACCTCGGATGCTTCGGACTTAAATTCGAGGGTCACGGCATCGTCGGAAAGACCGGATGCAGAGATCAGATAGCGGAGCACATATTCCGGGGTTGTGCCTTTGCCGGGCAGATAAACGGTTTTGCCGGACAGGTTTTCGATCGAGCTGATAGAAGAATCGCCGGATACCAGATATAAAACGCCGAGGGTGTTGATATCGATCACGGAAACTTTACCCTCTGTCTTGTGATACAGGACAGAAGCGACGTTTGCGGGCAGCAGGGCGATGTCGATCTTGCCGGAAGCAACCAGACCGGTCAGTTCGTCGGCAGCGGTCACCATTGTGAATTCGTAGTTATTTGCGGCAGTGCCGTTTTGGACATCGTCCATGAGCTTGACCAGTCCCATTGTGGTAGGACCCTTGAGACCGCCTATGCGGACAACGGTGTCATCAGAGCTTTCCTCCAGGGCTTCGGTCGAGGTCTCTGTTTTAGCAGCAGTCATTTCTTCTAAAGAAACTTCCTCGGAGCCGGTTTCGATAGCGCCTTCGGCAGTGCTGATGGTTTCGGGAACAGTGCTTTGCGAAACGGAAGCGGAAGATGAGCAGCCTGCGAGCAGGGATGCGCACAGCAGGGCGCTCATCAGCAGGGAACCAAACTTTTTCATAATCATGTCTCCTTTTTCAGACTTTGATAGATGGTTTTCGTACTGATGCCGTCCAGCATGCCGAGCTTGCCGGACAGGCTGCTGATCTGGTTCATAGGCGCGTCGAGAACAATGCTGATAATAGAAAGACCGCGCTCCCGGTAAGGCAGTCCCATCCGTCCGATAATATACTGTCCGTATTCATGCAAAATACGGTTCATCGTTTCGATCGAATCGGGATTTTCCACCATAATTCCAATCAGGGCTACGCGGTTGTCCATAAAATTTCCTCCTGTGTACGCCTTCTCCCGCAGAAAATCAGCCCGCAATCAGAAAAACTGCGGCAAAAATCTTTAGGGTCAGCACGAATTGTCTTAACAATAGCATAAAATCGGGAGACTGTCAAAAAAAACTGGCATTTTAAAACACCTTATGATATAATCGTACAATGACTGTAGTGAGTTTGATGCGGTTGTGCGTCTTTTTATAAAAACGCTTTTGTACCGGCGGCTCACTGGAATATCCGTCAGACGGACAAAAGCAACACGAGGAGGACTTATACAATGAGTTTACAGGTTGAAAAACTTGAAAAGAACATGGCGAAACTGACCATTGAGGTTTCCGCAGATGAATTTTCCAAGGCACTGGAAGATGCTTACCAGAAAAACAAAAGCAAAATCTCCGTACCCGGTTTCCGTAAGGGCAAGGTTCCCAAGAAGATGATCGAGCAGATGTACGGCAAGGGTGTATTTTATGAAGATGCTGCCAATGCCCTGATTCCGGAAGCATATGAAAAAGCGCTGGAAGAATGTGAAGAGACCATCGTGTCTTCTCCTAAGATCAACGTTACCCAGATCGAAGAGGGCAAATCCTTTATCTTTACTGCAGAGGTTGCATTAAAGCCGGAAGTAACCCTGGGACAGTATAAGGGCGTTGAGGTTGACAAGGTAGAAGTTTCCGTAACCGACGAAGAGGTTGAGGCTGACTTAAAGCAGCAGCAGGAAAACAACTCCAGAACCGTAGTTGTGGAGCGTCCTGTACAGGATGGCGACATCGCTGTAATCGACTATGAAGGCTTCATCGACGGCGTAGCCTTCGAAGGCGGCAAGGGCACCAACTACAATCTGACGATCGGTTCCCATTCCTTCATCGGCGACTTCGAAGAGCAGCTGATCGGCAAGAACGCAGGCGAAGCGTGCGAAGTAAACGTAACCTTCCCGGAAGAGTACCATGCAAGCGAGCTGGCTGGCAAGCCTGCACAGTTCAAGGTAACTGTTAAGGAAGTAAAGGAAAAACAGCTTCCTGAATTAAACGACGAGTTCGCAGGCGAAGTTTCCGAGTTTGAAACCCTGGCTGAGTACAAAGAAGATATCAAGAAGAGCCTGCTTGCAAAGAAAGAAGCAGACGCTAAGGGCGCTAAGGAAGACGCTGTCATCGACGCAATCGTAGAGAATGCGCAGATGGAGATCCCGGACGCTATGGTAGAGACTCAGCAGAGACAGACCATCGACGAGTTCGGTCAGAGACTGCAGATGCAGGGTCTGAACCTGGAGCAGTACTTCCAGTTCACCGGTCTTACCTACGAGCAAATGATGGAGCAGGTAAAACCTCAGGCGGAGCGCAGAATCAAATCCAGACTGGTTCTGGAAGCGGTTGCAGCTGCTGAGAATATCGAAGCTACGGAAGAAGATTTCGATGCAGAAGTAAAGCGCATGGCAGAAGGCTACAAGATGGAAGCAGACAAGATCAAAGAGCTGATGGGTGAAGCCGGCAAGAAGCAGATCATGGAAGATCTGGCTGTCCGCAAAGCTGTAGATTTCGTTGTAAGCGAAGCAGTAGAGAAATAATTTCAAACTGCGAACGATTCGAACATGATCTAAAATATTTCTTAAATATCAGCTGGATTTGTTGCAAAAGACAATGCCATGGGATAAGATTGGAAACAGATCAAATCCGACAGCGGGGTAGTTTCCTGCTGCAATTAAAAAGAAAACCGCAGGGTTTTATGTATGCCAGAGCAGGGGCGTTTCACTGCTCTGGCATACCCCTTGTGAAAGGAGAGTGCTCAGATATGAGTTTAGTACCTTATGTAATCGAACAGACAAGCCGCGGAGAACGTTCCTATGACATTTATTCCAGACTGCTCAAAGAAAGAATTATTTTCCTGGGTGAGGAAGTAAACGATGTAACGGCGAGCCTCGTTGTGGCTCAGCTTCTTTTCCTGGAATCTGAAGACCCGGACAAGGATGTCCATCTGTATATCAACAGCCCCGGCGGCTCTATTCCTGCCGGTATGGCAATTTATGATACGATGAAATTTATCAAATGCGATGTCTCTACGATCTGTATCGGTATGGCGGCAAGCATGGGAGCCTTTTTGCTGGCAGGCGGCACGAAAGGCAAGAGAATGGCCCTCCCGAATGCGGAAATCATGATCCATCAGCCTCTGGGCGGCGCACAGGGACAGGCGACTGATATCGAAATCAACGCGAAGCATATATTAAAAACAAAAGAGAGAATGAACAGAATTCTTGCGGAGAATACTGGAAAAGAGTACGAAGTGATCGCTGCGGACACCGAAAGAGATAACTGGAAGACCGCAGAAGAAGCCAAAGAATATGGCCTGATCGATATGATTATCACTTCCCACGAGGATTATTTGAAATAAGAAATAGATAGGAGAACGATATGGCAGGCAGATTTTCTGATGACCAGGTGAGATGTTCCTTCTGCCACAAGACACAGGATCAGGTGCATAAGCTGATTGCTGGTCCGGACGGCGTATATATCTGTGATGAGTGCGTGGACATCTGTGCCGAAATCATCGAAGAGGAAAATGAAGAAGAACCGCAGGAGGAAGATCCTAAACAGATCAACCTGCTGAAACCGGTGCAGATCAAAGAATTCCTCGATGATTATGTGATCGGTCAGGAAGAGGCCAAAAAGGTACTGTCCGTTGCTGTATATAACCATTATAAAAGAGTGACAGCCGGGGCGGACGACGATGGCGTTGAGCTGCAGAAGTCCAACATTATTATGCTGGGACCTACCGGCAGCGGCAAGACATATCTTGCACAGTCTCTGGCGAAGATCATCAACGTACCGTTTGCGATCGCAGATGCGACGACGCTGACGGAAGCCGGATATGTCGGTGAGGATGTTGAAAACATCCTGTTAAAGCTGATTCAGGCGGCTGATTATGATATTGAACGGGCACAGCTCGGTATTGTATATCTGGATGAAATCGACAAGATCACGAAGAAAAGTGAAAATGTATCGATTACCCGCGACGTTTCGGGAGAGGGCGTACAGCAGGCACTGCTGAAGATCATGGAAGGCACAGTAGCGAGTGTTCCTCCCCAGGGCGGACGGAAGCACCCGCAGCAGGAGCTGATTCCGATTGACACGACGAACATTTTGTTCATCTGCGGCGGCGCCTTTGACGGCATCGAGCGGATCGTGGAATCCAGACTGGACAAAAAGAGCATCGGCTTCAACGCACAGATTTCTTCCAACATAGAGCGCAAGGCAGGCGAGCTGTATGCGGATGTAACTCCGCAGGATCTGGTGAAGTTCGGACTGATTCCGGAGTTCGTCGGACGCGTGCCGATTACGGTAGCACTGGAGGGACTGGACAGAGAGGCATTGATCCGAATCCTCATGGAGCCGAAGAATGCACTGATCAAACAGTATCAGAAGCTTTTTGGATTCGACCATGTAAAGCTTTCCTTTGAGAAGGAAGCGATTGAAAAGATCGCTGACCTCGCGCTGGAGAGAAAGACAGGCGCCAGAGGACTTCGCTCCATCATGGAAAAGACGATGATGGATGTGATGTATCAGATCCCTTCCGATCCGAGCATTACACAGTGCGTAATTACAAAAGAAGCGGTAGAAGGAACCGGAAAACCGATGGTGGTACGGCGTGAAAAACAGGGACTTCTGGACGGCTTTAAAGAAGCAAAATAGAATGACAGTAAAAGACGCCGCCCGCGACAGATACGGACGGCGTTTTTTATCATATAGGATACGATAAAAAACACTCCGCAGGATTTTATCCTAAACTCCGCATCAATAGGAGATAGCATACGATGGAAAATTTCAAAAAACTTCCGGTGATCGCCCTGCGCAGCATGACGATCCTGCCGGATACGATGATACATTTTGACCTGATCCGCAAGAAGTCCATTCTGGCGGCAGAACAGGCGATGAGCGAAGATCAGGAGGTATTTCTGGTAACCCAGTGCCATGCTGAGACGGAGGACCCGCAGGCAGAGGATCTGTACCAGATCGGCTGTATTGCAAAGGTAAAACAGGTCACGAAGCTGCCGGACAATCTGGTTCGCGTTCTCGTAGAGGGCGTTTGCAGAGGACGTCTTAGGACGCTTTTTGGAGAGTGGGAATGGCTCGGTGGCGACATCGAGGTGCTGGAAGTGCCGGCAATGGACGAAAGCAGGAAAGAAGCGATGCTGCGCAGCGCGCGCGATCGTTTCACAGAATATTGCAAATATTATCCCAGAACGGGACGGACGCTTCTGCGCCATATGGAGGAAATTCACGATCCTGGTAAGCTGATGGATCAGATTATCGAAAATATTCCGGCAGATTACACCGTAAAGCAGAAAATTTTGGAGCAGGTGGATCTCGAAAGCCGTTTCGAAGCGCTGGCAGAGGTGCTTGCGACGGAGGTAGAGGTTGCCAGAATCCGCACTGATCTGACGGAAAAAGTGCGGGAACGTGTGGATAAAAACCAAAAAGATTACATTTTGCGGGAACAGCTGAAATATATTCAGGAGGAGCTGGGGGAGGACGATGCGTCGGATGCAGCATTGTATGAAGAAAAGCTGCAGCAGCTCAAAGCCTCTAAAGAAGTAAAGGAAAAGATCGCAAAAGAAATCTCCAGATTCAAACGGCTTTCCACAAACAGTGCAGAGTCCGGTGTGGAACGTGCCTACATCGAGACACTTCTGGAGCTTCCGTGGGACAAAACCTCCCGCGAAACCTCCGACCTGACCCGCGCGGAGGAGATTCTTGACCGGGATCATTATGGTCTGGAACAGGTAAAGGAGCGTATGCTGGAATTTCTGGCGGTGCGCGCGCTGACCAAGCAGGGAGAAAGCCCGATTATCTGTCTGGTAGGACCTCCCGGAACCGGTAAAACCTCGATTGCACGCAGCGTTGCAGAGGCGTTGAATAAAAAATACGTCCGCATCAGCCTTGGCGGTGTGCGGGATGAGGCGGAGATCCGGGGACACAGAAGAACCTATGTCGGCTCAATGCCCGGACGGATTGTCAATGGTTTGAGACAGGCAGGCGTGAAAAACCCGCTGATGCTGCTGGATGAGGTGGATAAGGTTTCGAGCGACTATAAAGGAGACACCGCTTCGGCGCTTCTGGAAGTGCTGGATGCCGAACAAAACTGCAATTTCCGTGATCATTATGTGGAAATTCCGATCGATTTATCGGAGGTTCTGTTTGTTGTGACGGCAAATACGACCGAGACAATTCCGCGTCCGCTTCTGGATCGTATGGAAGTGATCGAGGTCAGCAGTTATACCGCTGCGGAAAAGTTCCACATCGCACGGGAGCATCTGATGCCCAAGCAGCTGAAGAAAAACGGTATGCAGGGACGGCTGATCGTCAGTGATAATGCACTGCGCAGCGTGATTGAGGGTTATACAAGAGAAGCCGGTGTCAGAGGTCTGGAGCGAAAGCTTGGGGAGATCTGCCGGAAAGCAGCGAGAGAGCTGTTAAAAGAGGATAAAAGCTGTATCCGCGTCAACGACCGGAACCTTGAAAAATATCTCGGCAAGCCCAGATTCCATTCTCTGAAAGCAAATCAGACGGACGAAATCGGAATTGTGCGCGGCCTGGCATGGACGAGTGTGGGCGGCGATACGCTGCAGATTGAAGTCAATATGATGCCGGGCAAAGGCGAGCTGGAGCTGACCGGACAGTTAGGCGATGTGATGAAGGAATCCGCTATGACTGGCCTGAGCTATATCCGTTCGGTCAGCGAGCGGTACCAGATCGATCCCGACGTATTTAAAAAGAATGATTTTCATATTCATATTCCGGAGGGAGCGGTTCCCAAGGACGGACCGTCCGCCGGTATTACGATGGCGACGGCGCTTCTGTCTGCGCTGACCCATACGCCGGTTCGCGCCGATCTGGCGATGACGGGCGAAATTACGCTGCGGGGCAGAGTGCTGCCCATCGGCGGCTTAAAGGAAAAGACTCTGGCGGCAAAGACTGCTGGAATCAAGACAGTATTGGTGCCAGAAAAGAACCGTCCGGACGTTGAAGAGATTCCGGCGGAGATCAAAAATGGGTTGGAAATTCTTTTTGTAGAAACGATGGACGATGTGATTGCGCACGCTTTTGTGGGCGGGAAAGGAAACAACTGATATGGTAATCAAATCCGTTCAATTGGAAACGGTCTGCGGCATTACGAGTAAGCTTCCGGACAATATACTGCCGGAAATTGCATTTGCCGGAAAGAGTAACGTTGGCAAATCCTCCCTCATCAACGGGATCATGAACCGGAAAAGCCTGGCGAGAACTTCTTCCCAGCCCGGCAAAACCCAGACCATCAACTTTTATAATGTAAATGAAGTGTTTTATCTGGTAGATCTGCCTGGCTATGGCTACGCAAAAGCCAATCAGGAAGTCAAGGCGCAGTGGGGCAAGATGATCGAACGATACCTGCATTCCTCCAAGCAGCTAAAGGCGGTTTTTTTGCTGATCGATATCCGGCACGACCCGTCCGCAAACGATAAGCAGATGTATCAGTGGATGCGTCATTACGGCTTTGATCCGATCATCATTGCAACCAAGCTGGACAAAATCAACCGCAGTCAGATCCAAAAGCAGCTCAAGGCAATTCGGGTTGGCTTAGAGGCACAGAAGGATACGATCATCATCCCGTATTCCTCTCTTTCCAAGCAGGGACGAGAAGAAATTTATGATCTGCTCGACAGCATTCTCTCAGAAGACGGAGGCATTAAAGCATGTGGAGACAATCCAGAAAATATGTAAAAGCAGTGTTAAACCTGATCACTGCAGTAGTGATCTTGCTGTTTGTCGTATTTGTTGTGCCATCGGTTATTTCGTATTTTATGCCTTTTGTAATTGGCTGGATCATCGCGATGATTGCAAACCCGCTGGTGCGTTTTTTGGATGAAAAGATTAAAATCCGCAGAAAAGCAGGCTCTGCGATCGTCATTATTGCAGTTATCGCTGCGATTGTAGCTGGTATTTACGGGATCCTGAGCCTGCTTGCAGGACAGCTGAAGGGATTTGTGGAAGAGCTGCCGGGACTCTGGAAGGCAATGGAGTCTGATATTTCCAACGCGGGAAGCTCACTGGAAAGCTTTTCTCACTATTTTTCTCCAAACGTGCAGGAACAGGTTGCCAGAATTCTGAATTCGCTGATGAAGCTGTTGAGCAGCGCAGTGGATCATATGGGCAGTCCGACGGTATCTGCAGTCGGCAATTTTGCCAAAAATATCCCGACGATCATCGTCGGTGTCATCATGTGCCTGTTGTCCTCTTATTTTTTTGTTGCGCAGCGGGAAGAAGTGATTGCTGCGTTTCGCAGATATGTACCGGAGAACTTCCGCAAAAAGTGGGATGTGATGTATCACAGTCTGACCGGTGCCATTGGCGGATATTTCAAAGCACAGCTAAAGATCGAGATCTGGGTATATCTTCTGATGCTGGTAGGCTTTTTGATCCTGCGGGTGCGTTACGGTGCGCTGATTTCGATCGGGATTGCGATCCTGGATTTTCTGCCGGTATTCGGAACCGGTACGGTTCTGTGGCCATGGGCAGTGATCAAGGTGCTTGGCGGAGACTTTAAAATGGCCATCGGGCTGCTGATCATCTGGGGAGTTGGACAGCTTTTGCGTCAGCTCATCCAGCCGAAAATTGTTGGGGATTCCATTGGCGTTCCGCCGCTTCCGACCCTGTTTCTGATCTTTATCGGTTATAAGGTAGGCAGCGTTGCCGGCATGATCCTGGCAGTTCCGGCAGGCATTATTGTTGCCAATATGTACCAGGCGGGTTTTTTTGACACAACCATTGACAGTGTGCGGATCCTGGTGCATGGCTTTAACCGGTTCCGGCGCCTGACCCCGGAGGATAAGGCAGAGATTTCGGAGAAAAAGGAATAAAAAACGTTGTCGTGAGGTTCGGGGCGGCGCGCCAAAGTCTGAGGAAACGCTTGGTTGTTCGGGGGTTTTGGCGCGCTGCGCCCGCAGAGTGGAGGACGATTTGCGCAACTTTAGAATTGTGATTCAATACGAAGGAACCAGATATCAGGGCTGGCAGCGGCAGGGGACGACTCAGAACACGCTGCAGGGCAAATTCGAGGCGCTGCTTTCGAAAATTGCGGGGACTCCGGTGGAAATCCAGGCATCCGGCAGGACGGATGCAGGTGTGCATGCCCTAGGGCAGACCGCGAATTTCCATATGAATACGGAGCTTTCCTGCGAAGAGCTTCTGGATAAGCTGAACCAGTATCTGCCGGAGGATGTGGCGGTTATTTCCTGTCAGGAGGCTGCTCCCAGGTTCCACGCGCGTTTAAATGCGGTCGGTAAGACCTATTGCTACCGGATTCACAACAGCAAAATCCCGGCGGTGTTTGACAGACGGCTGGTATGGCAGATCGAACAGCAGTTAGATGTAGATGCGATGAAAACAGCGGCAAAGTATCTGGTCGGGACGCATGATTTTGCAGCGTTTACCTCCGCAAAAAACAAGAAAAAATCGACTGTCCGCTCGATAGAGTCCATTTTGTTCGAGCAAAACGGCGCGGATATCCGGATTTCTTTTCGGGGAGACGGATTTTTGTTCCATATGGTCCGCATTCTGACCGGAACACTGGTGGAGGTCGGTCTCGGGGTGCGCAGACCGGAAGAAATTGCTGCGATTCTGGACGGAAAAGACCGGCAGAAGGCGGGAATGCTGGCACCGGCGTCCGGACTTTGCCTGATGGAGGTTTATTATCAGTAGAGGATCTTTATGAAAAAGATATGGAATCAACTGGGACACAGTCTTTTTGCAGAGGATGAAAGCAGTCGGAAAACAAAGCACATTCTCAGGACTGTGTTTTTCTTTTATATTCTTGTGCTGCTCAAGGTGATTGTTTTTAAGTATCCCTTTGCGCGGCTGGAGGCGATCGCTGCTTCCTGGACAAAGGAAGTTGTCTGGGAGGGACTTGGAACCGCCAACTTCACTTTATTTAAGACGATTCGGATGTATATCCGTTACTGAGGAAAATTAAACAGCTTTGAAAATCTTTTCGGCAACGTGCTTGCTTTTGTGCCGCTTGGCTTCTTATTGCCGTTTCTGCAAAAGGAGAGCCGCCGATTCTGGATTCTGTTTCTGGACGCGTTCGTGCTTGTCTGCTGTATCGAGCTGTTTCAGCTTTTTACGGCATTCGGTGCATTTGATGTGGATGATATTTTGCTGAACTGCGTGGGTGCGCTGCTGGGATATGCGGTTTTTTCGCGCTGCCTGCGGGACGCCCGTCGGACACAGGAGAAGTAGGATGCACCGGGTGCACCGGGCACCGTCGGATAAAACGCGGTATCTGGGATGGAAGCATAGAGCGCGCTGCGCGGAATGAGGTTGGTATTCGTAAAAAATTTCACTGCGCTACGCTGTCGGAACGCAGAATTGGCGCTGGATTTTTCTGTGGAAATGGAGTAACATGAAAACATGTTTGCTGCATAGCAGAAAAAACTACATAGCAATTTGAAAAATGGGGAGACACAAAAGGAGGAGAGGGTCGATGCGACTGATTTTTATCCGGCATGCAGAACCGGATTATTCAATTGACAGCCTGACAGAAAAGGGCTGGCGGGAAGCGAAGCTTCTTGCTGAGCGCACGAAGCGTTGGAAGGTGGATGAATTCTACTGCTCGCCGCTTGGCAGGGCGAAGGATACGGCTTCGTTTACGCTGAAGGAATGCGGCAGGGAGGCAGTGACATGTGATTGGATGCGCGAATTCGATGCCTGTGTCGTTGACCCGGAAACCGGAAAGAACCGACTGAGCTGGGATTTAAAGCCTGCTTACTGGACAAAAGAGCCGGATTTGCTGAATATAGATCGTTTTCTGGAAACGGATCTGATGAAAAGCGGTCCGGTTGCAGAGACCTATCAGAAAGTCTGCGATGGCTTAGACGGCATCCTCGCAAAACACGGTTATCACAGGGAGGGACGCTTATATCGCACGAAGCAGCATAATGAGGACACAATCGTGCTGTTCTGCCATATGGGAGTGACATTTTATATGCTGTCCCACCTGCTTTCCATTTCTCCGGTGTGTCTGAATCATACGATGTTTCTGCCGCCGTCTTCCGTGACGGTTGTGAGTACGGAAGAGGTGGAGCAGGGCTATGGGATGTTCCGGACGCAGATGCTGGGAGACACGTCTCATCTGTACTGCGCCGGGGAGCCGGTGTCCCACATGGGATATTTTGCGGAGATTCTGCAGGAGCGTCCGTTATGATCGTACCGCGGGGCACGGCAGGTGCACAATCGGCACGTCAGCCTGCGGGCGCATCGTCTGCACAATCGGCGTGTCAGCCTGTAGGCACAGCATCTGCGCAATCCGTCATTCCAACCGCTTACGCTATGCCGCAATCTGTAGTGCTTCCGATTGCGGACACAGCGCTCCTTACAGCACGGACGCTTGCACGCTATCATTTTCCGGAAGACGAGCGTGAGCAGCTCAAGCAGCTGTGCACCCGGCTAAAGGATACCTGCAGCGATCAGATCAGCTGCAGGTTCGCAGCGTGTCCGGGAAAAGAAGATCGACTGGCAGCGTCAATGACACTTGGAAAAGGAGTGGACGAGCTGCAGGAAAAGCTTCAAAAGCAGGATATGCTGCTGGAAAGCTATATGGTTGAAACACTCGCCGGAGAAGCTCTGATGGAAGCCTATAGCCGATTCCATACGGAAATTCATCGAAGAACCGGATGGTTTGTGAAGCAGATGAGCTTTTTGGGAAGCAGCAGTGAGCCGATCGAACAGCTGCCGACACTGTTGAAAATGCTTGACTGTAATGGTCAATATACCGCTTCCTACATCACCTGCAATGAAAGCCTTTGCCTGATCCCGAAAAAAAGCGTCGTGTTCTGGGTAGAATTGACAAAGGAGGGCGTCCGCTGCGCCGGTGTATGCGACAGCTGTGAAAATGTGCAGTGTGAGAACCGAATCCCGGATAATCCGGACAATCAGGAAGCTGCAGAAAAGACGGAAGGCGTGGTAGAGAGCATTCGATGGCCGGATCTGTTCGGACGGCCGCTGCCCTATGGCTATAATCGGATTTTTGGCAGATAAAAAGACCGAATGGAGGAAGACAAGACGTGAAGAAGCTGCTTTGTTATTTGAAAGGGTATGAAAAGGAAACCGTGCTCGCCCCTTTGTTTAAAATGCTGGAAGCACTGTTTGAGCTGTTTGTTCCGCTGGTAATGGCTGCGGTGATCGATCAGGGTATCGGCGGATCGGACAAACCGTACATCGTGAGGATGTGCATGCTTTTGATTGCGCTGGGTGTCATCGGACTGGTCTGCTCGATTACAGCGCAGTATTTTGCGGCGAAAGCGGCGACCGGATTTTCCACCCGCCTGCGCCATGAGCTGTTTGCGCACATCCAGGGACTCTCCTATACGGAAATGGATACTCTCGGCACGTCTACGCTGATCACGAGAATGACGAGTGATATCAACCAGGTACAATCCGGTGTCAATCTGGTGCTGCGCCTGTTTTTGCGTTCGCCCTTTATCGTATTCGGCGCAATGATTATGGCATTCACCGTAGATGGAAAGGCGGCGCTGATTTTCGTGGTGACGATTCCGCTGCTTTCCATCGTCGTGTTCGGCATCATGCTCTGGACGATGCCTCTGTACAAAAAGGTGCAGGCGGCGCTGGATCAGGTGCTGGGTCTGACCCGGGAAAACCTGACAGGCGTGCGCGTCATCCGCGCTTTTAATAAAGAAGAGGAAGAATTAAGCCGTTATCAGGAAAAAAATGAAACGCTGACCGGGCTGCAGAAATACGTCGGCAGAATCTCCGGTCTGATGAACCCCATTACTTATGTGATCGTCAATGTTTCGATCATTGCGCTGTTGTATACCGGCGCGATCCGTGTAGATTCCGGCATCCTGACCCAGGGACAGATCGTAGCGCTTGTCAATTACATGTCCCAGATTCTGGTAGAGCTTGTCAAGCTGGCGAACCTGATTATCACGGTGACAAAAGCGATCGCCTGCGGCAACCGTGTGCAGAGCGTGCTGGAAGTGCAAAACAGTATGGAGCTGACTGATGTGGGACAGAAAATTGAGACGGACAAAAATGCGCCTGCGGTTGTCTTCGACCATGTGTGTCTGACTTATGCGGGAGCGGGCAGCGAATCGCTGACGGACATCAGCTTTACGGCAAAGCATGGTGAGACGATCGGCATCATCGGCGGTACGGGTTCTGGTAAATCCAGTGTGGTCAATCTGATCCCCCGTTTTTATGATGTAACAAAGGGACGTGTCCTGGTAGACGGCGTGGACGTCAAAGATTACAGCCCGGAAGTGCTGCGCAGCAGGATTGGCATCGTGCCGCAGAAAGCAGTGCTGTTTGCCGGAACCATTGTAGAGAATCTGCGCTGGGGAAAGAAGGACGCGTCCAAAGAAGAAATGTGGAAAGCGCTGGAAATTTCCCAGTCAAAAGAGTTTGTTGAGAAAAAAGACGGACAGCTCGAGAGCAGAATCGAGCAGGGAGGCAAGAATTTATCCGGCGGTCAGAGACAGCGTCTGACCATTGCCCGTGCCCTTGTCAGACAGCCGGAGATCCTGATTTTGGACGACAGCGCGTCTGCCCTCGACTATGCGACGGATGCGGCGCTTCGAAAAGCGATCCGAAATATGGAAGGAAATCCTGCGGTCTTTATCGTTTCCCAGAGAACGTCCTCCATTCAGCATGCAGACCGAATTCTGGTGCTGGACGATGGAAAGGCTGCCGGACTTGGAACCCATGAGGAGCTGCTTGAAACCTGTCCGGTTTATCAGGAAATTTATTATTCCCAGTTCGATGAAAAGGCGGCGAAGGCAGTGCGTGAAAACGCCGCCAATGCGGGTAAGGCAGAGAAAGGAGGATGCTGAGCATGGCAAAAAAAATGGAAGCAGGACAGACGCAGACCCTGAAAAAAGTGCTGCACTATATGAAGCCATACCGTTTTTTCCTTCTTTTATCCGTGATTTTAGCGGCGATTACCGTCGCATCCACGCTGTATCTTCCACTGTTAATCGGTAAAGCGGTGGACTGCATCGTTGGAAAAGGTAATGTCAATTTTGACGGACTGATTGCAGTTCTGATCAAAATGGCGGTCATGATCGGGATCACCGCACTGGCACAGTGGATTATGAACGTCTGCAACAATAAACTGACCTATCAGATCGTGCGGGATATTCGAAACGAGGCGTTTGAAAAGATAGAGGTTCTGCCCCTCAAATACATTGACGGACATGCCCACGGTGAGATCGTCAGTCGTGTCATCGCGGACGTCGATCAGTTTGCGGACGGTCTGCTGATGGGCTTTACCCAGCTCTTTACCGGTGTGATTACGATTCTGGGAACGATCGGCTTCATGCTTTCGGTCAACGTCGGCATCACGATTGTCGTGCTGGTGGTAACACCGGTTTCCTTGTTTGTGGCCTCGTTTATCGCAAAACGGACCTTCAGCATGTTCAAGGCCCAGTCCGAAACGAGAGGCGAGCAGACCGCTTTGATTGATGAAATGATCGGCAACCAGAAGATTGTGCAGGCATTCGGGCAGGAAAAGGATGCCATCGAAAAATTCGATGAAATCAACGGCCGTCTCCAGACTTGCTCGTTGAAAGCGATTTTCTTTTCCTCCATCACAAATCCGTCCACCCGTTTTGTCAATAGCCTTGTGTATACCGGCGTTGGTATCTTCGGCGCGCTGGCTGCGATCAACGGACGGCTGACGGTCGGACAGCTGAGCAGCTTTTTGAGCTATGCAAATCAGTACACCAAACCCTTTAATGAAATTTCCGGCGTCGTAACAGAGCTGCAGAACGCGATCGCCTGCGCGGGACGGGTATTCGAGCTGATTGAAGAAAAATCTCAGGTGCCGGAAGTGGAAAATGCGGTTTCACTGCAGCATGTGGATGGAAAAGTGGAGCTGAAGGACGTTGCGTTTTCCTATGTGCCGGAGCAGAAGCTCATTGAGAACTTCAATCTGCAGGTAAAGCCGGGTGAGCGCGTGGCGATTGTCGGACCCACCGGATGCGGCAAAACCACGGTGATCAACCTGTTAATGCGGTTTTATGATGTAAACAGCGGCTCCATTTCGGTAGAAGATGTGGATATCCGGGAAATGACCAGACACAGCCTGCGTGCGGGATACGGCATGGTGCTGCAGGAAACCTGGCTGAGAGCCGGGACCATCCGCGACAACATTACGGTCGGAAAGCCGGATGCGACGCAGGAAGAGATCGAAGCAGCGGCGAAGGCATGCCATGCGCACAGTTTTATCATGCGCTTGCCGGAGGGCTATGACACGGTTATTTCGGAGGACGGCGGAAGTCTTTCCCAGGGACAGAAGCAGCTTCTGTGCATAACGCGCGTTATGCTGTGCCGCCCGCCGATGCTGATTTTAGACGAGGCGACGTCCTCAATCGATACCAGAACAGAATTAAAAATTCAGAATGCATTTGCAAAGCTGATGGAAGGCAGGACGAGCTTTATCGTTGCACACCGTCTTTCCACCATCCGCAGCGCGGACGTCATTCTGGTCATGAAGGATGGTCATATCATCGAGCAGGGCAACCACGAGACGCTGCTTGCACAGAACGGCTTTTATGCAACGCTGTATAACAGCCAGTACGCAATGTGAGCGGTATCGGGAGAAAATAGAACTCTATTTGAAAGGGACGAATCGGAAAACAGATTCGTCCCTTTTTTTCGTATAGGAAACTTCGTTTCCATACGATAAAAATGCTCCGCGAGGATGCGCAGACCATGACAGATTTTTCTGAAATATGAATTGTATATTGCAGGCTGCACTGTTATAATGGGAAACGAAACAAAAAAATAAAACATGCAGAGTAGGTTTGTATGCGTTAAGTGCCGGCAGGACAGAGAGTTGCCTGTTGGACGAAAAGCCGGTTCGGCTTGCGGTATACAGACCGCATCTCGCTGCAGCAGAAGATAATCCCATTATCTCCTTTTGCGGCCCGATGTCTGTAGAAGGAGGAAATGCAATGAAAAAAATGGCAGCTCTTTTTACGGAATCCATGCGGGAGTTTCGCAATATCCGCACCATCACGGCGTGCGGACTTTTTGCGGCGCTTGCGTTGATTCTCAACTCGTTCACCGTTCAGATCGGGAATTACTTAAAGATCGGCGTATCCGGTCTTCCGAATGAAATGGTGGACGTCCTGTTTGGCCCTGCGGTCGGCAGCCTGTTTGCTGCAGCGATGGATATTTTAAAGCTGCTGCTGTATCCCACCGGAGCATGGATTCCGGGTCTGACCTTAAACTGCCTGCTGGCGGGACTGATCTACGGATTTTTCCTGTACCGCAAACCGACAAACTTTTGGCGGATTCTGGCGGCGGAGCTGACAGTGGCGCTTTTGGTGAACGTCCTGCTCGGAACCTTCTGGCTGTCTCAGGTGTACGGTAAGGCGTTTATGGTGATGCTTCCCGCGCGGCTGATCAAAAATGTGATCAAGGCTCCGGTGGACAGCATCATTTTATATCTGGTGATGACGGTGCTGGAACGTGCCGGTGTTTTCCGGATGTTAAAAATTTTCCGCCCGGGAAAAAGTGGCGTATGGAGACAGGAAAAGATCTCCGGCTTCGACAAAAAATGACAGGAGGTCAAAATGAATGGGATTCCAGACGCAAACAGACCTGGAGCGCAACTGCATTTTTATCCCTGATTTATTTTGAAATTCTGGGGCTTACCATGGAGGATGGAGAACCGGTCTTTCATCCACAGCTGCCGATTAACTGCGGTCACATGAGGATCCGCGGCTTCGAAGTGGCGGGCTGGCTCTTTGATCTGGATATCGACGGAAAAGAGGTTTCTGTGCGGAAGCGAAAGATTTCATAAACAATAGAATGCACGCTCTGCGAGCATTCTATTGTCATGAATAAAAATTAGAACAAGGCGGAAACGGATGCCCGGCAGCGGGTGTGCGTTTCCGCTTTATTATCGTATAGGAAACTTCGTTTCCATACGATAATAAACGCTCCGCGAGGATGCGCACTCGGCGCAAGGGTAGATGGTTGCTAAAGCAACCGCGCCTCGGCGCGAGAATGTGCCTTGGCACATTCTTTTTTCGTATAGGAAACTTCGTTTCCAGATAATAAACGCTCTACGAGGATGCGCCAGGGCACATTCTTTTTTATCATCCTTGTCGCCCTTGACAAAATGAAAAACGTATCTTATAGTTTATAACACAAACAATATTATACAATATATAATATTGCAGAAGATACAGGTTTAGGGAAAGGATGGGAACGTATGATTTTTAATACAGGCTCTGCGCTGCTGGATGCGATTGTTCTTGCAGTTGTTTCTCGGGAGCCGGAAGGGACATACGGCTATAAAATCACGCAGGAGGTCCGCCAGGCGATCGATCTGTCGGAATCGACATTGTACCCGGTGCTTCGCAGACTGCAAAAAGACGGCTGCCTGGAAGTCTACGATATGGAATTCGGAGGCAGGAACCGGCGGTATTATCGGATTACGGAGCAAGGAAGCGCGCAGCTTTCGCTGTATGAAGCGGAATGGATTCGATATTCTGAGAAGATAACGGCACTTTTTGAGGGAGGACAAAATTGATGGACAGGGCAGAATTTTTAAATCGTCTGGAAGCGCAGCTTTTAGATGTTCCGCAGGCGGAGCGGGAAGAAGCGCTGCAATATTATGAGGATTACTTAAACGACGCGGGCGACGCAGGAGATTTCGATATTCTGCAGGAACTCGGCACACCGGAGGAGGTCGCGGATTCTATCCGGAACGGACTGCGGCAGGATAGCAGCGCCGCTGGCGAGCGCAGCGACCAGGCGGACGAAAATTGGCAGGACAGCAGCCGCACCGGTCAGCTGGGTGACAGCGGTTATTTCTCCGAAAACGGCTACGTCGACCGGGAGCCGCAGAAGGAAGAGCTGCAGCGGGTAAAGCAACCTGCGTGCGGCGACCGTTCTGATGCGGACTGGCAGAGCACGGATAGCGATGCAGAGGATGATTCCAGCGCTGCCCGCAGAAGGCTACCTTCGGTCTGGCTGTGGATTTTGCTGATCGTATTCGCAGCGCCTGTGGTGCTTCCAATTGTGTTTGGGCTGCTTGTGGCGGCGATTTCCGTTCTCTTTGCCCTGTTTATCACAGGAATTGCACTGCTGGTCTGCGGAATCGTTTGTACAGGTGCGGGCATCTGGGCGCTGATTCAGGCGTTTACGCAGATCGTAGCGTGGCCAGCGGCGGCGATGATTGGAATCGGCATCAGTTTGGCAGCAATCGGAATCGGCGTTTTGGTGACGCTGCTTATGGGATGGCTGATCGGTAAGGTGGTTCCGACAGGAGTCCGGGCGTTGTGCAACTGCCTGCACAGGATTGTGACGAGAAAAGGAGGTCGGGCAGTATGAAAAACTGGAAAAAAGGGATGATTGCAGGCTCGATCATCTGTATTGCAACAGGCTTCCTTTTCATCGGGATCGGAAGCTCAATGGGTGGATGGAAGAATATTGAAAAGATCAACAGCCGCTATATTCATTTCGGTGGCAGCGACACGTTTATCGGTTTGAATTTCCCGGCAAATACAAAAGAATCGATTCAGATTTTGTCACGGGAAACCGACGGCCCTGCGGATGTAGGAAGCACCAGCACAGGCGAGGTAATTTCGTTCAACGGGAAGCTGCCGGAAGAAATGGAAATTTCCGCAAATACCCTGGCATTAAAAATCGTTCCCGGAAAGTCCGACGCAATTATCCTCAGCGGAAGCAATCGGGATAAGATGAACTGTTATATCGAAGACAACTGCCTGTATCTGGAAGAAAAGAACCATAAACCGATTCAAAAGGGCGGTGAAATCGTCCTGACGGTTCCGGAATCGATGGACTGGAAAAAGATCGAAATCGATGCACAGGCGGCGTATGTGGCACTGCAGGATTTTTCGGCGGAGGAAATGGAATTTTCGGCAGGAGCTGGAAGCATTGAAGCATCCGGGCTGCAGACGAAAAAGCTGATTTTGTCGGCGGAGGCGGGAGCCATTACTGTGACGGATAGTGAGGCAGCGGAGCTGGAAGCGGATGCAGAAGCAGGTGTCCTCCGTTTTTCGGGGAGCATCACAGATATGGTGGATGCAGATGCTGAGCTTGGAAACATTGTGTTGAACCTTTCACAGAGCGAAGACGATTTTGATTATGAGATCGACAGCGATCTGGGAAACGTAGAATTTGACGGCGTTTCCATGGAAAATTTCGTAATCTGCAATAAGGCATCCGGAAAGATGAAATTGGATTCTTCCATGGGAAATATTGAAATTTACTTCGAACAGGATTAAGATAAAGCAAAGAAAGAGAGGACATCCTTATGAACAATAAAAAATTATTTCGTTCCACAACGAACAGAATGGTATGCGGCGTGTGCGGCGGCCTTGGAGATTTCTTTGGGATCGATGCAACTGTGATCCGTATTTTATATGTAGTGATCAGCCTGATTACAAGTGCAGGCTTACTTGGACTGATTCTGTATTTTATTCTGGCAGTGATCATTCCGGAAGATGACGGAATCGTAGACTAAAGACGGGAGGAAGAAGATTGAAAATAAAATTTTTCAATCGCGAGATTTGTGTCTGCGCGCACTTGACACAAACTTGACATGCGCAAAAAACGTGCGCAGAAATGAGGAAAACTATGTTTCGTGAAATCAAACCGCAGGAGATCAAGGATAACCCCTTCGAGCTGATCGGAAAGGAGTGGCTGCTGGTAGCAGCAAACAAAGACGGCAAAAGCAACGCCATGACGGCGAGCTGGGGAGCAGTAGGTGAAATGTGGGGAAAGTCGGTCGTGATGATCGTGATTCGCCCACAGCGCTACACGAAGACCTTTCTGGATCAGACAGAGACGTTTTCCCTTGGTATTTTCCCGGAAACACAGCGGGAGATGTTAAATTACATGGGAACGGTATCTGGAAGGACAGAGGATAAGATCGCCAAAAGCGGACTGACAGAGTCACTTGTAGATGGCGCGCCCGTTTTTGAAGAAAGTCGGATGACGCTCGTGTGCCGTAAGCTGTTCGCACAGCCCATGGAGGAAGCGGCATTTCTGGATCAAAAGACCGTGGATTCCTGGTATCCGGATAAGGATTTTCATACGCTTTATATCGCAGAAATTGAGAAAGTGCTGGTAAAATAGAGCCGGATCGAAATAACAGATTGCAAAAAAGATCCTGCATTGCAGCTGCGCGTTTGCGCCGGACAATGCAGGATCTTTTGTTTCTTTCATAGGAAAATGCGTCCTATGAAAGAAAAACGCGCTGCGAGGATGCGCACTCGGCGCAGGGGTAGATGGTTGCTAAAGCAACCGCGCCTCGGCGCGAGAATGTGCCTTGGCACATTCTTTTTTCGTGCAGGAAAAACAGGAGCTGATACGCCCGGTTATAGATGTATCATTTACTGGTCTGCCAGATCTGACAGGAAATTTTCGAAGCAGACGCCATCAGGCTCCGGAATCTGCAGCGCTTTCGATGCGGAAATACATTTGGAAATAAAATCCGCCGCCTTTTGGACGGAGACGGAAAAATCGACGCCGTTTAGTGCGTCCGCCATCAGGATCGAAGCGAAAATATCGCCGGTTCCATGTCGGGACGGACCTGCAGAGGGCGTCAGGCAGGCGCGTTGAGAAAACGGCTCCTTGCAGGACAGATAATTTTCAAAGCCTTCTTTCCCATGGATCAGGCAGGGCAGACCTGTGATGACGATTTTGGACGGACCGAGTTTGTGAAGCCTTTGACAAAGCTCAGAAAGCTCAGATTCATTCCAGAAGCCGTCTTTCCAGGGTGTATCCGTCAAAAGGCATGCTTCCGTGATATTGGGCGTAATGATGTCTGCCAGCGGAATCAGGCTGCGCAGCTTTTGACAGTGTTTTGGTGTGATCGTGCGATAGGGTTTTCCGTGATCGCCCATGACGGGATCGACGAGAATTGTTTGGCAGCCTCGGCTTTTCTGGTCGGAAAGAAAGGAAGAAACAGACAGAATTTGTTCTGCCTGTCCTAAAAATCCGCACAAAACACCGTCAAACGTAAGATTTAACTGCTTCCATTGCTCCAGATAGGAGGGCAGAAACGCGGTCAGATCCTGACAGGCGAAGGCTGCAAACCCTGTATGATTGGAAAAAACGGCGGTAGGCACCGGGCACGCCTGCACCCTCATGGCGCTCAAAATGGGAAGCGCCTCGGTGAGGGAACAGCGTCCATATCCGGCGAAGCTGTTGATGACTGCCGCCTTTTTGGGAATCTGTAGATTCATTTGGAAGATCCTTCTTTGCCGACCTGAAAGAACAGACCGGACTTTTTGAGTGCAGGCAGAAGCGCCATGTATACAAGAACGGAAACGATGGTGGAAATCACGGTGTTGATGGCTGTTGCAGTGATATTCCATGCCAGAGTCAGCTCTGCAGCGGGTTTGCCCAGGATCAGCAGCTTATAAAAATATCCTACAAGAGGATCAAAGATTGTGTTGAAGATCAGCCCGCCCAGTGCTGCCAGTGCTGCAATACGGGCGATTTTCTTTTTGTCTGTCTGATAAGTGATGTGACCGAAGTGATGGGCGATCAGACCGGTGATCAGACCGATGCAGAGCTTCAGAATAAAGGTCTTGGGTGCATATACGACATAGACGGGATCGAAAAGGTCGCCGATGGTCATGCCGATGGAGCCGCCGATGCCGCCCCAGAGACCGCCAAGGATCAGCGCGCCGAGAACACAGACTGCATTGCCGAGATGGATGCTTGTTGCGTCGCCGCCGGGAAGCGGGATCTTAATCTGCAAAAAAGTGAAGACAACATAAGATAATGCTGCAAATACACCGGTCAAAACCAGCTTTTGAAAAGATTCTTTTTTCATAGTGGAAATCCTCCTCATCAAAGTTTTTCTTATCATAAGCAATATGTGGCATGATAGAAAGTGCCATTTTGCACTTTTTTTACCATACCAGTTTTGAAATTGCTACCAAATTTGCAAGTGGTTACAAAAAGAACGTGCGTTTGGAACGTCGGTTTTGTGAGACATTACGGCTTACCGGAAAGTCGCAAATTTGCTAGAATGGAAAGCAGAAAACATGCGCAAAAAGCGTGCGCAGAAATGAGCGGAAAAAATGAAAGAAACAGGAAGCTATTTGTTGGATGTGCTTTTTATGGGAGGTCTGATTACAGCCAGCATTTGTGATTTTAAGAAAAGAAAGATTCCGGACGCGATCACGGGATTTCTGTTCCTGACCGGTGTTGCTGCGCTTTTTTGGATGCCGCAGCCTTCTATAAGAATGCGTCTTGCCGGGGCGTTTATTGCCGGATTGCCGCTTTTTGCGGCAGCTGTATGCAGGCCGGGAGCAGTCGGCGGCGGAGATGTCAAGCTGATGGCGGCAGGTGGTTTCTTTTTGGGATTGTCTGCTGTATGGGACAGTCTCGCGTTTGGAATGGCGCTTGCAGGGGGATACTGTCTGTATCTGATGTTGTTTCGAAACGGGAGAGGGCAAAAGATTGCGCTTGGACCGTTTCTGAGTATGGGACTTATGCTTGGAATGTTCCGGTCTATGGGAACATGATTAGGAATAGAAGAGCGGATCTGTGACTTTTTCGTGTAAAGTCTTTACAAAGCGGGAGAAAAATTGATACAATATCGACTGTATGCTCTGGCGCCAGAAACAGCCGGAAAACCCGTTGGTTTTGGCATCGGGGCGAAAGAAAGACAGGAAAAGGCAGAGATCTATCATGTGGAAAAAAAGAGGAAAAAAATTAGCGCAGAAAAGGAAAAAGATCGGAATCGCAGCGGCAGCAGTGATTGTGGCGGCAGCAGGTTCTACGCTGATTTATCATAATTTACCGCAGACAAAGGTGGAAAAGCAGCTGACCCTTGCGGCAAAATATATGACGGAAATGAATTATTTGGAGGCGCAGGAGGCTTATACGGAAGCGCTTTCCATCGATGAAGGCAGCGTGCGCGCTTATCGTGGGCTGGCGGATGATTATGCAGCGCAGGGACAGCTGGATGAGGCGGCAGAAATTCTGCATCAGGGATACGAGACGACACAGTCCGAAATTCTGCTGCAGAACTACTGTGCGACCGTATTGAACAGCGTAGTGGAGCATGTCAATGAAAAGACTGCCGGTTTGGACGATATCAGGAGTTGTCTTACCGTGCTGGAATCAGATCCGGATAATGAAAGTGTCAGAAGCGTTTTAAAAAACTGTGTCCAGCAGGTCACAGTGCAGGAGGATACTGCATCCCTGATGTTAGACGAACTGGATGGAACCTCTGATTTTGACGAATATGCAGACGTTGCCGAAAAGCTTTTGGGGCTTGCCGAAAAGGACAGCAGCTACCAGGAAGCGGCATGCAGCTTTATAATACCGAAAGCACAGAAGATTTATTTAAGCCTTTCGCATCGGGACAGCTGGAAGGAACTGGTAGAACGGGCGCAGGCGCTGGGAGATGCAGAAGCAGATGGTATTTTGGCATGTCTTTCCAAACAGCAGGAGATAAGCGATTACTTCGCGCCGATGTTTGAGGCGTTTGAACAGGAAGACTACAAGACGGCGCGGAATTTCATCGTGACGGATCAGTACAAGGCCATCCGGGATGCGTTTATCAATCGCACGATGGAATACTGGACGGGCAATACCTATGTGCCGGTCACGAAAGAAGCGATCGTATTTCTCCTTACAGATGACGGCTGGAAGTTTTCTTTTGTAGAAGATGATTCTCTTGCACAGCCAAGTGGTACAATTCGGGTGCTGGGACAGAAAATGGAGGATCTCGGCGTACAGAGAAGCAGCATCGAGTATGTGCCAGCTTACGATCCGGCGGCATATTATCCGCATACGGAATATGAAATCGTGTACTGGAATACAATGGTAAGCGGGATTGCAACGGACAATACAAACGTCGTATCCCGGATGAATTACCGCTTTGCAAAAAAGACCTACACGGCGGAGGGCTCGTCGGCGGAAATGATTTATGACTGGGGCGGAGAAAACGAGAAGCGTCAGAAGGAGTAAGTAGGCTGCCACAGCGTGGAGGTATCATGCAGGCGGCGCAGATGGACAGAAGGGAGTGGCAGCATGCAACGGTGTATCTTAATTGGAGCAGGAGACTGCAATGTTCAAAAAATCGAAACAAAGCCGGAGGATTTTGTGATCGCAGTGGATGGCGGTTACGATACCTGCAGAAAATATGATATAGTTCCGGACCTGATTGTGGGCGACTTTGATTCCGTGCAGGAATCGGACATGCCGCAGATTGCGGAGATCGCAAAAATTGCGCCGGATCATGTCGTTGTACTTCCGACAGAAAAGGACGATACGGATATGCTGGCTGCCATCCGTATAGGTCTTTTAGAAGGCTGTCAGGAATTTCGCATTTACGGCGGGATGGGCGGCAGACTCGAGCATACGCTGGCAAACCTGCAGTGCCTGATTTATTTAAAACAGTGCAGCGCAGTTGGGTATTTGATGGATGATAAGACGACGGCATTCGTGATGCAGAACGAGACGGTCTGGTTTAAACCGGAAGCGAAAGGCTTTCTGTCCCTGTTTTCTCTTGGGGAAAAGGCATCAGGCGTTACGATTCGGAATTTAAAATATGAAATGCAGGACGGTGAGATTACAAACAGCTTTCCGATCGGGATTTCCAATGAATTTATTGGAAAACGGTCCAGTGTGACGGTGGAGCAGGGAATGCTTGCAGTGATCTTATCCGAAAAAGAATAACGGGCAAAAGAAGGAGCAGAATAGAAAGAAGGCACAAAAAACGGCGCTGTCTGGAAAACGAAATTCCAGACAGCGCCGTTTTGCTCGTGGTGCGGCACAACAAAATGATATCGTCTTTATGCCGCGGTGCAGTGATTTACATCACATTTTTAAACTGACTCATGTACAGATCGTAGTAGAAGCCTTTCTGCGCAAGCAGCTGCGCTGCATTGCCCTCCTCGATGATGCGGCCGTCGTCGATGACGAAGATCCGGTCGGCCTTCTGGATCGTGGAAAGGCGGTGTGCAATGACAAAGGAGGTACGTCCCTTTAAAAGATGTTCAATGCCCTCCTGCACGAGGATTTCCGTGTTGGTATCGATGCTGCTGGTTGCCTCGTCCAGAATCAGGATGCGGGGATCGGATACCATCGTGCGTGCAAAGGCGAGCAGCTGCTTCTGACCGATGGAAAGACCGCCGCCGCGTTCGGATAATACGGTGTCATAGCCTTTTTCGAGCTTTAGGATAAAGTCATGTGCGTTGACTGCCTTTGCGGCTGCGATGATCTCTTCGTCCGTCGCATCGAGTTTTCCGTAACGGATATTGTCCTTGATCGTGCCGGAGAACAGGAAGTTATCCTGTGTCATGACACCCATCTGCTGCCGGAGGCTTTCGATGGAAATTTTCTGCACGTCGTAATCGTCGATCAGGATATGACCGGTCTGGATATCGTAAAAGCGGCTGATCAGGTTGACGATCGTCGTTTTGCCTGCGCCGGTAGGACCGACTAAAGCAATCGTTTCGCCGGGTTTGATCTGGAAGCTGACGTCGTCTAAAACGCGCTTCTCTCCATCGTAAGAGAAGGAAACATGATCGAAGGTAACAGCTCCTTTGACCGGAGGCAGCTTGGTCACGCCGTCAGCATCGGAAATTTTAGACTCTGTGTCCAGAATCTCAAAAATACGTTCGGCTCCGGCGATATTGGTGATGATCTGGTTGTAGAAGTTGCTCAGGTTCATGATCGGATTCCAAAACATCGAAATATAGGAGCCGAATGCGATCAGGATACCGAGGGAAATCTTATCGGGACCGAGAAGGACAATGCCGGTAAAATACAGGGCGAAAGTGCCGATTGCCCAGCAAATATCGATGGCGGAACCGAACGCGTCATTTAAGCGCACTGCGTCGATAAAAGAATCCCGGTGCTCGTCCGTCAGTTGATGGAACGTAGCCATCGTTTCCTGTTCGGCGGAAAAGCTCTGGATGATACGGATTCCGGACAAATCCTCGTGGACAAACGCGTTTAAGTTGGAAGATTTTTTGCGGTGGATCTGCCAGCGTTTATGCGAGTACACCTGGATAAACCACATGCAGAAGATCATCAGCGGCAGGCTGATCAGGGAAGCAGCTGCGAGAACCGGATTTTTGAAAAACATGATCACGACGACGGCGCAGATTGTGAAAAAATCCGGGATCAGCGTCGTGACGCAGTTGCCGAGCACGTCCTTTAAGGAGTTGATGTCGCCGATAATGCGGGCGAGGATCTTGCCGGTGGGACGGCTGTCGAAAAAGGAAAAATCCAGGGTCTGGATGTGGGTATAAAGCTGCTGACGGATCGTTACGAGGATACTGTTGCAGACCTTTGCCATAATCAGCATCCGCAGCTTGACAAAAAGGATCATGATCACGTTCAGCACAACGGCGATTCCAATCAGTTTTGCCAGTCCGGGAAAATCGCCGGTGGAAATATGTTTGTCGATCGCGTTTTCCATGATCAGAGGGTTTACGAGACTGACAAACACGCAGAACGCCATGATCGCCAGAACAGCGAGGATCTCTTTTTTATAGTCCAGCAGATAGGAAAACAGGCGCATCAGCGTCTTCATTTTACCGACGTCTGTGCTGTGTTCGTCCTGCTTATAAGAATTAACAGCCATAATCTGTCACCTCCTTCTGGTCAGGCATCATGCCAAATTGAGCCTGCCAGGTTTGATAGTAAAGCCCGTGAAGGGCAAGCAGTTCTTCGTGGGTACCACGTTCTGCAATGTGTCCGTTTTCCAGGACGATGATTTCGTCTGCATGACGGACGGCACTGATACGGTGCGCGATGATGAGCTTGGTCGTATGGGGCAGCCGGGTAAGGGTCTGCTGGATGGCATATTCTGTTTCCATATCCAGTGCGCTGGTCGAATCATCCAGCACCAGCACAGGTGTATGCTTTGCAAGCGCACGCGCGATGGAAATTCGCTGCTTCTGGCCGCCGGACAAGCCGACACCGCGTTCGCCGATTACGGTGTCATACTGCTCGGAGAGCCGGTCGATAAATTCCGAAGCCTGTGCGTCGCGGGAAGCGAGCCGCACGTCGGAAATGTTTAAGTTTCCTTTCTGACCGAGCATAACGTTTTCCTGAATTGTATCCGAGAACAGAAAGACGTCCTGCATGACGGTGGAAATACAGCTGCGCAGCTGGCGCAGGCTGAGTTTGCGGATATCCACGTTGTCGAGATAAATCGTGCCGCCCGTCGCGTCGTAAAGGCGGCAGAGCAGCTGGATCAGGGACGTCTTGCCGCTTCCGGTCGCACCCATGATACCGATCGTTTTGCCTGCCTCCACATGGAAATGGATGTCGTGAAGAATCTCATGCTGGTCCTCCTTATGGAAAGAAACGTGCTCGAAGCGGATATCGCCGGTCACTTCCGGCAGGACAATCGGTTCTTTAGGTTCCTGAATCGAAGGCTTCTGGTCGTACACTTTGCGAATTTTGCGGTAACTGCCGACCGCGGAGGAAAAGTCGTTGGACAGCCAGCCGAGCATTTCCATCGGCCATACGATATTGGTGGAATATTGTACGAATGCGCTGAGTGTGCCGAGCGTCAGCTCTCCCTGCAGGAATAAGTAACCGCCGATCAAAAGCACCAGAAGCGGCAGCAGTTTTCCAATCAGGGAAAAGTACGGAGAGTAGCGGACAAACACGCGGGACTGTGTCATGTTCAGCTCGTAGTAGCGCTTATTGTGGGAAAGAAACTTTTTGATTTCGAATTTTTCCCGCGCAAAAGCTTTGACGGTGCGCACGCCTGCGAGGTTTTCTTCTGCAACGGTGTTTAATTTTGCGTTTTCCTCACTGATCTCTTCGTAGATAGTTCCGAGTCTGTTTTCCATCAAAATCGCAAGGACGGCGCAGAAAATCATGCAGAGCGTGGGCAGGATCGCAAGTTTCCAGTTTAAGCTGTACATGCAGAATAAAATGACGGTGACATGGAACGCAACCTCCATCATCAGCATGCCGACATAGCCGAGTGCATTCCAGATGCGGTCGATGTCGTCCTTGACGCGCGCCATTAGCTCACCGGTGCTCGTCTTGTCAAAAAAGTCGGCGGACAGCGACTGAATGTGCGCGAATAAATCGCGGCGCATGTCTGTGGCGATGGTCGAGGAGATTTTATCGAAGGTAAACTCCTTGGTGTACTGGAAAATACAGCGCCCGATGCCGATGAGTAAAATCGCCAGCAGCAGATATTTGAGCTTCCCCATCTGACCGCCCACAAGGACGTCATCGACGATATGTCGGGTCACCTGCGGGGTGAGCAGATCCAGGCTGACTGCGATAACCATCGAAAGGATGGCAAACAGATAGCCCGGAATATGCTGTTTTAAGTAATAGGACAACTTTTTCATGAAAATAAATTCCCCCTTCTTTTGAAGTTGATATATGTGGAAAAAATCCCGCCAGACAGGATTTTCGCTCCATTTGTAAAAAACATAACGTCGAAAGGGACGTTTGCTCATAATGCCTGCAAAGGCAGGACATACCCCTGGGTATAAAAAAACGCAGAAGCATGAAAGCATGTTCTGCGGCAAAAAATCTCTTTTTCAGGAAAGCACCGGAGCTTTCTGAGAGCGGTAAAGAAACCGGATCAGACAAGAGGCAGGCTGCCCTGATTGACAACAAAATGCCTGTTTTTCAACATCCTGTTGTATAAAAAAAGCCGCAGCATGAGAATGCCGCGGCTCTTGTCAGACGAATCAAAACGTCAGTTTGGGCGGGAGGCATTCTTATGATATTCAAAATAGTTTCGATTTGATCCGACGAACAATAACATCATAACATACCTCCTTTCCTTTCTTTTATCAGAAAATCCCTTCCGGATCTCCCGTGATTGTTAATGTGTATCGCATATGCCCACTTTAACACTGCATCATACAGTTGTCAAGCAAAAGATTTTTCAGTCAAACTCACACAAAAGCTTTTAAAACGAAATCACGCCGAGGTGCTCCAGCAGAATCTTTATGCCCATCAGGATCAGGACAAGACCGCCCGCAAATTCTGCGCGGGAGCGGTTTTTTGCGCCGATGATGTTGCCTGCCTTTAAACCGATTGCGGAGAGCAGGAAAGTGATGCAGCCGATGAAGCTGACTGCCGGAACGATGTTTACCCGCAGGAAAGCGAAGGTAACGCCGACGGCAAGTGCGTCGATGCTGGTTGCAACAGCAAGCGGAAGCATGGTTTTGAAATCGAAGCGGTCATTGGATTCATTTTCTTCATCGCTTCTGGCTTCGCGGATCATGTTGAAACCGATAAATGCCAGCAGGACGAAGGCGATCCAGTGGTCGATGCTCGTGATCAGAGAGGAAAACGTGATGCCCAGAAGATAGCCGAGAAAGGGCATCAGCGCCTGAAAGCCGCCGAACCAGATGCCGACGGTGAGTGCCTGTTTCATACTGCCGCGGCGTACGGACAGGCCCTTACAGACGGATACGGCAAAAGCGTCCATCGACAGACCGACAGCCAGAAGGAATAATTCGAGTAAGCTCATGAGAAGAATCCTCCATTGTAAAAAACGAAATAAGTGGTAAGATTGAAAAATAAAATTTTTCAATCACGAGATTTGTGTCTGCGCTCACTTGACACAAACTCGGCATGCGCAAAAAGCGTGCGCAGAAATGAGGTAAAAAACGATATTTCACACGGAGCACAAGATCCGCTAGTTTTTGTCGATATTGATCACACAGAAATAGGACGGATCGATCTGCTTGATCCGTTCATCGAGCCAGCTGCGCAGCTGGGCATCAGTCATTTTAAAATGAAACGGAACCACAACATCGAAAATGACGTTTGTATGGGTAGGACCGCGTATAATACGAAAATCGTGAAGGGTCAGCTGCTCATCGAGCCGGTAGACGATATCGGTGACCTTATGGCGCAGCTCATTGATTTCCGGATCATCGGTGATGACCGGGTCCATATGGATGACAGCACTGCAGGAAAGCTTCTGCTGCAGCTCGCGCTCTATGTTATCAATCAGATCGTGCAGCTCCACAAAGCTGCCCTGGGCATTGACCTCCGCATGCAGGGAGATCATCCGCCGTCCGGGACCGTAATCGTGAACGAGCAGGTCGTGAATGCCCATGATCTGTGGATGGGAAAGCACAATGCTGCGGATTTTTGTGACAAACTCCGGGTCGGGAGCCTGACCGAGCAGCGGATTGATGGTATCCCGGGCAGAGCTTACGCCGGAATAAAAGATGAAGACTGCGACCAAAAGACCGCACCAGCCGTCGATGGCAAGACCGAAAATCCACCCAATAACAGAAGAAAGGAGGACGACAAAGGTAGCGAGCACATCGCCGAAGGAATCAGACGCTGTTGCGTTCATCGCAGAGCTGTCGATGGCACCGGCAATTTTGTGATTATAAAAATACATATAGAACTTGACGAGAATGGAAACGAGCAGAATCAAAAAAATAACCGGAGAAATTTCCGGCAGGGTCGGGTGCAGGATCTTCTCAAAGGAGGATTTGGCAAGCTCCGCTGCCATGATGAGGATAATGGCAGAAACGGAAAGCCCGGCGAGATATTCGATTCTTCCGTGCCCATAAGGATGGTCGGAGTCTGCTTCCTGTCCGCTCATCTTAAATCCGATCAGCGTAATGACCGAAGAACCGGCATCCGACAGGTTGTTGAATGCGTCCGCAGTGATGGCGATGGAATGGCTGATCATACCGGCGACGATCTTTAGCACAAATAGAAAAAAGTTAAAAAAAATGCCCACCGAACCGGTGAGAATGCCGTATGCCTGGCGAACCTTCGGGCTGGAATAATTCTCGTAATCCGGGATGAACAGTCTTGACAGAAGCGTAATCATGGTGTAATCCCTCCATAAGTTTGAAATGCTTCCTGAAATTTAAGTTATTTTCTCAGTATACCATTTTATGTGAAAAAAGCAAGGAAAAGTGATAGAAAAATCTCTTGACAAGAACCAACATTCTGTATATATTCAAAGCGTACTAATACTGATAATACACTTAATACAATCAATACAGTTCTGGATCGATAAAAATCAAAAAGAATCGGAACAGAAGAAGGAGGAAAGATTGAAAAATAAAATTTTTCAATCACGAGATTTGTGTCTGCGCGCACTTGACACAAACTCGACATGCGCAAAAGGCGTGCGCAGAAATGAGAGGAAAGGATGATTATACTGGATTACCGGGATACCAGACCGCTGTACGAGCAGATCGTGGACAAGTTCCAGATGCTGATTTTAAGCGGTGCGCTGGAGCCGAACAGCCGGATGCCGTCCGTACGCTCCCTGGCGGTGGAGCTGTCGATCAATCCGAACACGATTCAGCGGGCATACAGTGAGCTGGAGCGGAACGGATTTTTATATACAGTAAAAGGAAAGGGCAATTACGTTGCCTACAGTGACAGTCTAAAGGATGTCCGGAAGCAGGAAATTTTGGAAAAGCTCCGGGATCTGAAAAAAGAAGCGCTGAGCATGGGGATGACGGTTAAGGAGCTGACCGAGTTTCTGGAACAAGAGGATACAGCTGCGGCAGGGCAAAAAGAGACCAAAGCCCATGCAGCGGAATGAGAGGAAGATTGAAAAATAAATTTTTTCAATCGCGGGATTTGTGTCTGCGCGCACTTGACACAAACTCGATATGCGCAAAAAGCGTGCGCAGAAATGAGCGGAAAACATGATAGAACTGAAAAACGTGAGCAAATCCTTTGACGGGATTGAAGCTCTGAAAAATGTAAGCGTGACAGTCCGGGAAGGAGAGGTTTTCGGGCTGATCGGGACAAACGGCGCGGGCAAAAGTACGCTGCTGCGCCTGGCGTGCGGGGTATTTAAGCCGGATGACGGATTAGCGATTGTGGATAATATGCCGGTATACGACAATGTGCATGCAAAGGCGAAGCTGTTTTTTATCGCGGACGAGCCGTACTTTTTCAACGGTGCGACGCCGAAGGACATGGAGCGTTATTACAGCAGCGTGTACCGGAATTTTGACCGGGAACGGTTTTACTTATACTTAAACAGCTTCGGGCTGGAATCGAGACGCAGGATCAGCACCTTTTCCAAAGGGATGAAAAAGCAGCTCGCGATTCTGCTGGGGTTGAGCGCAAAGACGGAGTACCTTCTGTGTGACGAGACCTTTGACGGGCTCGATCCTGTAATGCGCCAGAGTGTCAAAAGCATTTTTGCAAAAGAAATGCAGGAGCGGCAGTTTACTCCGGTGATCGCCTCCCATAACCTGCGGGAGTTGGAGGATATCTGCGATCATGTAGGGCTTTTACATCAGGGCGGCGTGCTCTTATCGAAGGATCTGGAGGAGATGAAGTGCAACATCCAGAAAATCCAGTGCGTCTTTTCTTCCAAAGAGGAAGAGAAGCGGCTGTTAAAGCAGCTAGACATTGTAAAATGCGATAGACGGGGATCTTTGTTGACTCTGACAGTCAGAGGAAGCAGAGAAGAGATGATCGCCATGTTTGCAGCGGCAGACTGTCTGTTCCACGAGGTGCTGCCCCTTTCCCTGGAAGAAATCTTTATCAGCGAGACGGAGGTGCAAGGTTATGATATTAAAAAAATCGTACTGGGCTAAATGGCTGGAAAATAACAGAAGAAGAAGCTGGACTTTTTTGCTGTGTCTGGTGATGGCACTCTTTTGCGGTCCGCTGTATCTGATGGTTGTACTGACTGGTTTACAGAACAATTATGCAAATGACAGTGTTTACAATGCAGCGCAGGCCGCAGAGTCCCTGCGGGAACTGATTCAGTCCAGGATCACGGATGTGATCGGCTTTTCCTCCATACACGTCCTGTTTGCTGCTTTTTTTGCAATTCTATTTGCCGTGCAGGGCTTTTGCTGGCTTTACAGCCGCAGAAAAACAGATCTGTACTTTTCGGTCCCGGAATCCTTAAAAAAGCGTTATATGCTGATCTGTGGAAACGGAATTTTGGTCTATAGCTTTTCTACCCTGACAGCACTTTTGCTGGACTGGATCATTGGCGCAGCATTTCATGGAATGACAGGAATTCTGGCGGCACAGTCATTACTGGCATGGTTCGTGGAGCAGCTTGCGTTTATTGCGATGTATCAGGTGGCGCTTGTGGCAGTTATGCTGACCGGAAATATCCTGACGGCGCTGTTGGGATGCGCGGTGTTTTTTTCCTATGAGCTGGCAGTGAGATTCCTGATCGATGAATTAAAAACGATGTTTTTTGCCAGCTATTGCAGTGCAGATGCAAGACAGTGGATGCAAAAAAGCTATCTGACACCCTTTGCAGGCTTTTGGGACTTGCTGAATCATATCTGGTACAGAGACGAAGGACGACTGTGCAGCTATAAAAATGCAGGCGGCTGGGGCAGGGCTGTGGGGGTAGAATGTATTTTGCTTCTTGCCTGTGCGGCGGCTGCAGGCCTGTTTGCATTCTGGCTTTACCGCAGGCGCAAAACAGAAAGCTATGAGCATGCCATTGCATTTGCACCCCTCAAGGGTATTTTGGAGGCTGCGATGGCAGTGCCCTTTGGCATTGCTGTTGGCATGATCATTTCCCGTGTAGCAGCAAATAAGGGGCTGTTTTTATTTGGTGGCTGCATTGTAGGTGTCCTTGTCGGACATGTGGTGATCCGCCTGATTTACCGATGCGAGTTAAAAACCATATTGGATGGAAAGCTTGCCGGAATTTTCAGTATAGCGGCAGCGGTTTTGATCCTTGCAGGCTTTCAGTTTGACTGGGCAGGCTATGATCGCTGGATTCCGGAGAAAGGGAACATTGCAGCCGTGTCTGTGACGATGGAAGATGACTATACGGCTTTTGGTTATTATCAGGGCGAAAGCTTCGGCTCCGATGACATTATGTATGAGGCTTTCGATGATCGGATGCTCCGACGGATGAATTCAACCGAGGAAAAGACGATCGATGCGGCAATCCGGATGCAGAAGAGATGGCAGGATGCCGGAATGCCGGGGAGCTTTAGGGAGGAGGAAGCGCAGACAGAGATTTCTGCAGAGGAAATTAACCCAAAGGAAGAGAAACGCTATGTCAGATGGGTGGTCTGCTATACCATGGAGAGCGGCAGAAAGGTATACCGTCGCTTTTTGGCCGATTCAAACGAAAACCGTTCTGAAATTGATACTGTAATGAGGGATGCTTCCTACCAGCGGGAGCGATATCAGTTAAATGACCCGGATTTTCTGGCAAATGTCGGTAAGATGAAAGTAAGCTATTATAATGGCGTTACGGAAAGCTTTTACACCGGAGATAAGCAGACCCTCTTAAAGACGCTGCAGGAGGAAATGAAGAAGTATGATTACAGTCTGATCTCGTCGGAGCTTCCAAACGGAAGACTGACCTTTGCTATGGCGGATCCGGAGGAGAAGGATGCATCGATGATGACCACCTGGACCTATCCGGTCTATGGGTCCTATTTGGCCTTAAACGACCTGCTTGTGCAGGATGGTGCTGAGGTTTATGCCCGTGCCGGCCACCAGAGCGCAGATGACATCGAATCGATCAAGGTAGATTACTATTATTATGACGATGACAGCGAAGAGGAAAACAGTGACAGCTTCTTTGAACCCGGAGAAATCTCGGATCAGGAAATCCAGGTGACCCTTTCCGATCAGGAGGATATCGAAAAAATGCTTGACGCAATCTATCCGGTGGAATTAAGCTGGATTAGTGGAGAGGAATTCGGCGTTTACAACTGGGATTATCGGATTGATGTGACAGTTGTGCCGAAGGAAAGCAGCTACAGCAATCCGGATGAGCAGGTGCGGATCCTGAAAAGTCAGGAACCTTCCTTACTTGCGGAGAGGATCCGACAGGCGGCGGTGCGGGATTAAGCTGTCTGCAAAATCAAATCTATCAGGGAATGGAGAGTGCGTATGAAGTTCAAAGACATGCCCTATAAAAGGGTCGATTATGACAAAACAGCGGAGCAGTTTAAAACTTTGACCAAACGGGTCAAAGAAGCAAAAAGCGGAGAAGAACTCTGGGAGATCCATCAGGAATATTATAAAGTTTATCAGAATATGATGGATTCCATGACGATTGCGGAAATCCGTCACGACGGCAATACCGCAGATCCGTTTTATGCGGCAGAAAAGGATTATTACGATGAGACAGCGCCGATGCTGAGCAGTCTGGCAACCGATTATCAGCGCGCCCTGTACGAATCGCCGTATCGTTCTTTTATGGAAGAAAAGATCGGCAGGGTTGCCTTTGCGACGATGGACAATGCGATCAAGAGTATGGATGAAAGCATTATCGGCCTGATGCAGGAGGAAAACGCGTTGACGACTCAGTACAATAAGCTGATTGCGTCCGCAAAGATTCCGTTTGACGGGCAGGTATGCAATCTGTCCCTGCTGCGTCCCTATCTGACCGGAAACGACAGAACCGTAAGAAGACAGGCATGGAAGGCTTACAGCGATTACTTTATGACAGTTGCGGATGAACTGGATGACATTTATGACAAGCTGGTAAAAAACCGCACCGCACAGGCAAAGGCGATGGGTTATGACAATTATATTCAGCTGGGCTATTACAGAATGAACCGTAACAGCTACGACAGAAACGATGTCGAGAATTTCCGCCGACAGGTGAAGGAGGTATTCGTACCGTTTGCGGAGCGCGTACACGAGATCAGAAGAAAGCGCCTCGGTCTGGAGAAGCTTTCTTATATCGATAATGAGGTTTATTTCAAAGAAGGCAATCCCGATCCGGTGGGCACTGCACAGGAAATTCTGGAGAGCGGACAGAAGATGTATGCGGAGCTGTCTCCCGAAACCAAAGAATTTTTCGATTTCATGATGGAGAATGAGCTCTTCGATGTGTTCGGCAGAAAGGATAAAAAACAGGGCGGCTATATGACCTATCTGTACCAGTATCATTCTCCTTTTATCTTTGCTAACTTTAACGGAACCAGCGGCGACGTAGACGTGATCACGCATGAATGCGGACATGCATTTCAGGGCTATCTGTCCGGGCAGGATCCGATCATGGAGCATGCGGACATCACGATGGAAACTGCGGAAATTCACTCTATGTCGATGGAATTTTTCACGGATCCGTGGATGAAGGAATTTTTCGGAGATCGTGAAAAGGACTTCTTAAGCATGCAGCTGGAGGATGCGATCCGTTTTATCCCATATGGAACGATGGTGGACGAGTTCCAGCATATCGTCTATGAAACTCCGGAGCTGACACCGCAAGAACGCCGCCGGGAGTGGAGCAGACTGGAAAAAATCTACATGCCCCATCTGGATTACGAAGAGGATCCGTTCTTTTCCAAGGGGGGATTCTGGCAGAAACAGCAGCATATTTACAACAGCCCGTTTTATTATATTGACTATGTACTGGCACAAAGCTGCGCATTCCAGTACAAGGTGTGGATGGATGAGGATTACAGAGAGGCATGGAAGAGCTACCTCGCGCTCTGCAGATTGTCTGCTTCAAAATTCTATCCTGAAATGCTGCGGGAATGCGGCTTAAAGGTTCCGTTTGAAGACGGATATTTTGAAGAAATCGTAGAGAAGCTGGAGAAAAAACTCCACGCGTAAACGGCGGTCAACAGGGAGAAAATACTCTCAAAATGGAATAAATTTTGTGAAAAACGACCGGAAAGAAATGAAATTCCGGTCGTTTTTTTGGACGCTATTTCGATATTATCAAACGAAAAAATACTTGAAAGAAGTAGAAAATTATGATATAGTTTTCACCAGTAAAAAAAAGCCCGGCAGGTAACAAACCCAAAGGAGGGTCTTGTTGCCCGGGATTTTTATTTAAGCATAATGTCCGCCTGAAGCGAATAAGTGTATTTACTAGACGGATGTGCGAAAGAAAAGGAGTGTTGACATTTGACAAAGTATGTTGTGAAGAGAGTACTGCTTGCAATCCTGACCGTGTTCATTGTCTGTGCCATTACGTTTTTTGCGATGAACGCGATTCCCGGCGGTCCTTTCGATGGAGAAAAAGCGATCTCGGATGAGGTGAGGCGCGTTCTGGAACAGCGCTTTAATTTGGATAAGCCTGTCTGGGAGCAGTTCTTTTTATATCTGAACAATTTGCTTCACGGTGATTTTGGTGTTTCTGCAAAGACTGGAAGAGAGATTAAAACGACGATCTTCAGTTCCTTTAGTGTTTCTGCAAAGCTTGGCGGCATGGCGGTTTTAGTAGCATTGATTTCCGGCGTAGTGATGGGAAGCATTGCGGCTCTGACCAGAAACAAGCTGCCGGACAGACTGATCATTTTCTTCTCGACGCTGTTTACTTCCCTTCCCAGCTTTGTACTGGGTACCCTGCTTTTGCTGGTGTTCTGTATTAAATTAAAATGGGTTCCGGTATGGAGCTCCTCCAGTCATAACTACGTGTTGCCGGTCATTGCCCTTGCTGCATATCCAATGGCCTACATCACCCGACTGACCAAGACGAGTATGCTGGATGCTCTGGGACAGGATTATGTCCGTACCGCGCGGGCGAAGGGCGTTGCACAGTGGAAGGTCATCTTCAAGCATACCCTGAGAAATGCCCTGATTCCGGTTATTACCTATGTCGGCCCGATGACGGCATCCATCCTGACCGGTTCTCTCGTTGTAGAGTCCATTTTTACGATCGGCGGTCTTGGTTCCAAGTTTGTAGAATGTATTACAAACCGTGATTATCCGATGATCATGGGTACGACGATTTTCCTGGCAACCCTGATGGTTACGATGACCCTGATCACCGATATCGTTTACAAGCTGATCGATCCCAGAATCACACTGGAATAAGAAAGGAGGAAGCAATGAGCAGCGAAACCAATAGCATTGATCAGATGCCCAAGAAATCTCCTTTGAGTTTTCAGGTGGATCTGAAAAAATTTGAAAAAGCAACTGATGAAGAAAAAAGACAGCAGGATGTTATGAGCGAATCGGTATCCTTCTTTAAAGATGGTATGCGCAAGCTGATGAAAAATCCGCTGGCAGTTGGCAGTATTATTGTTCTGATCGTCATTATTGCAATGATTCTGATCGTACCCCATGTGGTACCTTATAAATATTCCCAGATCATTACCGTAAATGGCAGCCGTGATAAGGCGGCGGGCAACATGGCACCCTTTACCTATTCCGAAAAAGAGCTGGCTTACATGGCAGAGGGCGGAGAAGTGTTCCCTCACATCATGGGAACGGACAGCATGGGACGTGATTATTTCATCCGTGTTATTTACGGAACCCGGGTTTCTCTGACGGTAGGTCTGTTTGCGGCAGTGATCGTCCTTTTGATCGGCGTCGTTTACGGAAGTATTTCCGGTTATTTTGGAGGCAAGGTGGATATGGTGATGATGCGTATCGTGGACATCATTTATTCCCTGCCGGATATGCTGATGGTGGTTCTTCTGTCTGTCGTACTGCGTGAGGTTATCAATGTCGACGCATTTCCGGCGCTGCAGAAGATCGGTACCAACATGATCTCCATGTTTATCGTATTTGCTCTGCTGTACTGGACCGGCATGGCACGTATGGTCCGCGGTCAGATTCTGACCGTAAAACAGAATGAATACATTCTGGCGGCGAGAGTCAGCGGTGCGAAGGATTCCAGAATTATCCGCCGTCACATTCTGCCGAATATCGTCAGCGTTATCATCATTGCAGCAGCGCTGCAGATTCCGTCTGCGATCTTTACAGAGAGCTTCTTAAGCTTTATCGGTCTGGGCGTACAGGCTCCGATGCCGTCTCTCGGTTCCCTTGCAAACGAGGCAAGAGCCGGAATCACCCAGTATCCCTACAAACTGTTATTCCCTGCCGGCATGATCTGTCTGATCACCCTGGCATTCAACCTGTTGGGCGATGGCCTGCGGGATGCATTTGACCCGAAATTAAGGAGGTAAGACCATGAGTGAGAATATCCTTTCCGTGCAGAATCTGCATACCTCCTTCCACACAGATAAGGGAGAGGTCAAGGCAGTCAACGGTGTTACATTTAACCTTGAAAAAGGCAAAATCCTCGGTATTGTCGGCGAATCCGGTTCCGGCAAATCCGTAACCGCATATTCCATTATGCGTATTCTGGAAAAGAATGGCCGCATCACAGAAGGCAAAATCCTTTACAAAGGACAGGATATTGCAGAATTTTCTGAAAAACAGATGCGGGAGTTTCGTGGAAAATGCTGTTCTATTATTTTCCAGGATCCCATGACGAGCTTAAATCCGGTATTTACGGTGGGCAACCAGTTAAAGGAAGCCATTGAGCTTCACACGGACAGAAAAGGGAAAGAGGCGGAGGCAAGAGCCATTGAGATGCTGACTTTAGTTGGTGTCAATGAACCGGAAAAGCGTGTGAAACAGTACCCCTACGAATTATCCGGCGGTATGCGCCAGCGTGTCATGATCGCAATGGCGCTGGCCTGTGAGCCTGATATCCTGATTGCAGACGAACCTACGACTGCCCTGGATGTTACGATCCAGGCACAGATTCTGGAGCTGATGCAGTCCCTGCAGAAAAAGCTCGGCATGGCAATCATCATGGTAACCCATGATCTTGGTGTTATCGCGGACATGTGCGATGAAATTATCGTTATGTACGGCGGAAGAGTCTGTGAAAGAGGTACGGCAGAAGACATTTTCTACCGTCCGCACCATGAATATACGAAAGGTCTGCTGCGTTCCATTCCGAATGTGGACAGAATCGGCGAAAAGCTTATCCCGATTCCGGGAACACCGATCAACCTCTTAAATATGCCAAAGGGCTGTGCATTTTGCCCACGCTGCGAGGAAGCGATGAAGATCTGTATCGAAGAGCAGCCGCCGGAAATGCAAATGCCTGACGGTCATTTCGCATCCTGCTGGCTGAACGTAAAGGCAGCCATGGAGGAAGAAAAAGGAGGCAGACAGTGAGCGAAGAAGTAAAAAACAAAAGCGAATATCTGGTGGAGGTACGGGATTTAAAACAGTATTTCCCGATCAAAACCGGATTTATGAAAACCACACCCTTAAAAGCGGTGGACGGCGTTTCCTTTTCCATCAAGCCGGGAGAAACCCTCGGTCTGGTAGGAGAATCCGGCTGCGGCAAGACGACTGTAGGAAGATCTCTGCTGCGTCTGTATACACCGACCTCCGGCGACGTCTTTTTCGATGGGGAGAGAGTGAATGAAAAGAGCATCGGACATATGCGCAGACAGATGCAGATGGTGTTCCAGGATCCCTATTCTTCCTTAAATCCCCGCATGACAGTCGAGGATATCATCGGCGAGCCTCTGGATGTCCACAAGCTTTACACCTCCAGAGGGGAAAGAAGAGACAAGATCCTGCATCTGATGGAGCTGGTCGGTTTGAATGCAGAGCATGCAACCCGTTATGCACATGAGTTCTCCGGCGGTCAGAGACAGCGTATCGGTATTGCGAGAGCACTTGCCACCAATCCGAGATTTATCGTCTGTGACGAAGCAGTCAGTGCACTGGATGTTTCCATTCAGGCACAGGTCATCAACATGTTTGAAGAGCTGCAGGAGAAGCTGGGCGTTGCCTATCTGTTCATTGCCCATGACCTGTTGGTTGTCCATCACATTTCTGACAGAATTGCAGTAATGTATCTGGGCAGGATCGTGGAGATCGCAGATTCCAATGAATTAAATGACAATCCCATGCATCCTTATACACAGTCTCTTTTAAGTGCAGTTCCCTATCCGGATCCGAAGATGGCAAAGGAACGGCAGAGAATTGTTCTCGAAGGGGATGTCCCGAGCCCTCTGCACATGCCAAGCGGCTGTGCATTCCGTACCAGATGTCGCTATGCCACGGAAAAGTGCGCACAGGAGTGCCCGTCCTTGACAGATCGCGGCAACGGACATCAGGTAGCATGCTGGAATAAATAACCGGCAGTAATTTTGACGCTTGGACAGGACGCAGATTTAGCGGACTGTTTGGGTATATATTATTTTTCATTATCTATCTTTAAAGGAGGAAGACATTATGAAAAAACAGGCAATCGCATTAGCAATGGCAGCACTGATGGCTGCATCCATGACAGCATGCAGCGGCGGATCCAAGACTGAGACAACTGCAGCAGCAACTGAGGCAGCTACAGAAGCAGCAACCGAGGCAGCTACTGAGGCAGCTACTGAGGCATAATTTTTTGGAATATCGAAAAGGCCTTCCGGGAAACCGGGAGGTCTTTTTTGTAAGGAAAAAAGGATTGACAAACCCGCAGGGAATGAATAAACTGGTTACTGTGAAGAAAATCTCATAGATAAAAAGCAGAGAACGGAAAGAGTAGAAGAACAAAAGCTCCGTCAGAGAGAAACTGCCACTGGCTGAAAGCAGTTTTCGGGGAAGGTTTTTTGAAAGTGCATCCGGGAGC
>ENA-ORLY01000566-ORLY01000566.1-human-gut-metagenome-genome-assembly--contig:-NODE-566-length-51046-cov-3.915341_pt1 | contig 51046 bp, 44 predicted proteins | sample MGYA00243071_ERZ508832 | MGnify/ENA primary metagenome ERZ508832 (study PRJEB26277, sample SAMN04329777) | human gut metagenome | biome: human-associated habitat | host: Homo sapiens | place: USA... | reverse complement strand
TGAATCCCCCCTGATGTACTTATTATCCTACATCAGGGGGGATTTTGTCTATTGTCCTGTTTTACTGGTTCTGTTCAGTTTCCAAGGACGGGATACAATAACCCGTGGTACCACCTTAGTTTGCCCGCGCCTCACGACGCACGCCTTTGCAAGTACAGACTTCGCCGCAGGAAAAGTACGGAAAACATCGATACTCCTGTGCTGTAACGGGCACGCCCGGCATAGTCTCAGCGCAAAAACGCAGTCGGTATGCAGCTCCAAGGCTTTGTTCGGTGATCCGTTCCTGCACCCCATCGCAGCTTACGGGGCTCTCTGTGCCATTCCCGGATCCCTACTGTCACTCTTCATCGCTTGTTAAAACGGAGTATAGCACACGGTTTTCAAAAAGTAAAGAGAAAATTTTCATCCCCGCGCATTTTCCTCGCTTTGCACGTTGTGCGGGCTTGTTTTCGCGCCTGCCTTGTGCTAAAATAAATGAGAAAAAGTCGCGGAACAGCCGCGGCGGTTGTATTGATCTCATTTTCTCTTGGGAGGGCTTTATTATGTCAGAACCTTTACGCGCCATGATGATCGGCGCACACCCGGACGATGTCGATATCTGCACCTGCGGCATCACAAAGCGCTTGGTTTCAAAGGGCTGCATTGTCCGCTTTGTCTCCATGACGACCGGCAACGCAGGCCACCAGACCATGCGCGGCGAAGAGCTCATCAAAACGCGCGCGGCAGAAGCGCAAAAAAGCGCTGCCTACCTCGGTGCCACCTATGAAATTCTGCCGTTCGACGACGGCCGCCTGACCCCGTCGCTCGAAGCGCGCGAAACGCTCATGCGCACCATCCGCAATTTTAAGCCGGACGTCATCTTCACGAACCGCGCGTGCGATTATCACCCCGACCACCGCGCTACGGGCCAGCTCGTTCAGGACTGCTCATACCTCATGGGCGTGCCCGCCATTTGCCCGGATACCCCCGTGCTGCGCAAAACGCCGACCATTCTTTACTGGGCAGACGGCTTCACCGACCCGAAACCGTTCCGCTCCGATTTCGCCCGCCCGGCGGATGACGACCGCGAAACGCTGTTTCACGTCGAGTGCTGCCACGCCTCCCAGTTTCTCGATTGGCTTCCGTGGGCAGATGACCACGTGGATCTCGCCGGTAAAACGCACGAGGAGCGCGTAGAGTACCTGCGCAGTACGTTCAACTGGGACCGCGGCGACGTGGACGAGGACGTGCTCGCGTGCCTCACCCGCCAGTACGGCGCAGAATTTGCAAAAAACGTTCGCTTTGCTGAAAGCTGGCAGGTGAGCGAATACGGCGCGCCTGTTTCCGATGCGCTCAAAGAGCTGCTCATCGGTCTCGACTGAGCCGAATATTTCCGCGGTTCACCCCGCAAATCAAAGACCAAAGGATAGAAAAATGAAAATTTTAGCCATTGAAAGCTCCTGCGATGAGACCGCCGCAGCCGTTGTAGAAAACGGCCGCCGCGTGCTTTCCAGCGTCGTCGCAACGCAGGTAGAAGAACACAAGTTATACGGCGGTGTCGTGCCGGAGATCGCCTCGCGCCGCCACAGCGAAGCCATTGTAGGCGTCGTGCGTGAAGCACTCGAGCGCGCCGAGCTCACCGTAAACGACCTCGATGCCATCGGCGTCACCTACGCGCCGGGGCTCATCGGTGCGCTGCTCGTCGGCGTAAATTTCGCGAAAGGCCTCTCTCTTTCTGCAAATTTACCGCTCATCCCGGTGCACCACCTGCGCAGCCACATCGCGTCAAACTACATCACGAACCCGGAACTCAAGCCTCCGTTCCTATGCCTTGTCGTCTCCGGCGGCCACACGCACATCATCGAAGTGACGGACTACACAAAGCTCCGCATCCTCGGAAAAACGCGCGACGATGCCGCAGGCGAAGCGTTCGATAAGGCCGCACGCGCCATGGGCATGCCCTATCCCGGCGGCATCGCCATGGATAAACTCGCTGAGACCGGCAACGACAAAGCGTTCAAGCTCCCGCGCCCGACCGTAGACGGCGCCCCGCTCGATTTCAGCTTCTCCGGCCTCAAGACCGCCGTCATCAACATTCTGCATAATGCCGAGCAAAAGGGTCAGACCGTCAATATCGCCGATCTTTCCGCCTCTTACCGCAAGGCCGTTGTCGATTGTCTCGTGCGCAACTTCCTGCACGCCGCAGACGAGACCGGCCATAAAAAGCTCGTCATCGCGGGCGGCGTCTCCGCAAACGCACTCCTGCGCCGCCGCCTCACGGAAGAATGCAAGCGTACCGGCCGCACGCTCTATATGCCCGACCTCTCTCTCACCGGCGACAACGCCGCCATGGTCGGCGCACAGGCCTACTACGAATATCTTGCCGGCCATACCGCCGGCATGGAGCTGAACGCCTGCGCCCAGCGCTCCATCGACTTAGGCTGAGTTTTCAATTTCACAACGCCAAAAACGACCCGCAAACGGATTTTTCTCCGTCCCGGGTCGTTTCTTTATGCCTGTTTGGTTTTACTCCCGCGGCACCACAAACCAGTGTTGATTCTCCCGCAGTTTCTCCTCCGCGCGCTTCAAAAGCGCTTTCGCGTCGATAAGGTAGCACGTCGCGTCGCCGATCTTCCCCGTGACGATCTCATTTTTCGCGGGGTCCAGAATCTCCTTCACGCGGCGGTACGTCGTCTCCCAGCCCTTAAAATCGTGGCCGTACATGTACTTTTCCTCGCCGTTCACAACGTAGCGGATCTTCTCCTTCGTCAAGACGTAGTCCGTGCCGAAGCGCTCCTCCACGCCGTGCATAAACGTGCAGCAGTCAAGCACCTCGCCGATGAACAGCAGCCGTCCGCCGATCTCCGGCAGCTTCATAAACGGCGAGTTCTTCCCCACCGGGGTGATGTCCTCCCCATGCAATGCTGTCAGCTCCGCCGCACGCTTGCCGCGCGCACAAACGGAGTGCGTCGGGTGCACGCTGCGCACCACGCCCGGCATTTTCCAAAACGTGCGCGGCAAAAGCCCGATGCACGGCACGGTTTTGTCCGCGTCAAACACCGGGTGCTCCGGCGTGACGTTCTCATACGTCAGCGCAGGCAGCAAAAGCGTGCCGTCGTCGCCAAGCGCCGCCTGCAACGTGTCGAGCACCGTCTCCGGCGTCTCCTTTGTCCCCAACGCCTTCATCGATGCGTGCACCAAAATCGTCTCACCCTCTTTGATCCCCAGCGCTTTCATATCCGCCAAAAGCTTCTTCGCATCATTCATTTGAGTTTTCCTCTCCATAAAGCAATACCCAAGCAGCGCTTACTCAGGCTTTTTTATTTCACCGAATCAATCGTCCCGCCGCCCAAAACGCGGTCGCCGTCGTACAGCACGACGGACTGCCCGCAGGTGATGGCGCGCTGCGGTTCGTCAAAGACGACCTTCAGGCTGTCCGGTCCTGTCTGCGTCACGGTCGCCCACTGCTCGGGCTGGCGGTAGCGCACCTTCGCCTTAATGTGCATCGGCTCCTTGATTTCTGCGACGGAAATCAAATTAATGCCGCTCGCTGTGAGCTCCTTTTTGAAAAGCTCGCTTTCCGGGCTTAGCGTCACGGTGTTCTTCTCAATATCCACCGATTTCACATACAGCGGTGCCGGCAGCGCGAGCCCCAGACCCTTGCGCTGGCCGATCGTGTAGCGGATCACGCCGCGGTGTTGCCCCAGCACGTTGCCATCTGTGTCCACAAAATCCCCGGGCGGGTACGTTTTGCCCGTGTACTGCTCGATGAAATCGGCATACGAGCCGTTCTGCACAAAGCAGATGTCCTGACTGTCGTGCTTTCTCGCATTGATGAAATTGTGCGCCTCCGCAAGTGCGCGCACTTCACACTTCTCCATGCCGCCGAGCGGGAACTGCACGTGCTTTAGCTGCTCCTGCGTCAGCGACCACAGCACATAGCTCTGGTCTTTATTGTGGTCAACGGCCTTCTTCAGGAGATACCGCCCCGTATTTTCGTCAAAATCGATTTGCGCGTAATGCCCCGTGACAACATAATCATAATTCAGTTCAACCATGCGCTGAAACAGCTTATCAAACTTCAAATAGCGGTTGCAATCGATGCACGGGTTCGGCGTTACACCCGTTTCATAAGAGTGCACAAACTTGTCGATAACATCCGTTTTGAAGCGGTCGGCAAAATTAAACACATAGTACGGCATGTCAAGCGCATACGCCACACTGCGCGCGTCCTCTACATCATCAAGCGAACAGCAGGTATGCTCGCGGCGCAGACCGACGTCCTCATTCTGGTACAGCTTCATGGTCGCGCCCATGCAGGTGTATCCCTTTTCTTTCATAAGCAGCGCCGCCACACTGGAATCCACGCCGCCGCTCATGGCTATGATCGCTTTTTTACACATAGTTTCGGTAAAACCCTTTCGTTATCGTTTCACATCGCCGCGCGCGGTGACGATCTCATAGCCCGCCGACTTCACGCGCTGCTCCAGACACCCGCGGCACTGCGCGGCCTCTTCCCCTGTACAGATCTTGTTCTCGTACAGCTCATAAAGCTTTCGCACGCGCACCGGCGAAAGGTTCGGCATCACAACGTTTCCGCCCGCCTTCAGTCCCAGCTCGCGCCCTTGCGGGTGAATGGTGCCAAGCGCCGTCGTAGACGGCAAAAGCGCATACGGAAACAACAAACGCAATATTGAGAGAAGCCGCAGTGTCAGCTCGAGCGAGCCGCTCTTTTCGTTTGCAAACGGCGTCTGCGCGTGCGTGATATACGGCCCGATGCCGATCATGTCCGGCTGCAACTTCTGCAAAAAGCGCAGGTCAGAAATAAGATTCTCCGTCGTCTGATACGGCGAACCCACCATAAAGCCGGAACCTACCTGGTACCCGATGTCCTTTAGATCAAAAAGACATGCTTGCCGGTGTAAAGCGTTCAATTCATTCGGGTGCAGCTTGCCGTAATGCTCGGGATCGGCCGTCTCGTGACGCAAAAGATAGCGGTTTGCGCCCGCATCAAAATACTTCTGGTAGCTTTCGCGGCTCTTTTCGCCGATGGAAAGCGTAATGGCGCAGTCCGGGTGCTGCGCATGGATGGCCGCGACAATCTCGCAGATGAGGTCATCCGTGTAGAACGGGTCCTCGCCGCCCTGCAAAACGAACGTGCGAAAGCCGAGGTCGTACCCCTCCGCGCAGCAGGAAAGAATCTCCTCTTTCGTCAAACGGTAACGCGTCGCGTTTCGGTTATCACGACGGATGCCACAATAGTAACAGTTATTTTTGCAGTAATTCGTAAACTCAATGAGTCCGCGCACGTACACGTCCGTGCCGTAGTGCGCGCGGCGCACCTCGTCCGCGGCCTTTTGCAGCGCCGCATCATAGGCGTCAGTCTCCAAAATCGTCTTAAATTCCGCATCGCTGAGGTTACGCTGCTCGCGCAGACGGTCGACCAAAGCGTTAATTTCATTTGCGGTCATGAAATTCCGCCTTTCTTTATTCGGTGTCGCTCACTCCGCCTGCGGCTTTTCCAGCGTGCGCATCGCAAGGATCGTGTCGGAAATGAGGTCGTCGAGCGTCCGGCCCAGCATATCTGCACCGCGCTGAATGACCTCACGGGAGCAGCCCGCGGCAAAGTTGAGCACCTTGTATTTTTTCTTTACGGATTTAAGCTCCAAGTCGAGCGTGCTTTTCGACGGACGCATCAGCGCCACCGCGCCGATGAGCCCTGTCAGCTCGTCCACGGCGTACAGCACCTTTTCCATCTCGTGCTCGGGCACAATGTCCACCGTCAGCAAATAGCCGTGGCTCGCCGTTGCGTGGATAAGGCGTTCGCTTTGCATCCCTCCGCAAAAGATCTGAAAGCATACGGTTTTACTATGCTTTGATTTTACACACGAAGCGTCGCTTTGTCAAGGAAATTAAGCGAAGTTGCGCCATACGCCGAAAATGAGCGCCGAGAGAAACCACGCCGCCCACAGCGCAATGGAAAAGCGCTTAAAAAGCAGCGGCGGTTTGCTCTTTGCATACCGCACCGCTTCCAAAACGCCCCAAAGGAGCGCAAACGGCAAAAAGAACAGCATAAAGGGGTTCAGCGCCCACGCACCGGCAAAGTCCAATTGCAAAAGCGCTGCGATCATCCGTGTCGTTCCGCAGGAAGGACATAGCACGCCGAAAACCTTGCGGACGAGGCACGGCGGACGAAGAATATACAAAACGACAAGCACCGCCGCAGCACCGAAAACCGCTGCCAAGGCCCGCTTAATCCGTCTTTGTCTCTCCCCGCTCATATCTCGCTCTCCTTTTAAACTTAACATTTCTATTGTACTGCAAAAGCAGAATACCGTCAAGCGCTGCAAGTTTGTTTATCTTTTGCACACTTTATGTAAAAAGTGTTTGCATTTTCGAAAAAACTTCTTGCAATTTCTGTGTTTTGTGATATAATCAAACTTACAGTAAACTTTAATGTGTTGTACGAAACGGCACAACTATTCTCGGGAGGAATTCAAAATGAACACTGGTTATCTTGGCGATACGACCCCGAAGCTCGGTTTCGGCCTCATGCGTCTGCCGATGATCGGCGACGAGATCGATATGGAGCAAGTGAAAGCCATGGTCGATACTTTCATGGCAAAGGGCTTTACGTATTTTGACACCGCATACGTATACATCAACGGTAAAAGTGAAGTCGCAGCGCGCGAAGCCATTGTGAAGCGCTACCCGCGTGACAGCTTCACGCTCGCTACAAAGCTACCCCTTTGGGACAACATAGAGACGGAAGCCGACATGCAGCGCATTTTCGATGAATCTACGGAACGCGCAGGTGTCGAGTATTTCGATTACTACCTGCTGCACTCCATGGACAAAGCGAAGTTCGAGAAAGCCGACCGCATCGGCGCGTGGGACTTCCTTTTCAAGATGAAAGCACAGGGCAAAATCAAGCACTGCGGATTCTCGTTCCACGACAGCGCGGAAGTGCTCGACGAAGCGCTCACCAAGCACCCGGAAGTCGAATTCGTCCAACTCCAGCTCAACTACATCGACTGGGAAAACGATAACGTGCAGTCCAGAAAGTGCTACGAGGTCGCCGTCAAGCACAATAAACCCATCATCGTTATGGAGCCGGTCAAGGGCGGTTCCCTCGCGGGCATGAACAACGAAATTCAGGGCATCATGAAGGCACAGAATCCTGATCTTTCCATCCCGTCTTGGGCTGTCCGTTTCTGCGCAGGTCTCGATAACATCCTCACCGTGCTCTCCGGTATGAGCACCAAAGCGCAGCTTGACGATAACGTCTCCTACATGGAGCACTTTGAGCCGCTCAGTGACAAGGAGCACGAGGTGCTGAAAACCGTCGTCGAAAAACTCAACGCCATTCCCACTATTCCATGTACCGGCTGCCGGTACTGCGTAGACGACTGTCCCATGCAGATCCACATCCCGGACATTTTCCGCGCCGTAAACCACCAGAAGCAGTTCGGCTCCGAGGGTAATGTCGATCGCAGCGGCTACGAATCTGCAACACGCGAAGGCGGCAAGGCAAGCGAATGTCTCCATTGCGGTTCCTGCGAAGCGCACTGCCCGCAGCACATCCACATCATCGAAGAGCTTGAAGACGCTGCAAAGCGGTTTGAAGGCTGAGTAAAATCCACGACATAAAATCGACCGGGAAGCACAGCGCGTGTTTCCCGGTCTTTTTCCGTTTATTTTTCCTGCACGGCAATGATGACCTTCATCGTCGTCTCACGGTTCGCGTCAATGTATTTATACGCGTCAAGGTACTGCGCAAACGGGAAAATTTTCGAGATAAGCGGCTTTAACTGCACTTTGCCCGCTTCCACCAGCTCTATTGCGCCCACGTAGTCCTCGTGGCGGTACATCATCGTGCTCTTAATGTCAAGCTCGTGGTCGTTCGCCACGGCCAGATCAACGGTCGCCATGTCGGCAAACACTGCCACAAGCACAATCACGCTACCCTTGCGCGCATACTGAATGGCCTGCCCCATCGTCATGTTGTTGCCCGCGCAGTCATAAATGACGTCCGCCTTGTCCGGGCCAAACGCTTCAATGAGCGCCTCGCCGAAGCTCTTCTCCTTCGTGTTCACGCAAACATCCACGCCGCATTCCTTGGCTTTCTCCAAACGGTAGTCGCTCACGTCTGTGATCATCACCTTCGCCGCGCCAAGGCCTTTTGCCGCCTGCGCCACAAGGTTGCCGATCGGCCCCGCACCGAGCACCGCAATGTTCATGCCGGTCACGTCGCTCATCTGCCGCACGGCGTGCACCGCCACCGCAAGCGGCTCCAGCATCGCACCCTCTTCAAAGCTCATGCTTTTAGGGATTGGTGTCACTTTCTTTGCGTCCACCGCAAAAAATTCGGATGCCGTGCCCGTCGTCTGGAAGCCCATGACTTTCAGCTCCTCGCACAGATTGTACTTGCCGTGTCGGCACGGATAGCACTTGCCGCAGTACACCTGCGGCTCAATCGTCACTTTCTGCCCGACGGTAAGCCCTTCGACATTCGCACCGCACTTTACAATTTCGCCCGAGACCTCATGCCCCTGCGTCACGGGGTATTTCGTGAAAGGATGCTTGCCGTGGTACACGTGGATGTCCGATCCGCAAACGCCGATGTCCATAATTTTCACCAGCACCTGCCCGTCCCCGATTTCCGGCACGGGAATTTCCCGGAAAATGATCTTGCCCGGCTCTGTCATAACTTGCTGAAGCATACGCTTTCCTCCCAATTACTTTAGTAATTTTCGTATCTGCACTTCCGTCGCCGGAAGCAGGTTTTTAAGGTGTGCAATCATTTTTTCTTCGGAGTCCTTCGGTTCGCTCTTATACGCAGACGTCACATAATCGTACCCGAATAAATGCTCCGGCGTCGTGTACTGCGCCACCGCCCAGCCGTAGGGCCTGCCATTTTTATCCTTCAGGCGGATAAAATCCGAAACGCACAAATATGTCTGCATTTGCAGCCGCGTGATGCACGTTTCAAAGCCCGTGTTGCCGCCTTTGCGGTAATCGAGCTTCTTTTTGAGGAATTTTGAAAGAATTTCGCCCTCCGCATGGACTGTGTTATACAGCTCCTCGTCCTTGTGGAACACCAGTCCGTCATCGCAGCGCGCGTCAAAATCATAGCCGTCACGGCGGAAATTTACAAGCTCCGGCAGCCATTCCCGGCTGACAAACCCCGCTTTTTTCCGGAAAAGCTTGCCGTACGCGCAGCGCTTCGTCTGCGCCGCCGGGCCTTTCCACTCCCAAGGTCCGTCGCGGTCTTCAGCGAACCAATACGCCGGCGCGCACATCTCCTCCACCGAAAAGCCCGGAATGTCATTCGGAAAAAACGGCAGAAAACCGTAGTATTCCACCGCCTGCAAAAGGTCTTCCATGCTCTCCAATTTCCGCTTCATTTTCCACGCCCTCTTTTCTTTATATCGCTTCCAGTATAGCGTGTTTTCACCACAAAATCAAGATATGTTGTTTAATTTTAGGTGCATATAAACAAAAGTAGTCTGCATTTTCTGCAAGTTATTTTGTGGATTTATTCGGAAAGAGATGCGATTCGCCGTTCATTATATCCAAAACGAGCTTCACGATGATAACGACCATGCCCACACCGCCCATCGCAAGGCCGATATCGGCCTTTTTCAACGTCGGTGCGTCTGGATCTCTGAACGTGCATCACGGGTCTTGTACAAGCAGGAAACCCGTGCTTTGGCATCAGGAAGCCAAAGCTTCGGGCACAATTTATGCCCTCAAGGCAGTTTAACTTAACATGAAATTGAGAAGTGTGTATCGTTTGTTTGGTGGAAAATTTCACTGCGCAGCGATATACTGAATGCAGAAAGGAAGTGGAGCTTATGCTCGCCGATAATCTCATTTTGCTGCGCGGCCTTAAGGGGCTGACGCAAGAGCAGGCGGCGGAAATCGCCGGGGTGACGCGGCAGTCCTACTCCAAGTGGGAGCAGGGCGAAACCGTGCCGGACATTGAAAAATGCGACCGTCTTGCAAGGCACTACGGCGTGACGCTGGACGCGCTTTTGCACGACCAAAACCGCGTGGGCCACACGGCCCTCGCCCCTGCCCCTGCGGGCAAGCACCTTTGGGGTGCGGTGACACTCGGCGCGCGCGGGCAGATCGTTATTCCGAAGGCGGCGCGGGAAATGTTCGAGCTGAAGGAAGGCGACCGGCTGATCGTGCTCGGTGACGAGGGTGAAGGCATTGCCCTTGTGAAAGCAGAAGACTTTGAGCGAAAAATGCAGAAAGCGCTCGAGATGAGCCAACACCCTGCCGAGCCGTAAGGTTTGCTTCCGCAAAATTGTTACACATTCAGAGAGGAGAAGAATTCTATGAATTGCCCGAAATGCGGAAAAGCGATGCGCGAGGGATACTTGTTTACAAGCAAGGACGGCGCGTTCAGCTTTGCGAACACCGTGCCCGGCGTATTTGAAAACGCCAAAAACGCCGACGGTTTTGTGGAGATCACGCCGTTAAAACCGAGCCACCGCGTGCGGGTACAGGCGAATATCTGCGAAGACTGCCGCACGATAGTTTTTGACTATTAAGCTTTGCCTAAGCCCGAAAAAGAAAACTGAAAAAGACGAAATACGAGAGAACCTAAAAACAGCGAGGTGCTGTGGGTATCCCCATGCACTTCGCTGTTTTGTTTGATTTTCAGCCGGGATCAGCCCATATTGGAGAAGCGTTCCACAGCCTTTGTGAAGTTTTCGATGGTTTTATCTGCGTCGCCGTGCTTGATGTGCCTCTCTAATACGATCTTGCCGCAGCCGTGCAAAGCGGATTTTGCGGGAAATGGCTTACAGCTTTAAAAGCGGGATGGACGCTCTGCACGTTTCGATCAATTCGCGGTCGGCGAGCGCAGGAATCGCGCCTTTTTTCGTCGCACAGACGGAGCCTGCGGCGTTTGCGAAATCGGCCGCGGCGCGCAGCTCGGCTTCGTTGATCTCGGAAACGGGCTTGCCGGTCTCCATGAGCTTTGTGAGGAACGCGCCGAAGAAGCTGTCGCCGGAGCCGGTGGTATCGACGACTTTTGTATCGTAGGTGTTGAGCGTTAAGGTTGTTTTCGGGGTGCAGACGACGCAGCCCTTTGCGCCGCGCGTGATGACCGCCGCCTGCACGCCGAGCTTAAAGAACTCCTTTGCGCCCGCTTCGATCTCGGTGCAGCCGGTGAGCATTTCGAGCTCCTCATCGGACGCTTTGACGACATCGGCAAGCGGCAGCAGACTCTTCATGGCGTGGATGCCGACTTCGGCATTTGGCCACAGCGGTGCGCGCCAGTTCGGGTCGTAGGCGGTGATAGCACCGTGCTCGCGGGCGTAGGAAACAATCTGCGGCACAGCCGTGCGGCCCGGCTCTGCGGTGAGCAGAAGCGAGCCGAAGCACAGCACCTTGGCGTTTGCGAGCGCATCCTTATTGACCTCATCGAACGTGATTTGCGTATCGGCGCCGGGGTTGCGGTAAAAGCTGAAATCGCGATCTCCGGATTCGGACAGCTGCACGAACGCGAGCGACGTTGCGGTATCGCTTGAGAAATGGAGGTTTTCGACATCGACATTTTGCTTAACGAGCGTATCGCACAGGAACGTGCCGAACATGTCCTGCCCCACCTTGCCGATGAAGCCTGCGGATACACCGAGGCGCGCCGCCTGCACGGCGACGTTTGCCGGTGCGCCGCCGGGGTTCTGCTCAAAAATCGGGATGCCGGCCGGCGTTTTGCCTGCGGGGGTAAAATCGATCAGAAGTTCACCGAGTGCGTAAAAATCTGCCATGAAAAACAGCTCCTTAATTATAGAATATTTTCATCAATGCACTTTAAGACAAATTCACTGAACAGGGAGTTTGACCATGCGAACCACGGGCGCGTGAACTTAGAGGGGTCATCCTTATGGAAACCCTCGTGCATGAAGCCCTTGCCGTCATCGGTCGTTTTTAACATATGGAGAAGCGCTTTGCATTCCTCCGGGTCACGGCTTGTGAGTCCCTGCATGGAAAGCGCGATGTGCCAGATGTACTCCGGCGGGGTGTGCGGGCTGCCGACACCCTTGGCCGCGGTGCCCTCGTAATAATACGGGTTTTCTTTGCTCAAAACAAAGGCGCGGGTGTTTTTATAAATTTCGTCGTCGGCGCTGCAGTAGCCGAGGTACGGGATGGACATAAGGCTCGGGACGTTGGCGTCATCCATGAAGACGTAGTTGCCAAGGCCGTCGGTCTCATAGGCGTACATTTTGCCGAACTTCGGGTGCTCGACGACGCCGTATTTTTCGATGCCGTCTCGAATCTCGGACGCGAGCTTTTCGGCACGGGCGGCGACTTCCTCGTCCTTATAGATCTCGCGCATGATCTCCGCGGTGTAGCCGAGGGTTACGACGGCGAACATGTTAGACGGGATGAGATAGCCGTAGACGCAGGCGTCATCGCTGGGACGGAAGCCCGACCAGGTCATGCCCGTGACGGCGACCGGCGCGCCGTGGCCGTCGTGTGTGAGAGTATCGGTGGGTGGGCAGTTGGTGCGGCGGAAATAGTACGGGGACTTGCTGTGATCCTGCTCGACGGTGAAAAGGTCGAGGATGCGCAGGGTGCTCTTTTTGTACCGGTCGTTGAACTGGCCCGTGCGGCCGGTCTCTTTCCAGAGGAGATATGCGAGCTGCACCGGGTAGCAGAGCGAATCGATCTCATACTTGCGCTCCCAGACCCACGGGGTCTCGAAATCGGTATCGTCGGACTCGCCGCCGGAGGTTTGACCGAGCGTTTCCGCAGCGTATTTCGGCCAGCACATGCCGTTCGCTTCCTGATTGAACGCGTTTGCGTAGGGGTCGATATCAATGCACTTGAACTGGCGGTTGACAAGTCCCTCGATGCAATCGGCAACCTCCGCGTCGTGCTTTGCGACGGGCAGATAGTGGCGAACCTGCGCGGTGGAATCACGCAGCCACATGGCGGGGATATCGCCGGTGATGACGAAGGTATCTTTTTCGCCGATGGTTTTGACGGTGGTATCCATGGTGTTGGGGTAGCAATTTTTGAAGAGCTCCGAGAGCTTTGCGTCGTTTGCGAGCTTTTCCTCGCAGATGCGCTTGACTTCCAAATCAATGGCTTTCATGAGATGATTCCTTTCGGTATTAAATGAGGTATCGGTAAGCGGAACGTAAAAGTTTCGCCCGCCTTTTCAAAGGCGGCGGGGTCTTGGGGCGGCGCCCTAAGTCGCTTTCCGCAGAAAGCGAAATCTTGTTGCCTAACAGAAATCAGGAAAATAGCAAAAACGTCCAGTGGACGATTTTGCGTAAGAAACCCTATTAAGGGGTTTCTTAAAAAGGCGGAGCCTTTTAGAAAAAGTTTAATCAAAAACTTTTAACCGTGCTTTACTTAAAGGCTCTGCAAAAACTCCGCTGCGAGGTCGAACCACTTGCCGACGTGCGGCAGGAGCTGGGCATCGCTGTTCGAGGTGACTTCGTTGCAAAGCGACAGGCCGTGGCCGCCCTCCGGGAACATGTGAAACTCCGTTTTGATGCCGTTTTTCTGCAAGGCGCTGACGAGCATCAGGGCGTTTTCGACCGGGACGCAGTCATCCGGCTGGGTGTGCCAGACGAACGTGGGCGGGGTATCTTTCGTGACGAAGTTTTCGAGCGACTGATTCGCTTTTTCGAGCTCGTACTGCTCACCGAGAAGGTTCTTGATGGAATCGTGGTGGGCGAACGGGCCGGACGTGATGACCGGATATGAGAGGATCTGGCCGTTCGGGCGCAGAAGCTCGGACGGGCAGTTCATAGCCTCCGCAACGAACGGGCGGCTCCAGAAATTGCCGTAGCTTGCGGCTAAATGGCCGCCGGCGGAAAAACCGATGGTGAAAACCTTTTCGGGGTCACAGCCGTACTTTACGCCTTCTTCGCGGACGTATTTCACGGCGGTGGCGACTTCCAGAAGGGCAGTCGGAAAGCGCGCCGGGGCAACGGAATAGCGCACGACAACGGCATTCATACCGATGGCATTGAAGCGCATGGCGATGGGCTCGGCTTCACGGTCGGACGTAAAGGCGTACGCGCCGCCCGGGCAGACGATGACGGTGGGACGCTTTTCGATGGGGACCTCTTTTGAAAGATCCAGAAAATACGTATACATGGCTGCGTAATCCGCAGAGCCCGGCACGTGCAGTTCGATTTTTTCATGTATCATAAAGACAACTCCTTTGGCCGCAAAATTGCAGGATAAACCATACTGTCTTTAGTATATCAGCTGTTGACGGGCGGTGCAAGGCGATTTTGTGAAAATTTGGGTATTATCACGCTTTTTAGAATGATGGTGGGTAAAAAAGAAAGCCGCTGCCCGGTTTGGGTGCGGCTCTCAGCTAAACGAACTTACTTCGTTTTCTTTGCGGTTTTGGTGGTTTTTGCGGCTGCCTTTGTGGTTTTGGCGGCGGGCTTGGCTTCGGCTTTAACTTCTGCCTTGACTTCCGGCTTGGCTTCGGCTTTCACCTCTGCCTTAGCTTTCTCTTTTGCAGCCGGCTTTGCGGTTTTTGCGGCGCACTTTGCCGGGGCTTTCTTTTCCTTTTCGACCTCGGTGAGCACCCAGTTCTGGTTATCGCCCTTCACAAATTCCCAAAGCTGTGCCGGTGCGCCGTCTGCATCGCTGATGTCCTTGATGTCGACGACCTTGCCGGACGCGACATGCGTGATGCGGCGGCAGCCCTTGACGGTAGTGGTCAGCTTCCAGAGCTGGGAAGCGTTGCCCTGTGCCTCTGCGAGAACGAGTGCGGTGCCGTTTTCTGCCTCATCCGGAACGGTGAGCGCGAGACCGCTGACCTTATGGACGAGCTGCACAGACGTGCCCTCTGCCGGGACGGCGCACCAGACCTGCGTTTCGCCGCCGTTTGCGGTCATCTGCACGGCAGAGCCGCCGCAGGAAGCGAGAACCTTACCGCTTCTATGGTTTGTGATAACGTATTTCTTTTCTGTCTTTTCTGCCATGAATGATCTCTCCTTTATGAATAAACCTATGCTTTTCGCATATCATTTTCTGATTTTCTATGTACGATAATTAAGTATAATCATAAATTCCTGCAAAGTCAAATCGGCCACAAGGGCTTTTATCTGCGGGTTTTACAATGAGAATTTTGCTGTTTACGGCAGATTTTGACGGGTTTTTATCTCTCTATCGTGAAAAGTGTCAAAAATTCGGATAGATTTCAGGATAGACTTGAAAATTGAATTGACTTTTTCCATAAAATGTTAATTTGTTTTTTGCGGATATTCTACAAGCAAAAGGAAAGAATTCACAAAATCGTAAGAGAAATTTACGTTTTATATCCTTGCATTCGGGTGGTGTATCGTGTATTCTTATATCTAGATAAGAAAAAGGAGATCGTAACGGGATGGATAGCTTAGACCGTAGACAGGGGCTTTCTTCGGAGCAGGTAGCGCAGCGCGTGCGCGACGGGCTTTCAAACGCCGATGAGGGCATTAAGACCAAAACCGAAAAGCAGATCATTTTAGAAAACACGTTCACGTTTTTTAACATTTTGAACTTTGTACTGGCACTGTTCGTTTTGCTGGTGGGCTCGTTTAAGAACCTTTTATTTTTGGGCGTTATCTTTTCTAATATTATTATCGGTTCGTTTCAGGGCATAAGAGCGAAACGGACGATTGACAAGCTCTCCCTTATTTCCGCACCGAAGGCTTCTGTGCTGCGCGACGGAAAACTGCAGACGATACCCGTGAGCGGGATTGTGATGAACGATGTGCTGCACCTTTCGACCGGGCAGCAGATCTGCGCCGACGCCATCGTTTTGGAGGGCGAAGCGGAAGTGAATGAATCGCTCATCACGGGCGAAAGCGATCCGGTCTTGAAGCGCGCAGGTGACGAACTGCTTTCCGGCAGCTTCATCGTTTCCGGCAGCTGTTACGCCGAAGTGGAGCATGTAGGCCGCGAAAACTACGCAAACCGCATCGCAAACGGCGCGAAGTATGTGAAGCGCACGAACTCCGAAATTCTCCATTCCCTCGATTTCATTGTAAAGACGCTCGGCTTTACGCTGGTGCCGATTGGCATTTTGCTTTTCTGCAAGCAGTTTTTTTTGCTGCATGACACGATCCGTGAAGCCGTTGTGAGCACGGTCGCCGCGATCCTCGGTATGATCCCGGAGGGGCTCATTTTGCTGACAAGCGTGGTGTTTGCCGTAAGCGTACTGCGGCTTTCACGCTACAAGACGTTGGTGCAGGACCTGTACTGCACCGAATCGCTGGCACGCGTAGATGTGCTATGCTTAGACAAAACAGGTACAATCACCGAAGGCACGATGCAGGTGGACGAGCTACACCCGCTGACGGGCTACACCGAAGAGGACATGACGGCTCCGCTGGAGGCGCTTGTGCAGGTTTTGACGGACGACAACCCGACGTACAACGCGGTGAAAGCATACTTTCCCGGCGGATCGGACTGGAAAGCTGCGGCGACGGTGCCGTTCTCCTCTGCGAGAAAGTGGAGCGGCGCGTATTTCGGCGAGCGCGGCACGTATGTGATGGGCGCGGGCGAATTCATTTTGGGCGAACGCTTCGGTGCGCTGCGTGAACACACGGAGGAATATGCAGCGCGCGGCGAACGCGTTTTGCTGCTGGCCCACTCTGCAAAGCCTTTCCTTGAAAACAAGGTGCTGCCGGACGACATTAAGCCGGTGGGCTTCATTTTAATCAGTGATAAGATCCGCACGGAAGCACCGCAAACGCTGCGCTATTTTGCAGAGCAGGGCGTGACGCTGAAGGTCATCTCCGGTGACAACGCCGTGACGGTCTCTAACATTGCACAGAAGGCCGGTCTGCCCCACGCGGAAAACTACTGCGATGCGACGACGCTGCACACCGACGAGGAGGTTGCGGGGGCAATTGAGCAATACAGTGTGTTTGGCCGCGTGACGCCTCAGCAGAAACTGAAATTTGTGCAGGCGTTAAAAGACCACGGCCACACGGTGGCGATGACGGGCGACGGTGTGAACGACGTTCTGGCGCTGAAAGAGGCCGATTGCAGCATTGCGATGGCTTCCGGCAGCGACGCGGCGCGCACGGTCTCGAACCTCGTTTTGCTTGACTCCAACTTTGCTTCCATGCCGCAGGTGGTGAAGGAAGGCAGGCGCTCCATCAACAATTTGCAACGCTCTGCATCGCTGTTTTTACAGAAGACGATCTATTCGACGGTGCTGGGTGTGCTGTTCATTTTTCTTTCTGCTTCCTACCCGTTTGAGCCGATTCAGCTGACGTTTATCAGTTCGATTACGATTGGTATTCCGTCGTTTATACTGGCGCTGGAGCCGAACAACGAGCGCATAAGCGGCAGCTTTTTAGCGAACGTTTTGAAGAAATCGTTCCCCTCTGCCCTGACGATGATTCTTGGCGTTTTGTTTTTGACGCTGTTTAAGGAGCCGTTGAATTTGACGAACCCGCAGGTCTCGACACTTTCGGTCATTGTGGCGTTTGCCGTTGGGTTTATGCTGATGTTCAAGCTTTGCCTGCCGTTCAACGCGCTGCGCGGGGCGCTGTTCGGCACGATGGTGGCGGCGTTCTTTGTGGGATACATCGGCTGCATGGACCTGGTTTCCATGGTGCCGCTGACCGCCCCGATGCTGTTTATTTTGATCCCGCTGCTCATTGTGTCGGTCGTCTTTATGGTGCAGACGAACCATTTTATGGAGCATTTTGCAGAGCGCCACACGCGGCGTTTGCTGCAAAGCAGGTTCTTCCAGAATCACCGCAGAAAGCGGCATGAGGCGGCGCACAAAGACCGCCACGCCGCCCGCAGAATGCGCCGTCGCACAGAGCAGCCAAGCAGAGTGCGAGACGGTAAAAGAGCTTAATTTAGTCGAGATAATATGAAAATACCCCGGCAGGCGGTTCGGATGGCTTGCCGGGGTGTCGTTTAAAGAGAAAAATTAAATACACATCACTTATATCGAGTGCGATGTTGATTTTTTAGGCATTTCCATGTTATACTATGTAGGCAAAATTCCAGTCGATTCCACACAACATTGACAAAACTATCATTTATTTAACGACAAAATCGGCACATTATGCAAATCTCACTTATTCAATATTATGGAGGAAAAATAGATGGCTATAACTCACATTGACTGCTTTTCTGGTCCTGGTGGGATATGTACCGGATTTCATGCCGCAGGTATTAAAACCCTGTTAGCAATCGAATATATTAAAAGCTGTGTCGATACATATTCGGCTAATCACCCCGAGGTACATGTTATCCACTCTGATATTCGTAACGTTACTGAGGATCAGATTCTTCCCTACATTCCCAATGATGGCGTTGATATAGTCTCATCTGGGATGCCTTGTGAGACTTTTTCGACAGCAGGAAACACTTCTCGTTCATTTTATGACGATAGACAATTTTTATTTCGTGAAGGCATTCGCATAGCTAAAATAGCAAATGCAAAAATGATTTTATTTGAAAATGTTCCTGGAATAACTACAAAAACAGCAGAAAAAGGAAAAAAAGAGTTAATAGTAAATATTCTCAAACGCGAATTAGAAGAAGCTGGGTATGGCAATCACGAAGAATTTGTTTTAAATGCGACAAACTATGGCGTGCCACAACGACGTAATCGCTTTTTTATTCTGGCAGCAAAGGATAAAAAATTAAAACTTACTCCGCCGCCCCCCACATGCAGTCAAGAAATCACCGTGAAAGACGCTCTTTCCGACCTACCAAACGTAGAACCCAATACAGATTTAGAAAGCAAGCAATATACGGATAGTTTTTCTAAGTTTTCAATGCTCATGCGCAACAATAGCTTTTGGAAACTTGGGACAAAAACGAATGAAGAAGTAACCTATCAAGTGCCAATGAGACATCGAGCTTGCACCCTTGAACGTTTTTCATTGCTTCATCAAGGAGAAAGTCTTAAAAATCTCTTTGACAGATATGTCGGAGAAGAAAGACAACAACTTCAAGAAAAGCGAATCCTACCAAAGAAAATGTTTATCAAGAGAAATTATCGATTAAAACTTGATGAAGCAGCGCCTACTGTAACAAGTCATTGTTTAGACGAATTTGTTCACCCAATATATGATAGAGCCTTAACGGTTAGGGAATGTGCAAGATTACAGTCTTTTCCTGATTGCTATGACTTTGTCGGCGGACCTTTTATTGTTCCTCACATTAACAAAACTGTACAAGATAAATATGAGCAAATCGGTGATGCAGTCCCACCATTACTTGCATATGCTTGGGGAGAACAAATCATGAAAATCTTGGAGGGAGAAAATAAATGAGCATTGCAGAAATAAGAGATTATTGCGAAGGAATTTATGCAACTACCTACATCAACGAAAAACAGCGAATTGAAAATGAACTTCTCGCCAATTCAAGAACAGGTAGAATACCAAGTTCAAAAGAAAACAAAATAGAGACTGCTGCTCAAAAAGAAGCAATTAAAACCGCTATGATTGAAGGAATAAAACACTTTCCTACTGAAGAAGCCGCTTTAATATGGCGAACAGTATACGAAACCCATATTCACAGAAAAAGCGGCATAGATGACTCTGATACTATAGAAAAAGTAATCCGTGCCGATCAAAGTTGGAAAAAATCAAGCGGTCATGCTTTTGAAGAAATGATTAAAATTTTAGGTAACGCAGCATTAAATGACTCAGGTATTAATATATTACTTCAACGTGATCTCAGCACCTTGATAAAAGCACATGAACTAGATAATGAACCTCGCGATATTAGTTGGCTAAAAGAACAAATCAACGCAAGCATTTTTGATTTATACACAGTCATTCACACGCCTGATGGCAAACAATTTTGCTATGGTTGTATTCAAAGTAAAACAAGTATTAGAGATCGCGTTTCAAGAGATAGAGAGCCCTCCATGCAGGCAATGCGCTCTTTCTTTTGGAGCACGATTATTGTCCTCGACGGGGGATTTCTTAAACTTCCAAAATTTATTTCAATGGTAAACGGCGGAACCCCCGAATACCCTGCAAATGGTTGGCACGGAATGTATGTCTTCTCGAATCAGCATACACAAGATAGGATTTACTCCATCAACCTCGACTTCACTAATTTTAAAGAACACGCAATTACTGCAGCTGAACATTGGTTGACTCAAAGGCAGTGGTTCAATGGGCAATGGAGAGCTGACAAATAATACCTCTTCCAAAGTCTCTATTTTTTATAGACAAAAGCGCCGTATAAAACGGCGCTTTTGTCTTAAATATTTGAAATTACAGGATGCAATATTTTGCCATGTAGTCTTCCATGGCGGGGAGGATATTGTTGTATTTTTCGGACTGCTTTAAGTACTCGTGGATATCCTCGACGGTGACGATAGCGTGGACCTTGATGCCGAACTCCTCGTTGACCTCCATGATGGCGGTTTTGCCGGGAACCTTGCCTACCTCGCAGCGGTTGACGGAGATGAACATATCGTTGACTTTCACATTGCCGCAGCCATAGAGGATCGGCATGGTCTCGCGCACGGCGGTGCCGGCGGTGATGACGTCTTCGATGATAATAATTTTATCGCCGTCCTTCGGCTTGTAGCCGACGAGGCTGCCGCCTTCGCCGTGGTCTTTCTCTTCCTTGCGGTTGAAGAAGTAGGGCTTCGAGATGCCATACTCGTTATAGAGAGACGCGGCGGCGGCTGTGGCAAGCGGAATACCCTTGTACGCCGGGCCGAACATGGCGGAGAAATCTTCGCCGACGGTCTCCTTGATGAGCGATGCGTAGAACTTGCCGAGCTTTGCGATCTGCTCGCCGGTCTTATAGTTGCCGGTATTGACGAAGTACGGCGTATTGCGGCCGCTCTTCGTGACGAAGGAGCCGAAACGCAGCACGTCTGCGGACATCATGAACTCGATAAACGCCTTTTTGCTTTCTGTCAGCATAAAAACCATCCTTTATTTCCGTCATGGGTCGGAATTTATTTTTATCAGTATAGCATAGATTTGTGTTTTCGTCAAAATTTTTTACGCGAACTTACGCTGCCGGAGAAAGGCCGTTTTCCGCCGACCACGTATAGACAGAATACGTATTGCCGTCCGTTGTAACGGCGACGGTGCCGTCTGTATCGGTGCGCAGGATCTTGCAGTTGCGTTCGGAAAGGCTTTCGAGCGTTTCGTGGTGCGGGTGACCGTATTTATTATCCTGCCCGCAGGATATGACGGCGACGGCGGGGTTCACGGCGCGGAGAAAATCCATGGAGGACGATGTGGATGAGCCGTGGTGACCGCACTTTAAAACGTTTGAAGTGATGTCCGTTTCGCGTGCTAAGATATTCTCTTCAACCTCGGTTTCGGCGTCGCCGGTGAGCATAAAGGAGATATTGCCGTAGGTGAAGCGCAGAACAGCGGAATAGTTGTTGAGGTTATCGAATATCTCGTCCTTTTCCGGGGATAGGACGGCAAAACTGGCGTTTTCGGGCGCGGAGATTTTTGTATCGATGGAGATCTGCTCGGTTTGGACGTTTTTGTCGAGCAGGGCATCGAGCATATTTTCGTATGTAGCGGTGGTGGGCGTTTGGTCGTCGGGCAAAAGGGGCATGTAGAACGTGCCGATGGTGTAATCCTCGATAATCTGCTTCATGGAGCCGATGTGGTCTGCGTGCGGGTGCGTGGCGACAACGGCATCGAGCGATGTGACGCCGAGCGCCTGAAGGTCGCTTTCGATAGTCTCTCCCGCTTCGCGGGTGCCGGCATCAATGAGCATGTTGTAATCGGTGCCGATTTGAATTAAAATGCTATCCCCCTGCCCGACATCTAAAAAGTAGACGGCGCAGTCGGCGGCGTCGGTGCTTTGAGTGGGCTGTGCGGGGGCGCTTGAGTCTGTGTTCGGTGCACCGGTGAGGTACGTTTCAAGCTCCGGGAAATAATAGACAAGCACCGCTGCGAGCACAAGGACGGCGCTGATGACGGCGGAAAGCGTTTTTTTGTTCCGGGGTTGGCGGCGACGGACTGCGCCGGTTCTTTTTTGTGGCATGAGTCTCTCCTTTTTGTTTACATAATTTGTTTTACGTGATACAAAAAAGCTGCCGCAGTTTTTACTTGCAGCAGCTTACTTTGCAAATCCTACTCTTTACTTAGCTTGCGTTTCGTCCTTGTAAAGGTTAAAGCGGAACAGCTTGGATTCATCCGCTTCATTATCGCAGACCACAAAGGCTTCTGCGATCTTTCCGCCTTCAATCAGAGACGTAAGACCGATGAGCTGACACAACTTGCTTTTCAGGTTCAGCTTATCACCGTCGCGCGTCATCAGATACACATTGCCCTCGCAGCTATCCAGTACAGACAGGAAGCCCGGAACATCGATGTCGTGAAGTTCGATCATCTTGGACATCAGTCATCTCTCCTTCGATATGAGATTTAGTCTCATTATGGTTTGCCGATAGGGTTCTATGTGGAAAACCATAATATCCTATGATGGCTTTATTCTATCACAACAGCAGAGAATACACAAGGGCTAAACGGAAAAAAGGTGTGTTGCATTCAGGTTAAATTTTCAGTGAATTTGTTAAACATTGAGAAAGTTTATGAATCTTTCCAATCATTCGCCGGAGGCACCGTAGTTCGCGAGCACGCGGGCGCTGGGATCGTTGACGTCGCAGCCCTCCCACGCTTTGTTCGGCATCCAGAAGTCCTTGACCATTTCCGCCTGACCGGGATAATACTTTTCAAAAATTTCACGGTAGAGAAGGGATTCTTTCGTAAACGGCGTTGCGAACGGATATTTTGCGGCGCGGAGCTTCATTTCGTCATCGGTATACTTTGTTTCGGCGTAGGCCTTGAGGTAATCGACCATAGAGTGACCGACGGCATCGGAGAATGCGGCTTTTTCGCGGTATAAAATCGGCAGCGGGAGGTAATCGCCCTCGAACGCGTGGCGCAGGAGGTATTTGCCTTTTTTGTACTTGTTGAGCTTCATCTCGGGATCGACGGACATGACGTATTTGACGAAATCGAGATCGCCGAACGGAACGCGGGCTTCGAGCGAGTTGGCGGAGATGCAGCGGTCGGCACGGAGCACGTCGTACATATGAAGCTCCCGCACGCGCTTTTGGGCTTCCGTTTGGAACGCAGCGGCGCTGGGGGCGAAATCTGTATATTTGTAGCCGAAGAACTCATCGGAAATTTCACCGGTGAGCAGCACGCGGACATCGGTCTGCTCGTGAATGGCTTTGCAGACGAGGTACATGCCCATGCTGGCGCGGATGGTGGTGATGTCATACGTGCCAAGCAGCGCAATGACGGTTTCGAGGTTTTCGATAACATCGTCCTTTGTGATGATGACCTCGGTGTGGTCGCTGTGAATGTAATCGGCAACTTCGCGGGCGTATTTTAAATCGATAGCATCTTCACTCATGCCGATGGCGAACGTGCGAATGGGCTTCTTTAAAAGCTTTGCCGCGACGGAGCAGACGAGGGAGCTGTCAAGCCCACCGCTGAGAAGAAAGCCGAGCGGGGCATCGGCATCGAGCCGCTTTTCGATGCCGGCAACGAGCTTATCATGGATGTTTTTACAGACGGTCTCGAGGTCATCGTGGCAAACTTCTTCGACTTCGGCGATGTCGCAGTAGCAGGTGAATTTGCCGTCCTTATGGTAGTGGCCCGGCGGGAACGGCATAACGCGATGGCACAGGCCGACGAGGTTTTTCGGCTCGCTGGCAAACATAATGTGGCCGCTTTCGCTGTACCCGTAGTAGAGCGGGCGGATGCCGATGGGGTCGCGCGCAGCGATGAAGCTATCGGTCTCGGCATCGTAAATAATCAGGGCGAACTCGGCGTCGAGCTTTTTGAACATCTCGGTGCCCTCTTCTTTGTAGAGAGGGAGTAAAATTTCGCAGTCAGAATCACTTTTGAAGGTGTAGCCTTTTCTCTGGAGCTCCTCTTTAACGGAACGGAAGCCGTAGAGTTCGCCGTTGCAGACGACGGCGGAACCGTCCAGCTCAAACGGCTGCATGCCTTCTTCTGTGAGGCCCATGATGGCGAGGCGGTGGAAAAAGAGCCAGCCTGCGGGCGTTTCCAGTGTGCGGGACATATCCGGCCCGCGGGAAACGGTTTTATCAAAGCCCTTTCGTAAATCTTCCAAACGAATGTCTTTTGCTGTGTAACCCATAATCGAACACATATCGGTTCCCTCCAAATAAAATAATTTCAGTCCAAACGCAAATAAAAAAACAGCCGTTTGTCCCAATTTCTTAGGACGAATAGCTGTTGTATCCGCGGTGCCACCTAAATTATCTTATAAAGAAGATCACCTTTACTGTCTCTAACAAGACAGGCACGGCTTAACGCGCCGCCACACGTCGCACCTACTGAGATATGCTCATCTTTTCGGCTTGAGGCTCCGAAGTGTTATTCGCCGGTGTGCTTACGCGGGGTTCACACTCTCCCCCGCTCACTGTGCAAAGCGGTCTGCCGGGTACTTCTCTTCATCTGTGCCCTTGAATTATTATGCTAAGTTTATACCATCAAAATTTCATTTTGTCAACACTTTTTTGGAAAAATTTTTGATTTTACATGAAATTTGCAATTTCCCAGTTTATAACTTGCAGTTTGTAAGCGGTTTTAGCCACACTAAAACGTATTTGTCAAAAATCAAAAAGCTCTTTTCATTTTACGGGAGTTGTATTATAATAAGCTTGGATAAAATGCAAAATGAAACAGGAGGTCTTTTCCATGTTTGCCTATAAAACTTTGAAAAGCGGCACTGACATTCGCGGTGTTGCAAGTGAAGGCGGCGGCGCGCCGATTAACCTGACCGATGAGGTCGTGGAGCGCATTGCGGCCGGTTTTCTCATTTGGTGCGAAAAGCACCTGGACAAGTGCGCCGAGGGGCTGAAAATTGCCGTCGGCCATGACTCCCGCATTTCCGCAGACCGTATTGCGGCGGCGCTGTTCCGCGCGTTTACGACGTACGGTGCTTCGGTTTACGATTGCGGCCTTGCCTCTACCCCGTCGATGTTCATGGCGGTTTTGGAGCTGCCGTGCGACTGCTCGGTGCAGATTACGGCGAGCCACCATCCGTTCTTCCGCAACGGACTGAAGTTCTTCACGCCTGCGGGCGGCCTTGACAGCCCGGATATTTCCGAGATTTTGGAATATGCACAGAACGGCGCTGTGCCGAAGGAGACCGACAACGGCACGCTGGTGCCGGTAGACTATATGTCGAAATATGCAGATAATCTGCGCGAGATGATCCGCAAGGGCGTGAACGCGGAAGATTATGCGCACCCGCTTGCGGGCTTTAAAATCGTTGTGGACGCCGGCAACGGCGCGGGCGGTTTTTACGCGAACGACGTGCTGAAGCCGCTTGGTGCGGACATTACAGGCAGCCAGTTTTTGGAGCCGGACGGCCGCTTCCCGAACCACATTCCAAACCCGGAGAACGAGGAGGCCATGGCGAGCGTTTGCGCGGCGACCGTGAAGGCCGGTGCGGACCTTGGCGTAATTTTTGACACGGACGTAGACCGCGGCGGCGCTGTGGACAGCCGCGGCGAGGAGATTAACCGCAACCGCCTTGTGGCGATTGCTTCCGCCATTGCGCTGGAGGGCAACCCGGGCGGCACCATTGTGACGGACTCCATTACGTCCGACGGACTCAAGACCTACATTGAGCAGACACTCGGCGGCAAGCATCACCGCTTTAAACGCGGTTACAAGAATGTCATCAACGAAGCGGTACGCCTGAATAATGAGGGCGTGAACTGCCCGCTGGCGATCGAGACGAGCGGCCATGCGGCGCTGCGCGAGAACTACTTCCTTGACGACGGTGCCTATCTGGTGACGAAGATCATCATTAAGGCGGCACAGTTGCGCCGCGAGGGCAAATCGCTCGATAGTCTCATCGCCGATCTGAAGGAAGCCAAGGAAGAAAAAGAGTTGCGCTTCCCCATTACAGCAGAGGATTTCCGCCCCTATGGTGAGGGCACCATTGCGGCGCTTGAAAGCTACGCGAAAGCGCACAACTGGGACATTGCGCCGGACAACCGCGAAGGCATCCGCATTTCGTTCCCGGAAAACGACGGCGACGGCTGGTTCCTGCTGCGCATGAGTGTACACGACCCCATTCTACCGCTGAATATCGAAAGCAATTCCGTCGGCGGCGTACGCGTGCTGGCCGAAAAGCTGCTGAAGTTCTTTGACGAAGTGAAGCCGGAGAATGTGGACTATGCGGCGCTGAAGGGATTTTTGGAAAAGTAAGCTGAAATTAAATATTTGAATAAAAAGAGCTCCCGACTGCTGCAGTTCATCATTTGCGGCAGTCGGGAGTTTTCGTCAAAACTCGATGATATGAAGTTTTTGGGCAACTTCTTTGGCTTCGCCGCGACGTTTGACGCCGAGCTTTTGGAGGATGTGGATGACATGCGTTTTGACGGTGGCGACCTTGACACCGAGGATGTCGGCGATCTCCTGGTTGCTGCGGTTGCCGCACAGGAGCCGGAGCACCTGCGTTTCTGCGGGCGAAAGCGGTTCTGAGAGCCGCGGCATGGGACGCAAGAAATTCGGGTACAAAACAGCCTGACGGCGCGTTTCCTGTAAAAGAAGTGAAAAAAAGGACTCGTCCTTTTTGTAGCCGGTAAACGTCAGCATGGGCATTACGGCGGCGCCAAACTGCGCAATAGGCATAACGAAGCGGTACTCATGGGCGGCATCAAGCGCTTGCATCCACTCCTCCTGCCACCGGGCATTATTTTGCCGCTGGTAGCAAACGGCCGTTAGGATGCGGATATATATGCGGTCCATCACACGGCCGCAGCGCTCACAGAACGGGATGAGTGAGGCCAATGTGAGCAGCGCCGCATTTTCTTCTCCGAGCGCGATCTCAACCATAGCACGCGTTATATACTGGTAGCGCCACATGGTACGGATGCGCGGCGTGATCTGGGGGGCAGATGTACGGTACCACTGCTCTGCCTTTTCCATTTCACCGGTGCGCAGCCATATACGGCAGCGCATGGCATCAATATTCGGCAGGAAACGCTTGTTGTCCTCCTCAAACTCTGTTCGCAGACTGTCTAAAGAAGAAAGCGCCATGATGGCGTTGCCCTGCTTCGTTTGGGCGCGCGCCATGAGACCAATGATGGCGAACGTCATATCCGGCGTACCGTGACGCTCGATCTCGGGCAACTGGGCTACAAGCGTCATGAGCCACGGAAGGTTATCCTCCTCTTTTTCAAATTTGCTTTCACAAAGGGCGCAATCGGCAAAACCGATGCCGTCTTTGCCGAGAATGGCCTCCATCGGCTTGCGGATGGTTTTGTAGAGCAGTTCATCGTGCTTGGACCACGAACAGAAATCTTTGCCGCCGTTCATAAGACTTGGCAGCATGCTGGTGACAGAAAACGTGGGTGTTTGCAAGCTTTTATCCGTTAGAATTTTGAAATAGCTGCCGATGTTCTCTGCGATGCCTTTGCTGCTGCGCTGCGGGAGGGCGATATCAAGATATGCAAGCTTGCCGCGCACCTCTTTGTAGGCGGTGTCGGCCTTTTTGAGCGGGGCTGCATACTCCTGCAGGGCGGAATACCACATTTCGGAGGCTTCGTAATCCATGCAGAGGGACGTGAGCATGCTCATGCCGCACATGAGCGATGGCGAGCGGAGAATCTCCTCTTTCGGGATAGCATAGTAATACTTTTCCATCTCATAGTAATGTCCCACACCGGGGTGCTGCTCTGCGTTGCGAATGAGCATTTCCGAGACATGGCGGTGGTCTTTGCAGCGCGAATAGCACTCGAGCGCATGCTCGTAATCTTCGTGCAGCTCATAGTAAAGCCCGGCGCGGCTGTACACTGCGGCCTGCTCCTGCGGCGTATAGATTTGGCGGAGTTCCCACATGAGGAACTGTTGGAAAAAGCTCCAGAAGCGGTATTTCTGTGCATCGGCATTTAAAAGCATGGTGGTATCGTGCCGAACGATGGAAATAAGCTCGTTGATGTGGCTGTCGCCGGAAATCATCTGGGCAAGCTCGGCGTCGAATGTATCGAACGGGGCGATGTTAAGCAGCATACGGCGCAGCGGCATTGAAAAGCGGTTGAAGATGTTATCCTCAAAATAGTGATAGATTTCCTGCTGCACAATGCCGACGATCTCCGGCGTATAGGGCTGACCGTTTTGCATCAGGCGCGAAAGCGCCGTTAGGGCCAGCGGGTAGCCGAGAGAATCGTGGATGATGACGTTGAGCTCTGCTTCCGTTGGTGTGCAGCCATTCTTTTCCAGAAAAACACGCACGGTATCGCGGTCAAACAGCAGATCTCTGGCCTCGATGAGCTGCAAAAGCCCCGTAAAGCGGAACGGCATGAGCCAGCCGGGCAGCACGCCGCGGCTTAAAATGACGAAGTGCAGCTCCGGATTTTCGCGGATCCATGCGCAGAGCGTTTGCTGGTCTTCCGGGTCTTTGAGCGCGGGTAGGGAATCGATCACAATCGCATCTACATTTTTCGGCACGGGCTCGTGCAGGAATTCCGGGTCTTCTGCCGAAAACACGCAGGTTTTGTGATTGCTGAGCAAGGCGGTGGCGGCTGTAGACTTGCCGAAGCCGCACGGCGCGCTGAAGAAAATGACGCGACACTGAGCCCAACCCTGTAAGAATTGCTCGCGCAGCGATGGCTTGATGACGACTTCATTCATGTGCTCTACTCCCCTTTTATGGTTTATAACCACAATATATCATATTTCGCGCGAAATGTAATCCATCTAAAGATGGATTTTTGAAAAAATTTTGGTTTTGTCGAGGAGAAAAGGTGGAAAGGTAGTACGATTTTGCGGAAATGAAAAAAGCCCCTCGGACACCGGCACGTGCATGCGGTGTTCGAGGGGCAATTTTGTTGTATTTTGTACAACTGTATTTCATACAGCTTTTATGCGGCTTTTTCCTGAAGCTTCTGCTTTTTTCTCTGCGTCTTCGACGAGACGGCTCTTGGAGAGGTCGGCGTGGCGATAATAGAGCAGTGTGAGGGTGCTGCACACGAGCCAACCGGCAGGGTAGCCTAAGGCGATGGGAATGATGGTGTTGGAGATGAAGTTCGCCATGATAAAGAGGTAAATCTGGCGGAAGACGACGAACGAGCTCAACATGATAATCATCGGTGCGCGGGAATTGCCTGCACCGCGCAGCACGCCGGAGTAGACCTGGTTGACGCAGCAGAACACGTAGAACGGCGAGCAATAACGCAGCAGCATGGAACCGTATGCGACGACCTCTGCTTTGCCGTTGAAGAACGAGACGAGCTGCGGCGCGAAGATGAGCAGCGGGATTGTCAGAATGACGGTTGCGACGACGGACATGATGAACGCCGTGCGTGCGCCCTTCTTGGCGCGGGCGACCTGATCGATGCCGAGGTTCTGGCCGACGAATGTGGTAGACGCGAGCGCGAGAGACTGCATCGGCAGGAAGAGAAGCTGGTCAATCTTACTGTACGCTGTCCAGCCGGACATACAGTCTGCGCCGAAGTGGTTCACATAAGACTGTACAAATACGTTCGAGAACGCGGTGATCGCCATTTGGATGGCGGCCGGGATGCCGACGCGCACAATCTTCGCGAGCATTTCTTTATCGAGCTTCAAATATTTGAGCTCGACCTTGATGCAGGAATCCGTGCGGAACAGCGTAATCATCGTAAGCATAGCGGAGACGCCCTGCGAGATGATGGTCGCATACGCAACACCCTCAACGCCCATGCCGAACGACAGCACGAAGACGAGATCGAGAATGATGTTGAGCACGGCGGAGACGACGAGAAAATAGAACGGGCGCTTGGAATCACCCACGGCACGCAGAATGCCCGCGCCCATGTTGTAGAGCATAAGGCCAATGACACCCGCGAAGTAGATGGTGAGGTACGCGGAGGACTCCGGCATGACCTCTGCCGGGGTCTTCATGAAATTGAGCACGAAGGGGATCATAGCGATGCCGATGATCGTAAAGAGCACAGCCAAAATGAGCGTCATGACGATGGAGGTGTGGACGGTATCGCGCACCTTATCATACCGCTTTGCGCCATAATACTGTGAAATGACGACGCCGGCGCCGCTGGAAAGCCCTAAGAATATGCCGATGAGCATGTTGATAACGGGACCGACCGTGCCGACCGCCGAGAAAGCCTCGTTGCTGACATAGTTGCCGACAACCCACGTATCGACCGTGTTGTAAAGCTGCTGGAAAATGTTGCCGATGAGAAGCGGAAACGCGAATGTGATGAGGTGGCGGAAGATGCTGCCCCGCGTCATATCCACATCGCGCTTATTTTTCTGCTTCAGGATGCTGAGTTTAGACATAATAATATCACCTGCAACTGATTATACACGCTCTGTTTGAGATAATCAACTAAAATCTTAAAAATGTGGAATATCTTTTACCTCGATACGCACAATAAACCCGGTTAAACAGAAAGGGTGGTCGTATGAAAAAGAAAACACCGCAGCAATATGACGCGATGGTGCAGAAGGCTTCACCGCACTCCCCCGTACTGAAAAACTGCCTGTTTGCATTTTTATCCGGCGGGGCCATCTGCACGCTTGGACAGGCGCTTGCGAACACGTTCATGCTGCTGGGGCTCGATTTAAAAGACGCGCGGACGTGCGTTTCAATCTCGCTCATTTTCATTTCCGCCGCGCTGACAGCCTGCGGCGTATACGACAACATAGCGAAATACGCCGGGGCAGGCACGCTGGTTCCGATTACGGGGTTTGCGAACTCGATGGTCTCCCCTGCGCTGGAATTTAAAAGCGAGGGCTTTGTGACGGGCCTCGGCGCGAAGCTGTTCACGGTAGCGGGGCCGGTACTGGTGTTCGGCATTTCGGCTTCGGTTTTGTACGGGATCGTGCTGTATATCACCGGGCTGTTTTAAGGAGGGCTTATGAAAAGACTCGGACGTTACACGCTTCTATTTGAGCGCCGCCCGGCGATTTTGGGCCACGCGGCGGTGTGCGGAAAAAAAGAAGCCGCGGGCCCGCTGGCGCGCGACTTTGACCAGACGTTTCTCGATTCTTATTTGAATCAGGAAAGCTGGGAAAAAGCGGAAAGCATGCTGCAAACGGAAGCCGCGAACCTTGCGATACGCAAGGCGGGGCTTCAAAAGCAGGACATTAACATGGTATTTGCGGGAGATCTGCTGAACCAGTGTATTTCGAGCACGTTTGGTCTGCGCGGAATGGACATTCCGTTCCTTGGGCAATACGGGGCGTGCTCCACAATGGCGCAAACGCTCATCATGGCCTCCATCATGGTGGAATGCGGCGCGGCGAACTACGCCTGCGCGGTGACCTCTTCCCACTTCTGCACCGCGGAGCGGCAATTCCGCACGCCGCTGGAATACGGCAGCCAGCGCACGCCGACTGCGCAGTGGACAGCGACAGCTTCGGGCAGCGCGGTGCTTGGTATGAGCGGCGACATTCAAGTGCGGCACGCGACCGTGGGGCGCATCACCGACCTTGGTGTGACCGACATGACGAACATGGGCGCGGCGATGGCCCCCGCTGCGGCGCAGACTTTGCTGGATTTTTTTAACGATACGGCGACAAAGCCTGAGGACTACGACCGCATTTACACAGGCGACCTCGGGGCGGTTGGCACAAAATTATTATACGAACTGCTGCGCGAAAACGGGATCGTTCTGCGCAACCACGAGGACTGCGGGCTGATTCTATTTGACCGCGAGGCACAGGACGTACACGCGGGTGGCTCCGGCTGCGGATGCTCAGCCGGTGTATTATGCGGGCATATTTTGAACCGCATGGATCGCGGAGAGCTGAAAAATATTCTCTTTATGGCGACCGGCGCGCTGATGTCCACAACCTCTTCGCAGCAGGGCGAGAGCATACCGGGCATCGCGCATTTGGTGCATGTGGGGAGGGGATAACAGCGATATGACAGCTATGTATGTTGCGCAATCAGAAGAATAACTACCTCAAAAACCCATAACAATATTGCTATTTAATAGTTGTACTCTTAAAGACAAAAAATTTGCAAAAATCGTAGTTTAAAAAAACCACGACAATAGCTAACGCAAGTTTTGCAATAACAATACCGTCGATCACAGTATCCCAAATTCTCAAAACCTCAAAACGATTCAACCGCAATATTTTTTCAGCAATAAATAGCCCAAATTCTTCAACTATAAATGAACCTATCCTTGTGGCTAAAAAAGATGGAATTTCTTTTTTCAAAGCCATAAAAGACCAACTTTTACTTTTGAACACAAATAACTTATTCACAACGAAAGCAAAAAGCACTGCTGCAATAAAAGCTATAATATTAGCATAAAGACCATCTTTGCCTCTAAATAAGGTATTATAACAAAGCAAAAAAACTGAATAATTAACTACAGTTGTCAATATTCCAAATACTATATACAATATTGCCTCTTTATTTAGCAACTTTTCATTTTTCTGTATTACCCCTCAATTAAGCTTAATAAACAACCAACGCAGCAAGCATGCCTAATCCCAAATACCATAAGTATCTAGTTTCTTTGTCTTTCAATTCTTGCAGTATACAAGATGGAATAATAATTGATAACATAAAAGTACCTCTTAGCTTCAATTCCAAACCATCCCGTATAACGCTTAATCTTCTTTTCTATAAAGTCGATATCCATGGTACGGATGTCTTTCTCTCTCTGGTGGCAGTTGCATATAGTCGCCGTAGGTATCTCTTAATACGCTGTCATAGTCCTTTGGAACTTTAACTTGAATTCCTTCAAAGGGAAGAGTTGTATACTCTAAAAACCATTCTTTCGGGCACTGGCGAACCTCTACATCCCATATAATACAAGTGACGTATTTGCTTTTATCAAAAGGATAAACTTCCCTTAATGCTTCCATTTTATCAAGGAAGTACTTTGGCTTTTTGAAATGTGAATACAAATATATCGGCAACCGAATTGGTGTGAGCAGCTTATTGCTTTTAGATGGAATAGGAGTTTTACTAAATGCGCACCCAAGTAAAGCCATCAAATGTTTTTTCTTCTTCAGAATACTCTTCCAACGTTTATCATTGTTATTACCTGCACCATCGTGCGGGTAAATATCAATAAACATCCCCTGCCCTGCATCTGGCACGTTGTCATTTCGTACCATTCGATACCGGGTATCGCAAAAGCGTCCAATCGTATAAGGGTAATCCGGCGTGTTGTGGCGATCAAAAAACCTGAAAGGAGTAAGTTCCCCTTCATGTTTATTACAATACTCTCTAAACTTTTCGTAATCTGGACGAAGCATAATAACATCCAAGTCATCATCCCAAGGAATAAATCCATGGTGTCTCACCGCGCCTATGAGTGAACCGTATGCCAAGAAATACTGTACTCCTATCTGATCACAAACGGAAATGAATCTTTTTAATACTTCCAACGTGCCCTCATGAATTTCAGCTAGCGTCAATTCTCTCTTAGCCATTTTGATTCTTCTCCTTAAATAGCCGCTTAAGCAGTAATAATCCCATCGGGATAACTACAACCGCACATGCAAAATATCGAATAATAACGGAAGATATGAAAACTAAGTTTAAAGCTGCCATGCACAGCAGCAAAACTACTATAAAACAAACAACCTTAAAAGGCAAAATAGATATTCCAGAAAGTTTCCGAGCAATAAAAAAATGAAGCACAGCATAACATATATATGCCACAAGTGTTGTATACGCAGCTGCTATAAAGCCATATCTCATAATAAAAATATAGTTTAAAACAATATCGACCACACCAGCGGCAGCTGTTCCGATCATAATATACATTGTTTTCTCATGAAAATACTCGACTGGAACAACTACATTATATATAAATACAGCAAAAGCACTTAAAATAAGCGGAATGGCAACATATTTACCCGATTCGTACTGTGTACCACCCAATATCCATACCAATTCCGGGCTAAGCGCCATTAACCCAATAGCGAGTATGGCAAAAAAAATGGTTAACTGCACTGCTCGTTTTTGAATCTCAGCAATCTTTTTCTCAGCATACGCTTCGTAAAACAATGTAGTCCATGCCGTAGATACAGAATCGATAATAATTGTTAAAATTAAACTGATATTCGCAACAACACTATAAATACCCGCCGCCGCATCACTTACCATAGACCGAATCATAATACGATCAAACTGCCCTAAAAGAACTTGTGACAAACCATGCGGAACCAATGGCAAACTATACCGAACAGCATATTCCCAGAATCTGCGTTCAAATTTTGGCTTAGCCCTATGATAAAGCGTGCCCAATAGTACCAGTGCCAGCAACAACATTGTTACCGAAACACCGATGATACGGCCTAAATCTTTTTGATTTTGGAATATAGTGTGAATTAAAACTAAGGAAACCAACAGGTTTCCAACTGTATTAGCAAAGGCTGCAAACAAATACCCTTTATAGTTATAATCCAAGCTAATCCTACAATTATAAAGATTTAGCACCGACGAGCCAAAACTCATGAACACCAGCAAATAAAGACAAACAACCGGCAGCCCAAGTAAGCTTGATAACGGGCCTGAAAATAGTGTTGCTACGATAAGACCAATAGCCATATTCATCCACAAAATCAAGCTAACAGACGAAGTATACTCGTCTACTTCCCCAGAAAATGTGTATTTAGCATTTTTAACACTGCTATGTATGGCTAAACTTAGAATTACAAAAAGAATGGAATCATACGCTACAAAAGCACTGTATACACCGAGCTCATCCGGAGTCATTATTCTGCTGAAAAGTGGAACAGAAAGCAAATTTATGCCCTTTATAAGAATATTTCCAATCGAATTACCAATCCCTGCAGAAACCGAACTTCTGCTTTCTTTTTCTTTACTCATAAATATTACTTAAAACTGAAAGGTATCCTTCAGTCCCAGCCACTTCTGGTCCTTATCACTCAGATTCAGTGCCGTGCCATCTTCCAGCGTGTAGCCATCTACACTTGCGCTGCCTTTGTACTCACCTTTCAACTCCGGCCATTCAACACCGATTTCCGGGTCATTCCATGCGAGACCACCTTCATCGTTTGGATGATAGAAATCATCGCATTTATAGCAGAATTCCGCTGTATCGGTCAAAACCAGGAAGCCATGCGCAAAGCCTTTCGGAATGAGGAACTGCTTTTTATTGTCTTCCGTGAGCAATACGCCGTACCACTTGCCGTAGGTTTTGGAATCTGCACGCAAATCAACGGCTACATCAAATACACTTCCTTTGATCGCGCGCACAAGTTTAGTTTGGGGATACTGTTTTTGAAAATGCAGTCCTCTTAAAACACCTTTTGTAGACATAGATTGATTATCCTGCACGAATGGGATATTCAGTCCAGCTTCTACCATGTCTCGCTGGCTATATGTCTCCATGAAATAACCTCTGTTATCGCCATGAACAGTCGGCGTAATTACACAAAGCCCCTCAATGCCACCAACATTCTTTTCAACTGTGATCTGTCCCATAATATTTACTCCTCGATTTCTTTTAGATAGCGGCTCAGTGCATCCTGCCAAGTCGGAAGCGGAGTAAATCCAGCTTTCACCAGCTTGCTCTTATCCAGACGGCTGTTGAATGGACGAGCTGCCTTGCTCAGACCATACTCTGCCGTGGTCACCGGCAGGACTTCCGTCTTATATCCAGCCTGATGATAGATTTCTTTCGTGAAATCATACCAGCTGATATAGCCGCCTTCATTGGTCGCATGGTAGTAGCCGTACTTTTCGGTCTCATTCATATCAACGAGCAGTCGAGCCAGATCGTATGTGTAGGTCGGGGTACCGATCTGGTCATTGACCACACGGACGGTGTCGTGTGTCTTACCAACATTCAGCATGGTTTTGATAAAATTCTTACCATTCAGCCCAAACACCCAAGCAATGCGGACGATGAAATACTTCTCCAGTGTCTGGCTGACTGCCAACTCACCTTCCAGCTTTGTCTGACCGTATACATTCAAAGGCTTATAATCCTTGCAATCTGGCTGCCAGGGATCTATGCCCTGACCATCGAACACATAATCTGTGCTGATATAGGTCATCTTGCAGTCCAATTTCTTGCAGACATCAGCGATATTCTGGGTACCGCCAGCATTGATAGCGCGGACTTTTGCCACTTTGTCGTCATCCTCTGCCATATCCACAGCAGTCCATGCTGCACAGTGAATCACGGCATCTGGATCAACTTCTGTAATTACTTTCTCAACAGCATCCTTGTCGGTAATATCCAGAGCCACATACGGTGCTTTTGTTACCGCAGAACCATCTGCCACACCGCTGTAATTTTCCTGAATATCAGAACCAACACCTTCATGGCCACGCTTCAGCAGTTCATTCATCACATCATGTCCCAGCTGACCGCCAACGCCTGTTACAAAAAACTTCATACTGATCTCTCCCTGAGCGTTTTAGCGATTACCGTACATTTTTTCGTAGTAATTCTGATACTCGCCGCTAATGATGGTCTGCCACCACTCGCGGTTATCGAGGTACCACTGGATGGTCTTCTTGATGCCGTCCTCAAACTTGGTCTCCGGCAGCCAGCCCAGCTCATTGTGGATCTTGGTCGGATCAATAGCATAACGCATATCGTGACCCTTGCGATCACCAACATGAGTGATCAAGCTTTCCGGCTTGCCCAGTTCCTTGCAGATAATCTTCACGATTTCAATGTTCTGCTTCTCGTTGTGACCGCCGACATTGTAAACTTCGCCCACACGACCCTTATGGATAATCAGATCAATGGCCTTGCAGTGATCCTCTACATACAGCCAGTCGCGGACATTAAGACCTTCGCCGTAAACAGGAAGGGGCTTGTCTGCCAGAGCATTCGCGATCATCAGCGGAATCAGCTTCTCCGGGAAGTGATACGGACCATAGTTGTTGGAGCAACGGGAAATGGTCACAGGCAGACCGTAGGTACGGTGGTAAGCCAGAACCAGCAGGTCAGCGGCAGCCTTGGAGCTACTGTACGGAGAGCTGGTGTGGATCGGAGTTTCCTCGGTGAAGAACAAATCAGGACGATCCAGCGGCAGGTCACCGTAAACTTCATCGGTAGAAACCTGATGATAACGCTGGATACCGTACTTGCGGCAAGCATCCATCAGCACACTGGTACCGATAATATTGGTCTGGAGGAAGATACCCGGATTTTCGATGGAACGATCAACATGAGATTCTGCCGCAAAGTTGACCACGATGTCCGGATGTTCTTCTTCAAACAGTTTATCCACTGCTTCGCGGTCGCAGATATCGGCCTTCACAAAGCGGAAATTCGGGTTATCCATAACAGGTGCCAGCGTAGACAGGTTGCCTGCGTAGGTCAACTTATCGAGGCAGACAATGCGGTAATCCGGGTATTCTCTCAGCATGTGAAAAATAAAATTGGAACCAATAAATCCGGCACCGCCGGTAACGATGATCGTCATATTCATACTCTCCCTACTTATCTATGTATTTTCCATCTAAAACATCTTTAAGATACTGACCGTACTGATTTTTCTTCAACACCTCATAAACTTCCAGTACGTCTTCCCTACTGATCCAACCGTTCAGATATGCAATTTCCTCTAAGCAAGCAATCTTACGATGCTGATGTGTTTCCATTGTTTTTACAAAGTTGGTTGCATCGACCAAGCTTTCATGCGTTCCGGTATCCAGCCATGTAAATCCCTGGCCGAGCAATTCAACATTCAGCGCATTCTCTTCCAGATAGATACGGTTCAGATCCGTGATCTCAAGCTCACCACGAGCAGACGGCTTAAGATTTTTAGCATACTCGACTACGTGGTTATCATAAAAATACAATCCCGTCACGCAATAGTTGCTCTTCGGATGTTCTGGCTTTTCCTCGATAGAAATGGCCTTACCGTTCTTGTCAAACTCCACAATACCAAAGCGCTCCGGATCGTCTACATAATAGCCAAACACCGTTGCACCCTTGCCGTTTTCTGCATTCTGAACCGCTGCTTTCAAACGCTTCTGCAGACCGTGACCGGCAAAAATGTTATCTCCCAAAACCATTGCGACGGTATCATTGCCAATAAAATCTGCACCTAAAATAAAGGCCTGCGCTAAGCCATCCGGAGACGGCTGCTCTACATAACTCAGTTGAACACCGAACTGATGACCATCACCAAGTAGCTGCTCAAAACGCGGCAGATCCTGTGGCGTGGAAATGATCAGGATATCTCGAATACCTGCACTCATCAAGACAGACATCGGATAGTAGATCATAGGCTTATCGTAAATCGGTAAGAGCTGCTTTGATGTTACTTTTGTCAGCGGATAAAGGCGGGTGCCAGAGCCGCCAGCTAAAATGATGCCTTTCATGTTTTCACTCTCCTCTGAATTATTTAAATTTGTTTACACTTTATTTTTGCTTTTGATTTTATTCACAGAAACATATGATACCATAAACAAAATCAAAACCTCTCCCCAATATACCCATTGAATAAACTCGCTCATCCATGGATCAAAGAAACACAGTGCAATCGGTGTCATGGCAACACCTAAAGCCATCAAAGAAAAAATACCTTTTCCTTTTTCATAACAAGCCTGAATGACTCCGAATGCAAACGACCATAAGAGCATAAAAACAACTACTCCCACTACTCCAAAATCGTAGTACGCATATCCGATCAAATTAATTGTAGTAAGGTGATCACGAACCTTATAAATATGTGCTTCATCAATCATTTGCTGTATAGATGGGATTCTCAAGATAACGTTAAAAGGAGTAAACTGTAAAGCACCATATGTTCTATCAATATCATGCAACACAGCCTCATTTAAATTATCATGACTTACCGTCAAATAGGTATATATAAACGCTGCTGTCCCTGAAAGCTCAAATCCTGTCCCCTTATTATCAGTTTCTTCTGAAATGCTCATATCAGGATTATCTTCTATATTAGCACTACTGTGATCTGTTGAAGATCTTTCCGGCAAGCCTTCTGTGGAAGATTGAGAATTGCTTGTATCTTCACTAACTGGTTCAGAATTGTCTGTCGATTCTGGTACACCAATTTCAATCTTACTGGGTTCAAAAAATTCTTTTAACTGTGCCTCCGAATATCCACGCCCGCTGGTGCAAACTCCAAATGCAGCTGCAAGCACTATCACGCTTAACAAAAGTACTGTGAATTTCTTTCTATTAAGATAAAACACAACTGTAATAAGCGATAATCCGGCAGATAAAAGTGCACTTCTATTTACTATTAAAATTGGGAAAATAATTACCGAATAAATGATACTAAACCATAAAAAAACTTTTTGCCATATTTTTACGCTTTGTGTTTTTATCACGTAATAATCCAACCCAGACACAATAGTCGCTGCAACTGCAAAAAAATACCATTTGGTATAAAATCTTATATACGCATTATTACCATCAGCTGCAAAAAAAGGAATATAGCCGCGTATACAAATATTAATAACAAAGCAAGCTATGCCAAATATTGTAAGAATGACACATATCGGAAATAATCTCTCTCTATGGAGTCTGAATGTATCTTTATTGTTGAGAGATTCTTCCGATTCTGAGTTTTTGCTCTTGATTTTTACGAACCATGTACCACCAAAGTGAATTCCCAAATTCGCACCAACATGAAATGCTATGTAAGCAATGATTTGGCAAATCCATGTCTCCGTTTCCCATAAGACTTGATAATCTGTAAGGCGCAAAACAGCTAATCCAATCGTTGCTATCCATATAGCAGAAAAGACGCCTCGAATATCCAACCAATTTCTGGAAGTTTGAACAAACACACAGTGCACATAAACACATACAGCACATACTAATAGAAGCAGCCCGGCCAAATAATGATTATCCGGGCAAATAACAAGTCCAAGGATTAATCCAACTATACCAATTAAAACTCCCGGTAAGTCTTTAAGCAAAACTTGCTTAGTCATTTTTTCTTTCATAAGCCTCTCCCCTGAACTCTTTAAAACTACTAACTCTAAAAAAAGTCCTCAAAAAACTCATCGAATGATAAAGGATGGTCAACTTAACAGCTCGTTTTCCAGCAATAAAGAAATAAGATATACGACTATTTTGTAAAATATACCTATTATCCCGTGCAAAAATTTGAAATCTTGTTAAAGCGCTCTGCATAGAGGGTTTACTATCTCCACTGAATTCATGTGTACATCGATAAGGGAAAACCTTTATCATTCTTTTCTGAATGTTCATATCTCTCATAAAGTTATGATCTACGCCATCTAAGAAAATATGTTCATCATAACAATAGTTATCAAATACATTTAATTTGATTGCCATTCCAGAATTAATTGCAGTAATATCTCTTCCGTTGTATAGTAGAGCCTCCTGCTCATCTTTAAACATTGACACATTAAAATTAGATTTTATTTTACAGGGGGAAAGTAATCGCCCCGCAGAAAAAACAAGTGGAACATATATATCGGCACCATTGTCATTTATTGCGGAATTTAATGCATCAAAGTACTCTTCGCTAATATCTGTATCATCATCAAACAAGCACAAATAATCTGCCAGCATATATTTCTTTAAATGGTCTACACACACATTATAAGCTTTTGAAATGCCAACATTTTCCCCTTGCGAGAAGTAAATCCATTCTTGTTTTTCGCAATAAGACGCATTGCCGAAATCTCGCACAGAATTGTCATATACTAAAACGGATACCTTAGTGTGTCTAAGTGCTTTCAATGCTTGGCAAGTGATACTTTCTTTGCACGATTTATTATATACAACCACTATAACCGCAATTTTGCAGGAACTATCCATATTATTCTCTTCTCTCCCGGCGAATTCGCTTTCTAAGCTCTTTAACAAGATCAATTCTGGTACTCAAAATTACGCCTATAGAACGCGTATTCGTAGTAACGTTATCTCCATGCATACGGTGATATAAAAGGATTCGATCGTCATATGCAATTTTTCCTAAGAACTCTCCTATCGTGCCAAACCAACTATCATATGCATCGATCTTCGGCGGCATCGGCAAGATCTTCTGTGCCATCTCACGCGTAAAAGCCATGCAGCACCCACTATACCGAGAGCGAAGGATATTTCTGATTTTTCCATCACCTATTCTATATGTGGTAAAAAAAGGTTCAGAAATTACTTTTCCTTCACTATCAATATGAACGCCATTATGAATAACCATATCCGCACCTGTTTTTTCAAAAGTCTCCAAAACAGCAGCACGTTTATTTTCTGCCCAACGATCATCCTGATCACAAATAAACAGGTAATCTCCTGTGCACAAAGACAATGCATTATTAAAATTTCCAGTAACACCGGGCGTTTTATTCTTGTAAATTTCAATCTGCGGATAGCGCTCTGAAAAAGAGGTTATAATTTCCCATGTTCTGTCTTTAGAGTTATCATAGGAAATAACAAGCTCATCCTGAGGCTCTAATTGCTGCAGAATGGAATCTAACTGCTCCTCTAAAAAACGTTCTCCATTATACACTGCCATCGCTATTGAAATCTTTTTCATAACATCAACTTTCTTTCAACAATATATACCATAAATATGACTTATTCTAACAATTATTACGATGTATTCCCACATAAATCGACAACTTTCCTTATAGCGTATTATACCGTATTATCTGCTTAAAAGCAACCCTAAGCTAGAATTTGCATTTACTGAAACGCAAAGATTTAAATATAGGTAACAGCAATCTGAGCATTATATGAAAAATCGGTCACATCGTTTTTTCATGATGCAACCGATTCTCAAGCTACAAAATATCAATTTCAACCACTAAACACAGTTATATGATTACAATAGTCTGCGCAAGCACTATGTACTCATCACAAATTTAAAGTTGAAATAATTCTTAACACTTTTTCACGGAATACACCTTTTGTAAAGTTCTTGTCAAAAAAGCTGCGCACTTCTTTTCTTGATTTTTGCAAAGCCATAATCTGATCTGCTGTGACCGAATTATCTCCGACATTTACACCTATTCCCAGTTCGTCTACAAATTTCCACGTATCGCCTTTGATCGTATTCAGGATTGGGAGTCCTGCTTCAAAGTAATCGATACTTTTCATCGTTAGACCGACAAAAACACTGTCTTTCATAAAATTGAAGCCTGCATGACAGCTATCAAAGATTTTTTGTTTTTCTCGATCATATACTTTGCCGTGGTAAACAACATTTGCCTCTACATTGGATGCCGCATCAATCAGTTCTTGCCGTTTCTCGCCATCACCTATAATATGGAAGTCTACCGGTTTATCCAGATTGGCAATCACACGGCAAATTCTAGAAATATCAACAATATTGTTAATTGACCCCAAATAGCAAAGTGAAATTCTATCCTGCGGTGGATTAGGTTTAGACTCGAGAGAATTGTTATCATGCGCTAAATACAACGTATAAATCTCTTTATCATAAAACCTATTTAATACGCTTTTGTATAAATCACATTCAGAAACCACAGCATCCGCTACTTTGAGCTTTAGATTTCGCAGTCTCCCCCATTCGGAAAAAGGAGGTAAATTTTTGTATTTGGAAATCGGCATAGATTCCGGCCACATATCAATAACATCAAATACAACCTTTACTTGTGAATTGCCCTTCTTGTACTTAGCCGCTTCTTTAACAAGCGAATTGGGTGGAACAAAAAACCAAACCAGCGATACACTATCATATTCTTGCGTCAAATGATTAATGGCTTCACATGCAAATCTATAATGGGAAAACAGTCTTTGTGCAGATAAATTTTTCTTGTATGGATAAACATGTATCGGATCAAAGTCCACTGGAAAATCATCGCGTTTCATTTTGAAAATATGTTTGTAATCTGAAGTGATAATACAAACTTTTTTCCCAATACTCTCAAAAACTTCTTTTAATAGTATAGCCCTGTGCTCGTATGTATCAAAGCAGTTGACTATTACTACATCTACATTTTGTTTCATTTAATTAAACCCGCTCCACTCAAAACTTCATAAACCCTTTACCTATTACAAACCCTAATATAAAATATTATACAACATATTTGTTCATTTATCTTGCAGTTCATCCACACTCTTGGTTTTCTCCGTCATCTGGGCAGACTTCTCTTCTGTGAAGCCTTCTGTGGATTCCGGCACGAACATGATCTTGATTGTCAGCAGAATCAGCTTTAAATCAAGCAGAATTGACTGTTTTTCGATATACTGAAGATCGAGCCGTAACTTATCGTAGGGACTCGTGTTGTATTTTCCGTAAATTTGGGCATAGCCAGTCAGGCCGCCTTTGACGCGCAGGCGGTAGGAAAATTCCGGTATTTCTTTTGTGTACTCTTCCACGTGTTCGATGCGCTCCGGGCGCGGGCCGACGATGGACATATCGCCTTTTAAGACGTTAATAATCTGCGGGAATTCATCGATGCGCAGTTTACGGATGACGCGGCCGACACGTGTGATGCGGGGATCGCCGGAGCGACACGGAATGGATTTGCCGCCTTTTTCCGCATCCACAATCATACTACGGAACTTGAGAATTTCAAAAACCTCGCCGTTTTTGGTGCAGCGCTTTTGCTTATAGAACACAGGGCCGCGATCCTCGAGCTTGATGGCCAAGGCTGTAAGAAGAAGCAGTGGGGAAAGCAGAATAAGTGCCGTAAGGGAAAGCAGAATATCGACTACGCGCTTGACAAGGTTGTACCAGAAACGCTCGCTTCGGTACTCATATTTCATCATGGGCGTATCGATCAGATGACGCGCTCCGAAGCCTTCCATGGTGATCTCACTGAGCTGCGGCGTGATATAGAGGCTCTTGCGGCTCTGCATGCAGTACCAGATCACCTCTGAACGTTTTTTAGAGGAAACCTCATAGAAAATGACAGCCTGATAGGGAGCAACTTCTTTTTTCCAGTCGCCCTTCAGAATATCCGCAGAAACGACCTTTTCGATGGTGAAGATATGACCAATCTTATCAAATTTTTGTAGAAACTCATTCACATTATCCGCGCCAGAGATGACGAGGGTCTTCTCCGGTTTGCCGAACGCGATGGTAAAACGCTTGCCGACAAGAGCCCAGCACGCTGCCGCCAAAAGCTGGCAAAGCACCGTGAGAATGCCGGGAATTAAGTTTACATAATTATGGCGAATCATGCAGAATTCGCCATAGAGCAGCAAATCTGCCATGCCAAAGGACAGGAACTGCGAAAAAATAGTTTCTGCTATGGAATAATCTGTAATTTTAAACGCACGGAAAAGATTGCCGAGTGCTACGTATACGATGGCATAGAGAATCAATGTGACCGCATATCCGATGCTGTCTGCTCTACGGAAAAGTCTTGGGCCGTAATATTGGAACAAAACCATGGCAAAAAAGCCGAATTGCAATGCAAAAATGGAGAACTTCATGATCATAGAAAGCGCAAACTTTCTGTTATTCATTTATATTCACGCACCTTATATTCTTAATAAATACTGTTACATATTTTTATATGATACCATTCGACACGCTTATTGTCAATTCTTTTTTTAAATCCTGTGCAACGCACTAATTACCCCCTATAATCTCTTCTTTTTTTCGTAATTGTTACTAATAATCCTACAATAAAATTAATATGCTTAGAACAGATCCATCATGGAGCACTTTTTGGGGTAGAAGACGTTGGGGACGGCAGGAGCTTGGCGGAGGAGGCGGACGTCAGGCATCCAGGGGATATCGGCGGCGGCACGGGCGCCGGTGATGAGGGCAGAAAAGGCGCGGATGTTGAGGATGAGGTCCGGTACGGCATCGGTTTTTTCGACTTTATTTTGCTCGTCGGGGGCAAAGTGCAGGCGCCATATGCCGTTATTCTCCGTGATGATATCGTCTTCGATACGGATGGTGATCTCCCCTGTGCCGCGGCAAGCACAGTTTTCTAAAACACGCTCGACGTTGACAACGCGCAGCATGCCGTTTGGGAACACGGAGCAGAACGTGCGCGTGTTTTCGCCGATGAGTTGCTCTAAGTGCATATCGGACGGGACGGTGAAGCGAAGCTTCTCGTAATCCGACGAGAAAGCGGATTTTGCGAAGAACAGCAAGCCGTTGAACGCTTCGGCATCGCACGCGAGAAAACCGCCGGGGCTTTGGAACGTGTGGGTGCAGTCAAGATATGTGACGCCGTCTTCTTCGATTTTATGGGTAACCATCAGGCCGCGCGGCTGATTTTCGTTATTGTACCAGACGAATACGTAGCGCTTATCGTTCCAGAGGTTCGCTTTTTCGAGACCTTTATCATACGTTTCGCGGACGGCGGAGAGATTGTGGTCTGCATAGAACGCGTTATAGACGGTGAGAAGCGGGGTGAAATCGCCGCCGGGGAAGATCTGCTCGACGTGCCCGCCGACATCCTGCGGCTTCATCGCTGTGAACGGTACCGACCAGCGGTATTCCGGCGCACCGGCTTCAAATCCAAACTTGCGGTAATACTGCATGCTGAACGGATACAAAAAAGCGAACGTGAAATCGTTTGCGTACATGTCTTTGAGAGAGGCCGTCATGCAAGCGCGGATAACGCCGCCGCGGCGGTACTGCGGCAATGTAGAAACACCGCCTACACCGCCGAGCTTATACGTGCCGCCGTCGAAGCGGCAGAGGTACTCGCGACTGTTCACAACACCGCAGATGGTCTCATCGTCGTCTAAAAATGTGCCGAAGCAGCGGTTGCGGGCGTCTTCCCTCTTTTCTTCTTCGGTGCGCTCACGAGCGGCGCTTTCTTTGGCTTTTTCGAGGTCGTAATCTCCCTCAAAGGCGACAGCCATGGTGAGATTTGATTTCCAGTTTTCTTCCGGGCGCAGTAATCTTGTTTTCATGCAACTTTCCTCCGTTTTGCAAAAAACCGGCAAGTGAAAAGGAACTTGCCGGCTTTTGTCTTTATATTGTGATATATATTAAATATATTATAGTATACGGGCTTATTCCGAAAGGGCATGAATGATTTCATCCATGTGCATGCCGCGGGAACCTTTGCACAGTACGGCATCACCGGGATGCAGACGGTCTTTCAGATACGCGATGGCTTCCGCATTCGAGGCGAACCACGCGCTGTTCTCACGATTTTTAAAGCCCTCGACGATGTGCTTTGCGAGCGGGCCGACGCCGATAAGGACATCGGTGCCGTTTTCCGCCGCAAACGCGCCGGTTTCATAGTGGCCGCGCTCTGCGTAATCGCCGAGCTCCAACATATCGGCAAGTACAGCGTACTTTTTGCCGGTCGCTTTCAGGCCGCCGAGAATTTTCAAAGCGGCACGCATGGAATCGGGGCTGGCGTTATAGGTATCGTCGATCAGCGTGACGCCGTGCGCTTCTTTAATCTGCTGGCGCATGGCGGGCGGTGCATAGGTGCGGATGGCCGCGACGGCTTTTTCCTCCGGAACGCCGACTTCCACAGCGACCGCGACAGCGGCAAGGGCGTTGCGCACGTTGTGCTCTCCGGCAACGGGGACGTACATTTCTACGCGTTTACCGTCGTGCACACAGATAAACCTTGTTCCCTCCGTATCGGCCTCAAGCTCTACGGCGCGCCAGTCGCAATTTTCACCGAGACCGAAGCGCACGATCTGCTTTTCCGGGGTGCTTTTTAATGTGGAAAGCAGGTCGTCATCGCCGTTTACAAACACCTTGCTGCCGTTTGGCAGGTAATCCGTGATGCCGAACTTCTCTTTCATGATGTTCTCGCGTGTTTTCATGAACTCGATATGCGACACGCCGATATTCGTCATGACGGCGATGTTCGGCTTTGCGACTTTTGCGATGCGCGCCATCTCACCGGGCATGCTGACGCCCATTTCGACAATGGCGGCTTCGTCCTCCGGCGTGATGCGCAGAACAGTCATGGGCAGGCCGATCTGGCTGTTCGCGTTGCCGGCGGTTTTCATCGTTTTGAGACCGGCGGAAACAGCTAAAGCGACCATTTCCTTTGTGGTGGTCTTGCCTACGCTGCCCGTAATGCCGATGACCGGGATATTGAAGCGCTCGCGATAGCGTTCCGCGACCTTTTGCAGTGCCGCGCGGGTGTTTTCAACGTAGACAACATCGCCTGCAGGGGCATTGAGCGGCTCTTCGGAAAAAGTCGCTGCCGCGCCCGATGCGAAGACCTGCGGGATAAAGCGGTGTGCATCGGTGTTTTCGCCGCGGATGGGCACGAACATTTTGCCGGGCGTCGTCTCGCGGCTGTCGGTATAAAACGACGTGACGGTATTTTCGCCGCTGCCGACGAGCCTGCCGCCGCACATTTCGGCGATCTCAGATACCTTTAAATTCATAAATGCAGTAGTTTCCTTTCGTTTAGCGCACCGAAGCGAGGGAGCCCATCGGATCCCACGGCTGGAGCGTGATCGGCTCTTGCTCAAGCGCTTTGCGCTGTTCTTCTGTGAGGTACTTTTTATCGACGACGACCTGATACATATACTCGTCGAACCAAGCGTCGCTCATGATGTAGTAGCCGTCTACACCGGCATCCTTGCCCCAGCTGTTTTCGACTCTCCAGCGGTTCGGCTTACCGTTATCGTCGATATTGACGCCCTGGAAGACCATGGCGTGGGTCATGAGGCTCTGGCCATAATCGAGGCGCTGAGCTTTATCCATGGTGAACTCGGTGTTGAAGAGCGTTTCGAGGTCAAGAGCGTTCAAATCCATAACGCCGCCGTCGCGAACACTGCGCTTGCCGACATCGCAGCCGAACCAAACCGGCAGGCCGTCCTTCATCTGGGCGATGGCTGCCGCTTTCAGGTCTTCAATAGGCAGGTTGAGGTACTTGACGGGTCGACCCTCTACGACGTTACCGAGGAACGCGACGGTGTAGGTCTTGCCGTAGGGCTTATCGGACGTCGGCGCATTGATGAGGCTGATGTACTGGGAAAGATCCATGTCGACGTACTTTTTGAAGAACGACTGCGGAGTGATGCCGAGGTCGCGCACGAAGCCGTTCGGGGTCTTGACCTCGAAATCGAACTTCACAGGCGGCTTGCCGAGGCTGATGCACAGCATGTTATAGATGGTCTGCATCATGTCGTCCTTCTTTGCACGGAGTTCTTCCATGGAAGCGCCGTTCTGATACGCGGTGCGCAGCGTGCAGGCAAACTCACGCAGCTTTTCGGTGAGGTAGCCGATGATCTCACGCGTGGAAGAAGATGCGGCGGTTTCCGGCATGACTTCCTTCGGCACGACGCCGTACTTCTCTACGAGGTTTGCGAACATATCCCACTGACCGCCGTCGCCGAGCGGACCGGAAAGCAAATATGTAACAAGGCGTCCTGCGGTGGGCTCGTTGAGCGTCTCTAAGATGCTCTCGAGGAAATAGTTGCTCTTTTCAAGCTTATCGAAGAACAGTGCGTAGTTCTGGGAGAGCTCGAACGTTTTGACGCCGAGCTTTTTGATGATGCGGAAGCGCATGGTGTTGAGCGCCGCGAACATCCAGCAGCGGCCGCTCTGCTTCTGATTCGTGATGTCGCCCTGCTCCAAAGAAATGTTGAACGTATGGCGCATTTCGCGGGCGTTCTCAAAGCGGATGGCGGCGTTGTTGACCCCATTCTTCGTGGCAGCATCCATGGCGATACGGTTCGCGCGGTCACCGTCGAACGCGGTCTCATAAGAAGCGAGCTGTTCCAGTGTGATTTCCTTATTCATTTCTGCACAAGTCCTTTCCCGAAAGTAATTTATGAGCTTTATTTCATGGAATCAAGGATTTCCCGAATGACGACACGCTCGTCAAACGGGTATTTCTTACCCTCGATCTCCTGATAATCTTCGTGACCCTTGCCTGCGAGGACAATAATGTCGCCGGGTTGTGCGTTTTCAATGCACCAGCGGATGGCTTCGCGGCGGTCGGGAATTTCAATGTATTTGCCGTCGGTCTTTGCAAGGCCGACCTTGATGTCCGCTAAAATATCGAGCACATTTTCGTAACGGGAGTTATCTGCCGTGATGACGGAGAGATCGGCTAAATTACCGCTGACCTCGCCCATCTCGAAACGGCGCACCTTGGGCCGATTGCCGCCTGCGCCGAACATGCAGATGAGGCGCTTCGGGTGATAGGCGCGCAGCGTTGTCAAAATGCTCTGCATGCTGACGGCGTTGTGCGCATAATCGATGAGCAAGGTGAAATCGCCGGGCATCGGCACGGGCTCCACGCGGCCCTTGACCTTGACGGTTTTAAGCCCCTGCTGCATGGCAGTGACGGAGATATTCAAAACGCTGCACGCCGTGATGGCGCACAGGGCGTTATAAACGTTGAACTTGCCGGGGATGGCGACATCCGCGGTAAAATTCAGCTTGCCTGTGACGGAGAAGCGCACGCCGAGAAAACCCGGTGTGGTAACGAGTTCTTCCCCATGCGCAACAAAATCGGCCGATTTATCGTAGCCGTAGGTAACAATATTGCACGTATGATTTTTGATGATGCCGGTATAATTCGGGTCATCGATATTGATGATGCCGGTGCGGCACATGCGGAACAGCATGCTTTTGCACGCCATGTACTCTGCCATATCTTTATGCTCTGCGCCGCCGATGTGATCCTCGGAGAAATTCGTGAAGAGGCCGAGCTCAAACGTGAAGCCTGCAACGCGGTGATCTTTAAGACCGATGGACGAGACCTCCATAACGCAGTATTCGCAGCCGGCGTCGACCATTTGGCGCATGAACTTCTGCACCTCGTAGTTTTCGGGTGTGGTGTTATCGGTTTGAACGAGGGTATCGCCGTACAGTACACCGATGGTGCCGATGACGCCGGTTTTATGGCCTGCGGCCTCCAGAATGGAGCGCATCATGAACGCGGTGGTCGTTTTGCCCTTGGTGCCCGTAATGCCGATGACGTGCATCTGCTCTGCGGGGTGGCCGAAGAACTCGGCGCTCAAATATGCGAGGGCAAGGCGGGTATTATCCGTTAAAATGACCGGCACAGGCGCTTCCACGGGCTCCTCTGCGATGATGACGGCGGCACCTTTTTCCGCTGCCGCCTTCGCGTACTTATGGCCATCTGCATTCGCACCGCGTAGGCAGACGAACGCGCAGCCCGGCACAGCCTTACGGGAATCGTACACAAGGTCGGTGATGTCGACGTCCGGCACCTGCTCCGCGCGATACTTGATGGCGGTTAAAAGTTGTTTCAGTTTCATTTTTATCCCATCCTTTTTCGTGAATTCGGATGATGTATACCGACATGGTATACTATGTGCTTATTATAGTCCGTCTGCGTGGTTCTGTCAAAGAAAAAAGAGAGCTGCGCGTAAAAATGTGCAGCTCTCTCATTTAATTTTCGGTATTTGCGGGTTCGTCGTTCAAAAGACGCTCGTACAGCTTGACGCTGTCATTGCGGTAATCGATCTTTTCCTGCTTTTTGAACGCGGCGCCGTCTTCTGTGCGGACGGCGACCTTGAGCTCACCGAGGACGGAAAGCACGCTTTCTTTCGTTGCGCCCTCCTCATTATAGTGGTTGAGCTCTAAGTTGTTCAACGCCGGAATATCCTTCCAGAGGTAATAGTCGTTATCAGTGCCGTCTACGGGGCCAAAGAAGCCTTCTAAATCGTCCTGATCAAGGTATTTATAGCTTGCGTCGTCGTAAGCGAAAATCATGCTGTCACCGGCGGAGGCATCGGTCGCGAACTTGACGAACGAGGCCTGCAGCTCTGATGTTTCAAACTCCGAGGTGCCGCTTGTATTAAAGCGGCAGAAATTCATGGCGACGCATGTTTTGCCGTCGCCGTTGCGGTCGTCTGCATATTTCTCGAAAAGCTCCTGAATATCGGTTTGCAGGTCGCTCGGCACGGTATACTGCGTCATGACGGTGATGGTATAATCGGGTTCCGTTTTGGATGTGACCGAATATATGAAATAGCCGACGACGGCTATGGCGAGCGCGACGAGCAGGACGTGCACCTTGTGATAATCCCACCAGTTTTTGCGTTTATCCGCCGCGGTCTGCGGCTTGATTTCGTTTTTATGAATGGTGTCTTCCGTATCGTCCAGCAGATACCGCTCTCGTGCCATGTGATTTCCTCATCTCTTCTTTAGTATTCTTTGGCTGTGTGGTTTTTGAAAAGGCGGCTTTGTGCCGCCTTTCAGGGAACCCATGCAACTGGGTTCCCTACGGCTCAACAGTCCACCGGACT